>Ga0105044_10004746_pt1 | contig 18671 bp, 18 predicted proteins | sample MAT01_FD_78092 | JGI IMG/M metagenome (GOLD analysis project Ga0105044, IMG submission 78092) | Freshwater microbial communities from Lake Fryxell liftoff mats and glacier meltwater in Antarctica - MAT-01 | ecosystem: Environmental > Aquatic > Freshwater > Ice > Liftoff microbial mat | place...
CTGATCCTTACCCACAAGTCCATTCATAAGTAATCGGCTCCCATCAACATATCTTGTAATCGTCTATAACCCTTCCAGATCGTTTGCCATCCAGGTTCTCCATCCGATTTCCTTCCAATAAAACCTCCTAAGCGGGCCAAACAGCGCCAAAAATCTCTTACTGTTTCTAATTTCACATTTAATATTCTTTCTATGAGTGTAATCCACCTTTTGGGAACTTCTTTTTCAACTTCTTGGTTGGGAGCTAAATGACAATGCTCTTTCAGCGCCAAAAGTTGTGTGGCCATTACTCCAACCATTCCAAACAATGCAAGGATTCGGCTTGCCTGTTTGAATTGGTTATTTTCGATCCGAAAACCTGTTTTTACGACCTTATGATACTCTTCAATTGACCAGCGTTGTTGATAAATATTTACTATTCTTATAGCATCTGCTTCGTTATTGACCGGGAGGTTTGTAATCAATAGCCACTCTAGTTCAGGATCCTCCAAACACCACGTTCGGATGTATGTCACATCTCCCACCGCCTCACTACCTTCTTTTTCAGGAGAAAACAACTTTACTTTAGTCCACGTGACCTCTACTGTGTACTCCCCAGAAAATCTTGCTCCTTTTGCTCTAAGATTTAATTTGAACTTACATTTGGCTGGCTGCTTACGAATCCAGGGGAAAATACGTTTCATGGCTTCATTAATTTGTATCTGCCGATCATGACGTGCCCTCACTACAAAATTCCATCCACTATCTATTGCCCCCTTAAAAAACTCGTGAATATCACTGGCGCGATCTCCAACATGCACCCAATTTTTCTCAGGAGGTCCTGCTTTAATTAATGTCTTGAGCCATATCTCAGATTCCTTTGAATCATCGTCTACTGATTTTTTATCAGGCCGAATCCACGCCTCTTGATAACTAAGACCCAAAATTTTAGTTTCTCCAGGCTCATGGTATTCAGCAACTAAACATGAATGAAACATGAGCCCGTTTCCAAAGCTATCGGCAGTCGGTCCAAGTCCATACGTGCACCGATGAGAGTTAAATAAAAGTTCTGAACCATCTTGAATAAATAAAACAAGTTTGTTTGAAAAACGAGCTTTTTCCAGCGTTTCTTTATAATGAGGTTGCTGAAGAATTTGATGTGTAATCTTGGGATTACTAAAAAAGCGATATGCTCCTTTTAGCCCAGCCCAATCCTCAAGGCGTCCAGGTAGTGATTGTTCAGGGCGCTTTGCACAAGCTTCTGCGATTGCAACAGCTCTTTTCTGTAGACGAGCGTCTTTCGTATCAATATCGATGAATTGCCGATGAACCCATTCACTTTTCATGGTACTAGCTCCTTGTATAAATGGAGAAAGGTACTAAATTTTAGATTTTCAAAAAATGCCCATGTTTAATAAGAACTTGCAAGTAAGGATCGGTTTATGACTTGTGGGTAAGGATCAGCGTTCTACCTCTCCAACCTGAATATTCCTATTGTTCCTTTGATCGTTTTAGAATTCCAAGAGAAGAAGCCAGCAAAACAACTCAGCTGGCTAAAGAACTCTTTCCCGATCTTAGATCCTACAGCAAATTGGATTATAAAACTTTGAAGGGCTATTTAAAACGAGAGCAAAGCGTTTCAATAGGGGCTTTTCATTTAGATGTAAGAACTCAGCCCAGATCATTTGTTATAGCTAATGTAAAGGCAATGAAATGCCATCAAATTAATATAGATGGAATTAATTTAAAACGAGCCATATTTGACAAAAATGGTGATCTACTAACTTTCTTATTAAATAATAGTCGTTTTAAATTGAATGGTGCGGGAATTGCATTAAAAAATCCTTTAAGTAATGAGGTTAGCCCGATAGCTCTGCCATTAAGTAATGATGATAGCCCGATAATCCTGCCATTTTATAAATTTATCCGCTTTGCAATTGAACATAGTAATTTAGAGATGGTTAAAATTCTAACTAGCAAATTCCCTGTTTCTTTAAGAAATTTAAAGCATGCAATCAAAAAGGGAGATTACGAAATGGTAGACTTCTTAGCAGATATTATTGATGAAAGAATTAAGTATAGAGAAATTTGTGGAGATAGGCAGTCGATGCAGATTGAAAACGAAGGAGCTCATGAAAGTCCTTCTTTTGGAGATATTGCGAAAGCCATTGCTCGCGCTGACATTGATTCTGTAAGAATTTATCTAGAGAAAACCCCTCCGTCAAAATGGCACTTGATATACGCCGAATATAGAGAAGCTTTGGATTTGGAAACGCAAGAAGTCAGAAAAGAAGATCCATTTGAAATTTCGAGATTGATCCGTACCAAATTATAAATGAGTTGCCCTGCAGAGTAGGCTGTATCAGCCGACTCATCACGAATCTATAAATTATTTTTTTTCATCCATTCATCATCAAATAATTTACTTAAATACTTGACGCCGCCGTCAGGCAGGACGGTGACAATAACGGCAGGTTCACTTAAAGATTGAGCTAATTTGACAGCTGCCCACACATTCGCTCCCGATGAGCCCCCGGCGAGGAGTCCTTCAGTTTTGGCTAGTTGTCTCGTCATGTGAAAGGCATCCGCATCTGTGACCTGCACGACATCATCGACCACTTTAAAATCTAAGGCATGGGCTAGATGGTCTTCGCCAATTCCTTCAAGCAGGTAATTACAATTCCCACCTTCTGGAATTTGGCCTGTTTTAAAATACTCGTAATAGATTGATCCGATTGGATCCGGCATGATGACTTTAATTTCAGGATTCCGCTCTTTTAAGTAACGTCCTACACCGGTAATTGTGCCGCCTGTACTAGCACTGGAGACAAAATAATCCACTTTTCCATCGGTTTGCTCCCAAATTTCGGGACCGGTGGTGAAATAATGAGCCTCAGGGTTTTTGAGATTATCATATTGATTAATCCGAAAGCTATTTGGTGTTTCCTGTGCGAGTTTTATGGCACGGTTGACATAGTGATCCGGTGATGTAGGCGCTGCTGAAGTAGGTGTGACAATGATTTCCGCTCCATATGCTTTTAGGGCATTTTGCTTTTCGCGACTAACTTTATCGGGCATCGTTAAAATCACCCGATAGCCTCGAATGGCCCCAATCATGGCGGCAGCAGCTCCGGTATTGCCTGAGGTATTCTCTATGATGGTTCCGTTAGGCTTCAATAATCCTAGTTTCTCTGCATCATCGATAATATATTTGACAATTCGATCTTTAATACTGCTGCCAGGATTTAAAAACTCAATTTTAGCTAACAAAGTGATATGAGAAGGAATATTAAGTTTTTTCAGTTGCACTAGGGGTGTGTGTCCGATGGTATCTAGAATCGAAAGATAATGCATATAAATCCTTGTAAAATATCAAAATAATATTTTAATTAGGCATCTGTTTTTTTCTGGCTTTTAATGGATGGGTGCAGTTATTATCAAGGGGAATCCATTCATTTTAAAACGGTTAATTGCATGCTTAAAAGTATGACTGCCTATGGGCGTGCTAAAATTTCAAGTAAGCTAGGAACCTTAGCTGTCGAAATTCACTCTGTAAATCGCAAACATTTAGAGATCCAAACGAATCTTCCGCGCGAACTTCTTCCTTTCGATCAAGAGATTAAAAAATGGATTTCAGAAAAAGTTAGCCGTGGGCAAATTAATCTGAGATTAACCGCTTCATTTGACGAAAGCGGCTCCCAAAAATTAAAGTTGAATACTCCTTTAGCTCAACAGCTGCAAGGTCTTTGCCATTCTCTGAAAGATGTTGTAAAAGATGCTGAGGGGAAAGTAGGTCTGGAATTCTTTTTGAATTTCCCTGGAATGATTGTCGTAGATGAAGAGACGATTGATTCGGTTTTATGTCGCGCGGCCTTGCAAGAACTTATTCATAGCGCCATGCTAAACTTGAATGCAATGAAGCAGGCGGAAGGAGATGTCTTACAAAATGAATTGCTAGGACGTTTTCAGTTTTTGCAGAACGCGATTAAAGAAATTGCGCTAAACACGTCGCAAGCGACTGAAAAATACCGTACCAAGCTAAAAGAAAAGCTTGAGGAAGTTTTACCGGGTTGTTTGGAAAATGAAGACCGCATTTTGCGGGAAATATGCGTTTATGCCGATAAGGTGGATATTACAGAAGAGATCGTGCGTTTTCAATCGCATCTGGAGCAGAGCGAGCAGTTGATCCGCGCGCCCAATGATCGCATTGGCAAAAATTTAGAATTTCTTTTGCAAGAACTCCATCGGGAAATGAATACCATCGGCTCAAAAACAGGAGATGTGCACGTTTCACATGTGGTGATCAATTGTAAGACGGAGCTTGAACGGATCCGCGAACAACTGCAAAATGTAGAGTAAACGATGAATCAACGCTTATTAGGCGATTTCCAAGAAGGCCAAATTTTTGTGATTAGTGCCCCCGCGGGGACTGGTAAGACCACGCTTGTAAGTCTATTAGTGGATGAGTTTCCTGAAATTGTGCAAACTGTTTCTTTTACCACGCGTCCTCCTAGACTAGGAGAGATGCAGGACGTCCATTATCATTTCGTTAATGAAGAGGAATTCGAGAATTCGATCAAATCTGGAGAATTCCTTGAATATGTAAAGCTTTACGGGTATCATTATGGAACTTCGCTAAAGTGGTTGATCGAAAAAAAAAATAGTGGCAAGCATGTTGTTCTAGTGATCGATACTCAAGGCGCTAAACAATTAATGCAAAAAATCTCAGCAACATTTATTTTCATTCGACCTCCCTCTCTTGCAGAGTTGAAAGAACGATTGCTTCTGCGTGGTACAGAAAAGTTAGATCGAGTGGAAGAAAGACTCGCTATTGTGAATCAAGAGCTAGAGGCTGCTAGCCTTTATGACTATCAGATTGTGAATGATGATGTAGAAATCGCCTATGAAGTCTTAAGAAGTATCTTCATAGCTGAAGTTCATAAAAATCGATCCAAAACAAAATTAATGTCTAAAAGTTTAAGCTAAGGAGAAATTATGGAGCGTAAAAAGAATGCGCTAACAAATGAGAAAATTAGCCGAAAATTTAATAATCAATTTGATCTGGTCAACTATGCGATCAAATTAGCGGAGAATATGATTAAGTCTGGTCGCGATCCTCGGGTTAAGATCGACAGTCAGAATCGGGCTTTGCAAGTATTGGCTGAAATTTCTGAAGATAAAGATCGCTTTGATGAATTGGCAATTCCGGTTGTTGAAGCTATTCAAGCGCAAGGAGGTATTCCTGCAAGAGGAGAATCCTCTAGAAAAGCTCCAAGAAAATAATTTGTTTATTTATGTTTGATGGCTATTTTGCAGTTATCTCATACCATGACGCACTTTTTTTTATTTTAGCAATCCTCAGTGTATTTTTGTTGCTCCTAATAGCCTTCGGCTTTGGAGTGTGGCTCTCAAAACAAAAAAATAGCACAAGTCCATACACTGGATTGCCTTTGCGTTTTGCGCGAGATTTGCATTTTGACACAAAAGAAAAAATTGTTAGATACTTGTATCACCTCCATCAGTATGATAATCGGATTTTTGAGTTTTCACAGGCATCGTTTTGCCGTGAAACGGGGCGTATTTTTCCTTATTCAGTGAATTGGTTTGGCACAATCGATTTGGATTGGACATTTTTAACAAAAAGATATCCTGGGAGTTATGTGTCCTGGGGTAGTCTTTCTCCCATTCAACAAGAAGCAATCCGTGACAAGCATACTTCGCTTGCGGGGTTTCAAACTGAAATTTCATCTCCAAACCCTTCTCCTCGTGCTGTAGTCAAAAAATATTCTTTTTGTAAGCCAGGGCCGCTTTGTGTGGATTTAGATACTTATGTGCTGCTCGGCTGGAAAGAAGTTCCAGATACTGATATGGAAGTGCTTATTGTGCAGAAACCTATCGTCCCTTATGCTATCAAAGTTTTAGAAGATCAGGATAACACCTCGCTATGACAACTAAAAAAATTCTCATCACTTCAGCCTTGCCCTATGCTAATGGTCCTATTCATTTTGGCCACATTGCTGGGGCTTACTTGCCAGGGGATTGCTTTGCGCGGTTTCAAAGGCTGCAGAAAAATGACGTTTTATATATCTGCGGATCGGATGAATATGGCATTGCCATTACACTAAGCGCTGAATTAGCCAACCGCACACCTCAAGCTCATGTGGATATTTTCCATCATTTGATCAGTGGTTTTTTTAAAAAACTGAATTTCTCCTTTGATCATTATTCAAGAACGACCTGGAAAGGGCATGCAGAGACAGCACAAGCTTACTTTAAAGATCTTTTAGCGAATGGATATATTGAAGAACGGGTCACCGATCAACTTTATTCTGAAACAGATCAACGTTTTCTAGCCGACAGGTATGTAGTTGGAACTTGTCCAAGCTGCGGCTTTGAAAATGCCCGCGGGGATGAATGTACAAAATGCGGCGCAAGCTATGAGGCCACTGATTTAATCAATCCCCGCTCAAAGCTTTCAGGAGCCCTTTTAACTAAAAAAGCCACTAAGCACTGGTTTTTACTGCTTGATCTCTTTAAAGATCGCTTACTGGAATGGATCGAAGCTAAGGACTGGAAGCCCAATGTCGCAAATTTTGCCAAAGGCTACATTAAAGAACTACGCGCCCGCGCCATTACACGCGATTCAAATTGGGGTGTGCCCATTCCACTGCCCGACACTGACGGCAAAGTCTTATATGTCTGGTTTGATGCGCCTATCGGATATATATCAGCCACTAAAGAATGGGCAGAGATAAAAGGGCAGCCCGAACAGTGGAAAGAGTACTGGTGCGATCCCCAAACTTTACTTGTGCATTTTGTCGGAAAAGATAACATCCCCTTCCATGCTGTCACCTTTCCTGCAATGACAATGGGCCAAAATCAACCTTATAAACTCGTAGATGAACTGCCTGCCAATGAATTTTACAATTTAGAAGGACGGCAATTTAGTAAATCCGATGGCTGGTTCATTGATTTAGAGGATTTTTTACAGCGGTATACGGCTGATCAAATTCGCTATGTCATTGCTGCCAATGCCCCTGAAACTTCAGATTCTGAGTTCACATGGAAAGATTTTCAACTCAGATGTAATACCGAATTGCTTGGGAAGTATGGCAACTTAGTCAATCGTGTTCTCGTTTTTGCTCAGAAGCAATGTGCGGGGATAGCTCCAGATAAAAAAGAACTGCGCCCGGTCGACTTGGAATTTCTCAAAAAAATGCAAGAAATTGTACAAGAATGTGCGCAGAGCTATGCCAACTTTAAACTGCGCAAGGCCAGTCAGCTTCTGATGGAACTTGCTCAGCTAGGAAACATTTATTTTGATGCTAAACGACCCTGGCAAGATGCTAAAGACGAAGTCACACGTCCAAGCATGGAGACGACCATTGCTTGCTGCTTAGAATGCTTAAAGCTATTAGCCTTACTTTCTTATCCAATCATGCCAGACTCCGCCGAGCAGATTTGGAAAATGCTGGGGTATACAAGTCCGCTATCGGAGCAAGAATGGGGAAAAGTTCTGCACTCAGAATTCCCGTTCCGGCAACCTTTGGGAGAAGCCAAAATCCTCTTTCAAAGAATTGAAGATCAACAGATTCAGGCTGAAATAGACAAGCTTCATCAAGCGGCTGTAGTTCCTGCGCCAGCGCCAAGCTCGGCGAATGTACCGCCTTCGGCGAAAGAAAAGATCGACTTCGAAGATTTTCAGAAGCTCGATCTACGCGTCGGGCAAATTTTAGCAGCCGAGGCGGTGCCAAAAAGTAAAAAACTTTTAAAACTTCAGGTAAATCTTGGTTTTGAAACGCGAACAATTGTCTCAGGTATTCATCAAGCCTATAAACCTGAAGAATTAATAGGCAAAAAGGTCGTCGTAGTGGCCAATCTTAAACCGGCCATTCTAATGGGAATTGAAAGCCAAGGAATGATTTTGGCTGCCCAATTAGAAAAAAGCCTTGAGTTAGTTTCAATCGAAGATTTACCCCCAGGAAGCCTCGTTTCGTAAAAAACGATTTTTTCTTGTTTCTTAGAGGATCTTATGATAAACTGGCTCTTATTATCTACAATACGCTATTATTCTGGAGAATCTCATGTCTAAAATTTGTCCAGTTACTGGAAAAAAAACGACACGTGGATACACATACGCTATCCGCGGTATCGCGAAAAAGAAAAAAGGAATCGGCCTAAAAGTGACGGGAAAAACAAAACGTCGTTTTAAGGCTAATTTAATTGATCGTAAAATTTGGTTTGCGGAAGAAAATCGATTTGTACGTATCCCAAATCTTTCGATTGCAGGCCTTCGTACTCTTGAAAATAAAGAGGGTGGCGTTGCAGCCTATGTGAGAGCTCAACGTTCTCCTAATAAGAAAGTCAGTTAAGACTCATGAAAAAGCCGAGAAAAATCTCGGCTTTTTCATTAATTAATGCAACGGCAGCCATTTATCTTTGATGTTAAAGCGCTTATTCTTTTGCTTCTTTTTTTGATCTTCGATAATGCGTTCATTGTCAGCCTCAGCATTCTCCGGGGCAAGCTTAGCTTTGTACTTTTCAATTTTTTCCTTAAGTTTCTCTAAATCAGTGGTTTGCTCTTTTGAAAACGGTTCCTTAAGTTCTAAAAGTGCACGTACATTCTTTTTGTCTAACGAAAGTTCACTATAAAAATCGGGATTTTGTTTCGATAACCATTTGATTTCGTGCCTAAGAGCTGCCACGCGCAAGGTGAGGGGATTTGTCTCTTCTTTTTTTCCTTTTGTGGCTTCATCCGCCTCGTCAAGTAATTTATTGACATTCATTCGATGCATTCTTTCCGTAAAAGCTTCTTCAACTTTCGTAAAATTAGTTTTAGTCATTGGAACTTCCTTACATTAAGGGAAATTTTCCTACGCATTAAAGTTTTCATAATTTAATTATAACATAAAAGAAAAATATAACCTAAGGAAGTGTATAAAAATTACTTGAGTATTTTGGCTTAATGTGGATGATCAAAAATTACACCCTTCCACATATTAGGATATGAATTTATGGAACAGTTATCTGTGGATCTTACTGTAATTGGCGCGGGTCCCGCAGGGCAAAAAGCAGCGATTCAGGCGGCTAAACTGGGAAAAAAAGTCATTGTGATCGAAAAACTGCCAGAACCTGGCGGAAGTTGCTTATTTTCAGGCACGATTCCATCAAAAACACTTCGCGAAGCGATTATTGATCTAACTCGTTACCACGAACGAAGCTTTTATGGAGATTCTCAATTCATTCATGAAGTTTCCATCCATGACTTAAATAATCGCCTGTATAAAGTCATTGAAGAAGAAAAAAACATGCTCGAAAGGCAGTTTAAAAAAAATAACATCCGCTTTATTCAAGGCAATGCCTACTTTGAGGCTTCAAATCGGATGACGGTGACTGATGCTGAATACCGCCAACTTTTTCATATTCGCTCTGAACGTTTCATGATCGCTACAGGATCGCAACCCCGCAATCCTCAAGAAGTTCCTTTTGACGATGAAGTCATTTTAGATTCAACACGTTTATTAGGCCTAGATTGTGTTCCGAAGAGTATGATTGTTTTAGGAGGGGGAATTATTGGGTCAGAGTATGCCAGCTTTTTTGCAGCTTTAGGAACTGAAGTAACGATAGTCGATAAAAAAGACCGCATTTTGCCCTTCGTGGATGCGGAAATTGGGATTCATCTGCAAACAGCTCTGACAGACATTGGTTTGAAATTTTTGGGACATAAAGAACCTGAAGAGATTAAAAGAGAAGGGAATAGGGCTTATGTAAAATTTAAAGATGGCACAAGTATTAAAGCTGACTGCCTTCTCTTTGCACTAGGACGTAAAGCTAATGTGGATACCTTAGGCATTGAAAATGCAGGTTTAAAACTAAATGCAGCAGGTTATATCCCAGTGAATGCGCTTTTCCAAACAGAAGTTTCGCATATTTATGCCGTTGGAGATGTAATTGGCGGCCCATGTCTAGCTTCTACGAGTATGGAGCAAGGACGATTAGCTTCCTTACATGCATGTGGAGTTCAAACGCATTATTTTCCAGCCCTTTATCCCATCGGAATCTATGCCATTCCGGAAATTTCCAGCTGCGGCTATACCGAAGAACAGCTAGAAAGCATGGGCTTTCATTTTGAAGTGGGGCGTGCCTATTATTATGAAATTGCCAGAAGCCATATTGCAGGGAGTAATACAGGTTTATTTAAGATTTTGTTCCACGCTGAAACACTGGAGATTTTAGGCGTGCATGTAATTGGCAGAAGTGCCACAGAGGTCATCCATATTGGACAAATAGCCATGAGTTTTCGCGCACGCATCGATTATTTTATCGATCATGTATTTAACTATCCAACTTATGCCGAAGGCTATCGGGTGGCTGCGTTAAATGGTGTAAATAAAATCCGCTTAAAGAGTAAAATATAAAAAACCCTCAATTGCGAAGTTTTCTGAATTAAAGCATCAAAGGCTTGGTTCTCTAATCAGCATCAAAAAACTCCAGCATTCAGGGTCATAAAGCTTGGAGAGCGGAAGCTATGGTTAGATATGAATTTCCCACAGGGGATCACGATCCTCATTCAGTCCCAAAAGATGGTTCCTTATCAAATGGAGAGCGCAAAGACTCTAGCAAAGAACCTGAAATCATTTACATCGATGATGTGTATGTAGAACCTGAAACAAACGAATCGACAAGTCAACAACAGCTCTACAGTTCAATAAATCAGCTGGAAAAAACACACTATCCCTTCTTCTTACGAATCATTACTTTTTTTGCTGCACTTGCACTAGCGCTTGTGCTTCCTTTATTTGCTCTTTTTGTCGCGGCACATGGATTGATTGCCGGCCTTTTATTATTTAAAAATGCCACCTCTAACACCAAGGCCTTGTATTATTGGAGGCAGCTAAAGAAAACAGCCGTAGTGATGCTAAGTCTTTTGATTGCGACCATCAGCCCAAGTTTCGGATTGGGAATGATTGTTCTATATTTCGTTCTCCAAGGAGAAGAAATTCACAACAGCTTTTTGAATCAAATGATCAATCGAAAAAACCAGTAGCCGCTTTTTTTTATCGTAGTCTCGCTTCGATTCTAATTCACTACAATTTTTAGGTGAGTGAACAGTAACGAAACTTCTCTTTTGCGGATTTCTTATTTAGGCTAACATTCTAATCTTTCACCAGCAGGTGAAAGTGTGTCTAATAAGTTATTCAATATTAATACGGAGTCAAAATGAGAATTTCTGGATTTAACCCAAATATATCGATTGAATCTTTCCGAGAAATTGCAAATAATGCAGAAACAACCCCTACGCAACTAGAAGAGGCTGCATACAGAGCTTTAAGCCAAAATAATAAAGCAGTCTTAGCGCAAGATCTCCCGCTAGAAATTGCTGAAAAAATTAATACATTTGCGGCAAACCGAAGTAAAATGATTTTTAACTTTGTCAAATCTTGCAATCAATTCAGTGATCTTAGAGATGCTTTGAAAGAATCAAATCCTATCTATGCAGTAAAAAAGCAAGCTGGGAGCGATGCAGAAAAAATATTTTACGGTTTTTCTAAAGTAGACCTAGAATCGACAGTAACTGAACTAGGTGAGAAAGCTTTAACTAAATTTAAGAAATTAAAAGAATTAGAATGTTGTGTGCCTTCCGATTTCAATGTTTTAGGAAGTGCAGTTGAAGTCATCTATATTTGGTTGAAAGGAGGTCCAAAACAGGAAGAAACTCAAGAAAAATTAAAAATAGCACTAAAGGATGTTTTTCTCTTGAAGAAAAGTGAGGAAGACCTCGACGTTAGGCTAAGTGATTATTTAAAAAGATTTGATGACGCAGATGAGCTCTTAGCCACATATTCTGAAACTCTAACTGCAATCATTAAGGATGTGAAAATGGAAGCTGAAGCAACCATCCTTAAAAATATAGCCGAAAAAGAAGAAAGAGAACTTAAGCGGAGAGAAGAATTTTTAACTCATCTAAATGCTTATCAAAGAGCCAGCGCAGAGCTACAAGAATGTGCTGATTATAATGACATGAAAAAATCCAAAGAAACACTCTATGTAACACTACAAGAGCTATCGACATTTTGTAGTATAGAAGAATTAGCTAGCCACGGAAAAATGAACAATGATTCGAAAAATTTTCTGTATAGCAAAGTAGCTATCAAGGTTTAGGATTTAGAAAGGCTTTAAAAAGTTTTTATAACTTTTTAAAGCCTTGAAATTCTCTAATCAGGCTTCAACACAAAGACTGGTTGATGGTAGCCTTCAAAGGACTCTTTTTCAAGATCTTGTGGATCAAAGCCAAAACTGTCTATCACTTGCCATCCTTGAAGCAGCATCTTCAGTCTGACTTCCCCATACACACGGTGCAAATTCCACACTAAACAATCTTTTCCAACTGGTACCGCTAAAAAAAGCAGACCATCGTTAGAAAGCATCTTCTTCGTTTTTGCCATCGCTTGCAAATCTCCAAAAGGATTTAAAGGGTCTCCATATCGGCCAAGACCATCATGTTCAAAGCTTGAGATAGACAACACAGCATCGAATGTTCGAGGATTTGCATCAAACTCATCTACTGTTAGAATTTCGATGCCAGGATAAGTGCACTCAATTTTATTGTACTCTATGGTCGTTGGATGGGCTCCATAAGCTAAAAGGATACTTTCATACCATGGAATTTCTGAACCTAAAACCGCTACCTTCCGTTCCGAAATCTGAGGCAAATATTTCTCTAAAGCTGCATATAAATACAAATCAGTGAGCCCGTAGTATTTTAAAGCCTTTGCTTTGGCTTCTGCGATAAATGCTTCAATGACTTCATGCGTATAGATTAATGGGTAGGATCTAGAATCATCTCTATAAATGTTTATCACTGAAATAGTGTCGTTAAGAGTAAAGTCATCGTACAACTCTTCAGGAATTGTAACTGGGGGAATGTTTGCATAGGCAGAGAAGGGAATAAAAATAAGACAAGTAAATACTAGCGTTTTTGGTAATAATGCAAAAATTGTTTTAAAAAATAAATTAATTGCCATCGGGATCCTTATTGCAAAGACTTGTAAGAGTTAAAGTATAAAAATGTTTACTTGTGCCAAACTCAAAGATTATCTTCAATACAAAAAAAGTTGTTAAAGAAGTATGAGACAAAACATCTTATCCTAAGATTAGGTGCATTTCAAATAAAATTATTTGCTTAAATCACAGAAAAAGTTATAAGCGAAATTTATTTTTAAATTTGGGAATTATATGCTTCGCTTTTATCTAATTTTTGGACTAATGTTTTTGGGATCTATCTTGGAAGGTGTTAGCCCTTCAACGCCTGAAGGGAATTGGTATGGAGATCATTTTGAATTTGATGAAGATGTGGCACTAAGCCAAGAACTGATGCAAATCATGACGCTTGAAGGCAGTTCTTCAGTTTTAGATTTAGATTATGTGGACGGGACGCTGTATAACGATTGTGTTCTCAATGGCTTTAGTTATCAAGGTGAAAGCCCTTATCCTGATGCCGTGACTAGATCTGGAGGGGTTGCTAACCTTCTGAATCCCTTTGAATATTTTGATCTAGGCACAACTTATGATTGGGTAGTGTGCATTGGGTTGGCGGGTTTTTTTCCAAAAGGTAATGAATCTGTTTTTGTCGATAACTTAAAACGGCATGCCAATACTGGAATTATTGTGACTTGGTTTCCACGTAATTACTCCAGCCCTTTTTTTCTTAATCCAAGAACAGCTGAAGAGATCGAAGCTTTTTTTGTTCAGCAAGGTTTAACAAGAGATCATCTAACTGAAAATACTCTACGAAGTAATGCAGATCCTTTAAATTTTTGGCCACAAATTCTTTACGTGTTTAGACCATGAAAAAAATCTTATGCAGTCTTCTTTTATTCCTAACACTTTCCCACAGCGTGTTTGCAAATGAATTTGCTACCGATGTACATATACGAGGTGGAATACAGCAAAGCCTTCTAGTTGATTGTCGGTATGCGCTTTACCAAAAGCCAGATGCTGTTATATTTTTTAACGCCAGAGGAGGTCTAGGATCTACCTATCGAACCTATACTCCACATACCCATGATGCTTTTATTGAGGGGAATATTGGGCTTGGTTATAGAACCCCACAACGCAATGGGACCCTCGGAATCTATTCTTACTACGGGAAATTAAAAACGCCTTACCACAATTATTTTTCTCGTGCGACTTTAGGGGTTGAGTACTTCAATGAAAATTATGGAATGTATCTAAACTTATACGGACCGGCCGGCAAAAGAAGCCGTACGATTAATAGAAGGTACGGATTCAATAAATTCCGCTTTAATTTCATCGGAAATACTCTACACTTTAAAAATCTTGGAAAACGGGAAGCCATGTCGCACCTTGCGATGGAATTAGGCGTTCAGAAAAAATTTGGCAGAATACATGCCAGAGCCAATGGTTATTTCCACGCTGCCACCAGCCAAGTTAGAAAACGCGCCGGCGGAATGCTAGAGCTTAATTATCCACTTTCTGCAAGTGCCCTATTCACAGCTATTGGAGGGTATGATACTTACTATAAGTCGCAAGCTCAGCTTGGGTTTATTTATCTATTTGGCGAAACCAATACCACAGAATCTTGCACTGAGCAAAAACTTCAACCTGTTTATCTGGAAGAATTTTTCTGGGCGCAAAGAGGCAAAAAAGTTTTAAACGACACTGTTGTTCAAAGCGACATCATTTTTGTAGATAGTTCAAGGATGTATTTCGATGGATTTCAAGGAGATGGAACATTTGAAAATCCTTACTTGAACGCATCTTTAGCAAATAACGCCATTACCACCATTCCAGATGCCACTGTTTACTTCTATCAAGGCGTCGGGCCCTATCAAAATTTTGGAACTTTCGATCTGATTGGAAGCCAAACTTTAACAGGACAAGGTGGCAATTATATGGTCCAGAATGTCGTGGTATTGCCGGGTTCCCCTGCCACAAGACCTATTTTGGCTAGGAATGCAACTCAAGAAATGTTAAATACCCCATTAATTACTGTGACAAATGGGGGATCCAACACTATTGAAAACATTGGTTTAACAAATGGCAGCGGTGCCGTAGCGACAGGGGGATCTTTAATTACGAATGTGGGAAGTTCAATCAATTCGTTAACAATAAATAATCTGACCGCCACAGATAAAGTGACTCTCTTTTTTACAGCGGATTCACAGACAGTTAAATTGTTTGACAATGATATTTACGGGGTTGATATCAAGACCTTTAATTCTGCCAGCTTGAACATTCAGGTAGAAAATAACACCTTTAGAACCAATAAAATGATCGCGCAAAGATTCTTTCAGCCTATCGGAGCTTCCCTCTTTCTTGAATCATTAAATAACTCGACTTATGTTGTATCAAACATCCAAAACAACAAGTGCTTCAACACCACCTTAAATGCAAACAGGCACCTAGGATTTGGATATCTCTCTTCAGGCAATTCCACAAACGTGACACCTAATGGATTCATTTCCAATGCCTCATTTGGAGCATTGCCAGCAGCCTCTGCTGGTGCATTTTTATTCCAAGGGGTGGATACATCAAGAGTGAAAATTGAAGGATGTTTTGATAATTTTTCTGCGACAGATGAATTTACGTTGCAGAGATGTGACGTAAATATCAAAAAAGTTGGAGTGCCAGGAAGTGCTGCAGGGATGTCTCAAGCCAACAATAACACCGTTGTGGTGCCTTTTGCTGCTGTGAATATTTTTAATGCTCCTTAGAGTGTCATTGACACTCTAAGAGTAGATTTTTAGCTGAGGAGTTATTGATTTTTTCATGCTCCTTTACCACTATTTAGTAAATCTCTGTTTTCTATTTTATCAAAAAAATTTGCTTCATAGTCGGCAGGAGATTTGACGCTTACTAGTGTATTGCAAATTTCTTCGATATGGTGATGGCTAATAATCAAAAGCGGAAGAGCTTTTTGGAGTTGAAGCTCTGCGATTAGTTGTAATTGATAATGGATATTTTCTTCATCTAAGTGAGCAAAAGGTTCATCCAGAATAACAAAACGTGTGTTTTTATACGTTCGGGCTTGTTCAATTGTCAATAAGTTAATTAAGCGACGTTGCTCACCAGTAGAAAGTGTACAAAATATCCTTTCTGGATGTATACGATCGCTATCTGAAAATCCTTTTTTTAACAGCTTACTAAGCCTATCTCTCCGTTGTTGTCGCATTTGCATTAGAGAGGAAATCATTTTAGAGGGAAAAGGGGACTTATTTTGATTTTGTAAAGCCACAATTTCATTTTCTATGAGATTGTCACTTCCTTTCCAGGCTAAAGTTGTTAATTGAGCTCCAAAATTATCAAACATTTGATCAAATAATGACTTTAGATCGGTTATTAGTACTTCGTTAAATAAATCTACGAGACGAGATGTTGTTTTCAAATCTTCTTCTCTAAAAAAAATAACGCTTTTTTGCCAATCTTCTTTATCTAATTCATGAACATTGGTAACCATGCCATTTTCCATTAAAAAAATATCTCCTTCATGATTTAACATATGCAATATCGCAAGAAGGAGCATAGACTTACCATAACCTGACGGGGCTTGTAAGATATAAGATTCGTTGAAAGGAATAGCTATGGAAAGAGGCTTAAATCCGAGTTTATCAATCTCAAAAGCTGTAGGCGTAAATTCTCTTATGACAATGCCATTTTTAAAACTTGGAAATACTTTCAAGATGCTTTTCTTCGAAACATGTTCTTTCCAACGATAAGGAGTTAATAAAAATTCAGGACCACTAAGAATAGAAAGAAGGTGTTTCGCTTTATCGATAGTTTGTTGTGATCCCACACGCAGTTTTTGAAAGGCTAAAAGCCCAGTTAAGCCAGCTAAACCCATTGTAAAAGCTAAATAATTCGCAAAAAAAGAAGATGAAATTCCAAGAGCAAAGCTAGCGGTAAATAAAGCTAAAGGTAATTGAGTTAGAATATTAACTTTGAGAGTGAGACTCATATGCTGTTTGTAGATAGCTTCTAGGTAATCGTATGCATCAGCTGTTTGAGCTAAACGTTGTTCGCGTTGTTGTCTGAACGAAAATTGTTCATAGAACCATCGACCTAATGGCAATGAAGCCATCCCTACCGCTCCAATCAACAAAGCACTAAAGATATTACCATGCAGACAAAGAGTTCCTGCACAAACTAATGGAGTGAAAAAATTTAAAAAAAATGTGTATGGATAGCTGTTTAATTCCGTATGGTAAAGCTCAGTGGGTAAATTGGGTAACGTTTTAATTTCCGCATCAGTTAAACCTACATGATTTAATAAACCGCTGAATTCTTTTTGATAGGTATTAATTAAAAATAACTGGCGTGTCCACCAAAGGTTGAGAAATACCCCAGAGTGATTATGTAATATGCCTGCTCCCAAATGGCTAATGATTTTCAGGCTTACGCCGAGAACAAAAAACAAGGGAACATTCCACATGGCTCCATATAATAATAGAGAAAGGCCAATGAGCTCTAGGGAAACGGCTACAGCAGAAAAAATACGTAATTTGGTTAAACTTCTAGTTTCTTTTAATGAGGAACATAAAGGTAAAATATCTGTTGAAGAAAGTAATGAACCGTTGCACCAGATTTTATCTAAGAATAGCCAAATATCAGTCATTTTTTGCCAGAGTGAATGCTTAAGTAATATAAATTTTTGTAAACATATCCATTTTTCTGCTAATTCCAAAAGGGATATGTTTACGAATTATCTTTTTAAGGAGTAGGCTTTGGAGTTGGAGCATCGTCACAACACCAATTTGCTACAATTGGACCATTTTCAGTAAGTTTCCAAGTAGATGCAAATGCGCTAGAAGGCAAGGCTGATTTATTTATTAAATTTAATGTTGATTGTCGAGTTTCATCATTTGAGGTTTCATGAAAAATTTCATCTTGCTGTGGTTCAAAATGCTCATGAACTCTCCATACCAAATTTTTCAGCCATTTCGGGGAATGAATTAATCATTAAAGAATAAACAGCGTTAAAAAATTCAATATCTTTTTCTGTAGTAAGGTGAGGTGTCATACATAGCTCCTTTTGGATTTTTTAGTAGGCCTTCATAGTGAGCGTTTAAGCTTCTTTGGTGGCGTGTGCTATGTTATCTTTTTTTTGATATATTTCAAGTTTTTTTTCAGAAAATCAATACAGAATAATTATAGACATTTGAGAATAGTCTGGGAAATGGAATTCATAACTCAATGGTCGCAATTTTAAAGTTTTCTAAAAAGGGCGAGATTATCTCTTCCAGGGAGTTAGAATTTCATAACCTTCAGGTGTAATCAATACCGTGTGTTCCCATTGGGCACTGGCTTTGCCATCTTTAGTGCGAGCGGTCCACTGATCTTTCCGATCGATGACAGCTTCGCGTACGCCTGCATTGATCATTGGTTCGATAGTGAAAGTCATTCCTGAAACTAAAGGAATATGAAATGAATTTTTATAGTGAGGAATTTGGGGCCCTTCATGGAAATCAACTCCTACGCCATGCGCTACAAATTGATTGACGACTGAGCATCCACGCGAGACAGCATACGGCTCAATAGTGTTTCCGATGTCTGAAATTAAAGCTCCAGGTCTTAAAATAGCGCAGGCCCGCATTAGGCTTTCATAAGCTACATCGACAACAAGTTGCTTTTCTGGAGAAACCTCTCCAATTGCCACCATACGGCTGCAATCC
>Ga0105044_10004748_pt1 | contig 18668 bp, 14 predicted proteins | sample MAT01_FD_78092 | JGI IMG/M metagenome (GOLD analysis project Ga0105044, IMG submission 78092) | Freshwater microbial communities from Lake Fryxell liftoff mats and glacier meltwater in Antarctica - MAT-01 | ecosystem: Environmental > Aquatic > Freshwater > Ice > Liftoff microbial mat | place...
AGGAGGGCCTGCATCGCTGGGCGCTCGACGGCCAGCACCAGGCCGGACATGAGAGTGAGCCCGTAGATCACCCGGAGGTCGGTGGTGCCCGTTGACACGACGAGGCCGAAGATCAGGGCGAGCCCCGCCGACACGCTCGACGTCACCAGCAGCAGCCGGCGGTTGTCGACTCTGTCGGCGAGCACGCCGGCCGGCGCACCGAGCAGCAGCAGTGGCAGGAACTGCAGCGCAACGGCGATGCCGAGACGATCGCTGCGGCCGGTGAGGTCGAGCACCAGCCAGGTGACCGCGAGCGCCTGCAGCCAGGTTCCGACGCTCGAGATCACCTGGCCGATGAAGTAGCGCCGGAAGTTGCGATGCTCGAAGGCGGCGAAGCGCTCCATCACGAGTCCTGACGAATCAGCAACGCGGTGCCGACCGCCATGGCGGCGGCAGCCCAGCAGCCGATGACCGCCGCATTGCCCAGGCTCGACAAGGCAGCCGCAAGGGTCTCTGGCGTATCAGCCGCGGAACGGGTACCCAGCAGTCCGTGAGCGGCGGAGAACGGGAGCAGCCGAGAGACGTTGGCGGACACGATGCTCGTAGCCAGAGTCTCGACGGCAAGTGCCCAGATGAGCACGCTGGTCACTGCTGCAGCACTGTGGCGCACGATCAGACCGACGCCGAGGCCGAGTACCGCAGCGAGCGTGGTCAGCAACAGCGCCCAGGCCACACCCGCTGCTGCCCCCGAGACGTCACCGGTGTCCATTCCACTGGCGACGCCACCAACGAGTCCGCCAACGATGCCAAGTGCGCCCATCGCGAACCCGAGGACCGCGGCGATGAGCACCTTCGCGCCGACGATGATCGGCTTGGAAGGGCGGGCAGTGAGTGCGCCGGCGAGTGTGCCGTGTTGCACTTCGGAGGTGAACAACAGGGTGCCGGCGACGACGGCGAACAACGTCGTGAGCCAGCTGGACACGAGGAAGGTGTTGCCGATGGTGAACGGCAGGTGCTCGTACGGGTCGGTCTTGACCGCCTTGCCGAGGATCAGCGACATGCCGACGCCGATGACGCTGGCGAGGCCGACGAAGACCCACGTCGCACGGACGGAGCGGAGCTTGATCCCCTCGCTGCGGATGGCGGCCCGAAGATTGCGGACGATCGGCGACGGGGCGGCGGTGGCACGGACATAGGTGGTTGTTGTGGTGTTCATTGGAGTTCCTTTGCGGGTTGGTGGGGGGATCAGGCGGCGGCGTAGAGGGCGGCGGCGCGGGTGAGGTCGAGGAGGATGTCCTCGAGGCTGAGCGAGCGGTCGCGCTCGAGGGTCGTTGCCAGGGGCTCGGCGGTGATGAGGCGGCCATTGCCGACGACGACCAGGTCGTGGGCGAACGTGGCGAGCTCGGCGATGAAGTGACTGGAGACGAACACCGTGCCGCCGTCGTTGGCGAAGTCGGTGAGCATCGTGCGCAGCCAACGGATTCCGTCGGGGTCGAGGCCGTTGGCCGGCTCGTCCAGCATCAGCACCTCGGGCTCACCGAGCAGCGCACCGGCGATGGCGAGCCGCTGGCGCATGCCGAGCGAGAAGCCGCCCACCCGTTGGCCGGCGGCAGCGTCCAGGCCGACCACGTGCAGCACCTCGTCGACACGAGCCTCGGACAGCAGGCTGAGGGCGGCCATGCCTCGAAGATGGTTGCGAGCCGAGCGACCAGGGTGCATCGCCCGGGCATCGAGAACCACACCAACGGTACGGGCCGGGTCTCGCAGGTCGGCGTAGTTCGAACCGCTGTAGGTGACCTCGCCAGCGTCGGGTCGGGCGAGGCCGACCATCATGCGCATCGTGGTCGACTTGCCGGCACCGTTCGGGCCGACGAAGCCCGTGATGCGCCCGGCGGTGAGTTCGAACGACAAGTCGTCGACGACAGTGTGTCGCCCGTATGACTTGGTGAGATGGGAAACCGTGATCATGAGATGCTCCTTGGGTGGTAGGTCGAAGTGACCGGGGTGATGGAGATCAACTCGGCGTTGATCGATGCCAGGTACGCCACGAGGCCGTGCAGGTGCGAGGAGTCACGAACGACTCCGAGGAGACGGGTGTGACCGGCCTCGTCGAGGTCGACGGTGAAGTCGTCCATGAAAGGACCGAGTAGGCGGCTGCCAATTCGGCCCCGGAGCACGATCTCGTGGGTGTGTACGTCAGGCATGTCCGTACGGTCACATGCGAGCGGGTGAGTTGGCTTCACCTCATCGGCGGTTCACCCAGGTGAACCCCGCTATGTTCGCCTGGTGGGCGAGCAGTCGAGCATCAACCTGGCGGCCACCAAGCTGCGGCCGCCGGTGCCCCCGGGGCGCCTCGTCGACCGTGTGCGCCTCGATGCCGTGTTGGACGATGCCAACGCTTCTGGCGTGCCCCTCGTACTGGTCAGTGCGCCGGCCGGCTCCGGTAAGTCAACGCTGGTCGCGGCGTGGGCGGCAGCTCGCGCCGGTGCGGTGTCGTGGTTGCAACTGGAGGAGTCCGACGCCGACCGGGCGCGCTTTTGGGTCTCGGTCACCGCCGCGATCGGTCGCACCAACCCGGAGGTTGCAGCGCACCTGGAGCCGCTCGTAGCCGGCTCGCTCGGGGCCGGCCAGGTGGTCGTGCCCGCTCTGGTCAACGAGCTCTCATCGTTGCCGGGTCGGCTCTTCGTCGTGCTGGACGACTACCACTTGATCGACGACCCAGAAGTGCATCGTGGGGTCGAGCGCCTCATCGACCTGTGCCCGCCGCAGCTGACGTTGGTGCTGGTCACCCGTGCCGATCCCCCATTCCGGCTGGGCCGCATGCGGGTCCGTGGCCGGGTTCGGGAGATCCGCGCAGGCGACCTCCGGTTCGATCTGGCTGAGGCCTCCGCCCTCTTGGGTACCACCGCCGAACGCCTCGACGGTCAGCGCCTGGCGGATCTGTGCGAGCGCACCGAGGGTTGGGCCGCTGGACTCGTGCTGGCCGGGTTGTCGTTGGAACGCACCGACGACACCGATCGCTTCGTTGAGACGTTCCGCGGTGATGACCAGATCGTCGCCAGCTACCTGACCGACGAGCTGCTCGCCGTTCTCGAAGAGGACGAGCGTCGTCGGATGGTCGAAGCGGCCGTGCTCCATCGGTTGTCGGGTCCCTTGCTCGATGCGGTCGCCGGGTCGAATGACGGCGCGCTCTGGCTCGACGGCCTCGCCACCAGGAACCAGTTCGTGATCCGGCTCGACTCGACCGGAGAGTGGTACCGGTACCACCACCTGTTCCGTGACATGTTGCTGCTCGAAGCTCGGCGCTCGATTCCGCATCGGTTACCCGAGCTGCACCGCCGCGCGGCAGCATGGTTCGAAACGTCTGGATACCCGGCCGCCGCCGTTGACCATCTCCTGGAGGCAGGCGACCGCGAGCAGGCCATGTACTTGATGCGGCTCGTCGGCCCCGACCTCCTCGGCAGTGGCCAGCTGCGAACACTGCGCAAGATCCTCGGGCGGTTGGCAATCGGTGGCGAGCTCGATGCGCTCTGCGCCTTGCTCTCCGGTTGGGACCACTACCTGACGGGCCGTTACGAGGAAGCCCAGCATCTCCTGGATCGGGCGACAGCGATGCTGCCGGCCGACCTGGACCCGATGCGCACGATGCCGCTGCGCATCAACCTGGCGCTGGGCAAGGGCGACGTCGCCACCGCGCTGGCTGGAGCGTGCGAAGTCATTGCCGCCGGTGAGGTCGCTGCTCGACCCAGCGAACTGACCGCTGCAACAGGAGCTGCGTTCGCATGGGCGGGACTGGCGGAGGAGGCCAGGGTCGCGCTCGCGCTCGCGTTCGTGCGCACCCAGGCGGAGAAGCGGGTCACGGCTCATGCCATGACGCTGGTCGCCTCCGCGGTCGTCGAGTTCCACAGCGCTGGTGAGGCACCGGCACGCGCCGCAGCTCAGCGTGCGCTCGACTTCGCAACGTCATCCGGTCTCGGCGAGTACCACGGCATCGCGCCGGCAGTTGCCATCCGGGCGGCGACAGGTTCGTCCACCGCGGCTACAACGGCTACGGCCGATGCCGAACACGCCGTCGTGCTGGCGCGCCGGGCGACCACGATGCTGGGTCTGGTGTTCGTGCTGACCATCGCTGGCGACGTGCTACTGCAGAATGGAATGGACCGCGGGCGAGAGCTGCTGGACGAGGCCCACCAATTGATCGAGCAGTGCCCCGACCCCGGTATCAATCGTCCACTGCTGGAGCGCGTGTCCGCCAAGCATCGGGTCACCCGATCACGACCCGCACACACGACCGGCCTGGTCGAGCAACTCTCCGAACGGGAGTTGGCCGTCCTCCGCTACCTTCCGTCGACGCTGTCGTTGCCCGAAATCGCGCGCGAGCTCTACGTGTCGCCGAACACGGTGAAGACCCAGTGCAGCGCGATCTACCGCAAGCTCGCCGTCACCAGCCGCCAAGCCGCCGTGCAAGCCGCGCGCGAGCACCACCTGCTCTGACCATCCCGATTGCGAGTTTCCTGCGCCTCACCGCGTCGGCCCCTCAGCAATTGACTCACGAGCCGTGCGGACTACACGGCCGATGCAGGAGGCCGCTGATGATGAGGTCGGTGAACCGGTCGACGTTGTCGTTGAGCGACATCGGGCTTCGCGTGAGCCTCGCGTCCAATGACGTGAACTTGGATTGCAGTTCGACGAGGCCTTGCATCGTGCTCCAGCACAACCGCGCGACATCACGAACTGGTAGTTCGGCGTTGTAGCGATCCGCGATCGCCGCCACCGTGTCCTCGAGATCGTCGGCCAGATGATCCTCCTCGGAGCAGGACTCGGGGCGACCACCGCTCCGGCAACCGAGTCGATCATGGGATCGTTGTCGCTCGACAAGGCGGGCATCGGCTCCGCCGTCAACGACACCACGCGCAACCTCGGCGGCACCCTCGGCGTCGCCGTCGTCGGCTCCGTGTTCACCTCCACGTACGTCGCCAAACTCGCCAACGGAACCGTTTTCGGCTCCCTCCCGTCAGACGCGCAGGCCCTCACCAGAGACTCGGTCGCTGCCGCCGGACGCGTCGCTCCCCAACTCGGACCCCAAGCAGGGGCATATGTCACCGAGGTCAGCAACGCGTTCCTCGCCGGCCTCGCCGTGTCCTGCCTAGTGGTAGCCGGTGTCGCCGCTGCAGGCTCCCTCTTCGCTCTCCGCTACCTCCCCGCCCGCGCCGGCAGAGCCTCATCCGATGCGACAGTCGGGCACGGTGAAAGAGTTCCGGCGTACCTGTCGCGGCCCTGACCACCTAGACAGATCGTGGAGCCCGCGACAGGTACACGAAGTGCGGCTCCGCGACACACAGGTCCAATGGCTGCAGCCCGCGTAGTTGGGCGGGAAGAATGGGTTCGCGCCAGGTCTTCGGGCCTTCGCCCGAGTACCCACTCGCGACACCGCGCTCGCAGCGTGTTGTGCCGGTCGGGAGTGGCCCTCATTGGATCGTCAGGACTCGGCCTCATTCCTCGCAGAAACCGGCCGCGACAATTGTTGGTGGTGGACGCCGAGGGTGTCGACGATTGCGCACAACGAGCGAATGGCTGTGTAGTTGCGGGCCAACCTGCTCAACCGGAATGGCGAAGCGGTTCGCCAAGAATGAGGCTCGCTGTCTGCAAGGATGGACGCAAGATGAGCACGAAGCCTTCACGCACGATGCTTACGCGCACCCTCGAACGCTTCCATCGCGTTCCTGCCGACCTGCGGGGTCTGGCGATCGGCGCAGCGCTCCTCGCCAGTCACCTGGTGGTGTCCGGGCGCAACGGATGGTTCTTGCGGCAAGACTTCCAGTTTCTCGGGTCGCGCCATGCGTACCTCGACCGGGGTGATGTCGGCGGCTTCCTGTTTCTTCCCCACGACCACGGGTGGTCGACAATTCCCATCTTGATCCACGCTGCAATCGTGCGGATCTCCGGGTTGGATTCATACCTCTTGCCCATCGTCGTGCTGATCGCAGTCGATCTCGTGCTCATTCTCCTCCTGCGCCTCGTTCTTCGCCGTCTCGGGATCAGGCCTTGGCTGGCGTCCGGGGCTGCCCTGCTCTTCCTCGCGTTCGGGAAGGGGTCGGACGCCTTAGCCTTCGCTTTCACGGTCGATCTCGTGCTGGGCTCCGCTCTCGTGCTCGGGCTGTTCCTGCTGGCAGATCATGACGGGCCCACCGATCGCCGTGACTGGTGGTGCGCCGGATTGGCAGTCCTCGGACTGATGGTGTCGGTCCTCGGCATAGTCGGCTTCGTCGTGATCGGCGTGTGGACGGTGGCGCGTGGGCGTCGCAGGGCCGCAGCGGTGATCGCTGGTCCGGCGGCAATCACTCTTCTGTTCTGGTTCTTCACCTACGGCCACCGAAGCATCCCCGTGCCTTCGAGCCAGTCGATCCAGGGTGTCGCCGTCTCACGCCAGCGGCCCTCAGTGCTCTCGTTCGTCACCGATGGACTGTGGAATGCGGGCGGCAGCTTCCTGCCCTGGCATGTGGCGTCCGCCATCTGTGCCGCACTCGTGGCCGTGGCGATCGTGTGGTGCCTCCGAGTTCGTCCGATGCATGGTGGTCGGGCACTCGTGCTCGCTTCGGTAAGTGGTTTGTTCTTCGTGATCATCGCGAGGATGCAGGTGACCGACGGCGACCCGTCCGCTGATCGGGGGAAATTCGTCTTCGTCGGCGCGCTGTTTCTTGCTCCGATCGTTGTTCTGGCCGTGCAGCACGCTGGTGACGTGATTGCGTCCATTATTAGCGAACGTTTCGCCAAGGTGGCCGTCTGCCTCGTATGGGTCGCGTCGCTGGCCGGCAACTTCGTCGTGCTCGATGCATCGCGGAATCACACGCAGTACGAGATGTCGTTGGCCCGTTCCAACCTGGCCGGCCTCGCTGGTCATCCAAATTTCGACGTGCCAGGACTGCTCGGTGACGACGAAGTCCTCGATCCGCTCCTGACGGCCGACCTGACGGTAGGCGGACTACGCCGGCTAGTTACTCGGGGGTTGGTCCATCCGTCGGCGGAGTTGTCAACGGTCGAGCGACTCGAGGTCGAATCCCGGTTCTTTGTCAAGGTCGAGTCATCGGGGATGCTCGATCAGCCGCTGTCAATCGACTCCTTCCTGTATGGCCAGTTCGAACCGGCTGGCCCCGGCTGTGTGACGGCGCGCGTCGACCGGACAAAGGCGCCCTACCTTTGGGCCCGTATGAAGCCCACCGGGATTACGTTCGAGACCGTGCAGGTTCGCAGCTCGACTCATCATCTGCAGTTCGTGCTCGAAGGGGATGGAGTGATCTCCGCCGATCGCGACCTCACGTCGAAGAGTGGGGAGTTCCCGTTGCGAGTGGTCGCAGGAGGCCTCCAACTGGTGCTGCATCTTGACGACGGCTCCGTCGTGTGCGGCGTACGAGGGCTCACATGAGGATTCCAACGAGACTGACAAGGTTTGGCTGGTGGCTCGTTGGCCTCACTGTTCTCGCCATCGTTTTGCGTCTCGCGTTCGCGCTCGGCCTCGGCAAGCCGATCACGGCTCCAGGGGACGCTGCGGAGTTTCGAGAAGTCGCGAAGAACCTTGCCGACGGGCGCGGCTACTCGCTGGAATTCTTCAACGAGGGTATGCAGCCGACAGCGCAGCACCCCCCGCTATTCCCGCTTCTGCTGGCCGCCCTCGATGTGATCGGGCTGGGCGCGCTCACCGCACAGCGAATCGTCCTGGCGTTCGTTGCCAGCCTGAGTGTCCCGTTGATGGGGGTGCTGGGTCGTCGGTTGAAGAACCCAGCGGTGGGTCTCGGCTCGGCAGCGATAGCGGCCGTGCACCCACTGTGGGTACAGCCCTCCGGTGTCGTGATGAGCGAGTCGATTTACTTGGTGCTCATCCCTGCTGCACTCTATGTAGCGATGCGATGCCTCGACGAGCCCCGTCGCCGCTGGTTCGCCCTGCTGGGGGTCGTTATCGGCGCTGCGGTCCTGACCCGGAGCGAGGCGGCCGCGCTCCTCGTCCTGCTCGGCGTTCCTACTGTCTGGCTGGCCACGACGAAACGCCGAGCGCGCTTGCAGGCGGGAGCGATCATGGTATTCGCGCTGCTGGTGACGATCGGGCCGTGGCTCATCCGCAACCACCAGGAGATAGGTGCGGCGAAGTTGTCGACCAACACCGGCAACACGCTGATCGGGGCGTACTGCAACACGACCTTCGAGCGTGGACCGTACTACGGCGCGTACTTTGTCGCGTGCCCGTTCGCTGCGACGGGAATTTTGATCGATTCGCCGCCTCCCGACGGCGCTACTTCGTGGACTCCGGTCGCCCTGGACGACGCACTCACGTCCAAGTCGGTCGACTTCGCCAGGGCGAATGTCCCTGAACTCCCGGCCATTGCGGCAGTACACGCGCTACGCGTCTGGGGCTTCTGGGATCCGCCCTTCCAGATGGAGTACGACGTTCTTGAGGGGCGAGACGCGGTATGGCAGCGGGTGGGGTGGGGCGTACACTACCTGCTACTTCTGTTTGCCCTGGTCTGGCTCGTCGAGGTGCCTCGCCGCGAACGACGGCGTTGGACGCCTCTCCTCGCCCCTGTGCTCCTGGTCACCCTCATTGCGATTGTGTTCTACGGATCGACGAGGCTCCGCGTTATGGCCGAACCGTCGGTCGCGTTGGCCGCGGCCGCGGGGGTTGGTGTTGTCGTTGAACGTTGGAAGCGCTATCGCGACCTCGGCACTGTCGATGTCAACGACTCGCGTCGTGTTCTCGCCGCCGCCGGTGAGTCCAATCGGCAGGATACGGTCTCGCCGCCGCTCGTGGCCAGGGGACAGGCCGCCGTCGCCGTTCGCACCACCGCCGTCGCCGATCAGAGCTGACGGCGGCGGGTACCCTTCCGCAGGGGCAGCTTGGTTTCCACGATCCTGGAGCCCGCCGAGGCATCGCTCACGTCTCATACGCGCTGATCATGGAAGCGACCGTTTCGGGGGTGTCAACCCGCTCGGTCGACGACTTGGTCACGGCGATGGGTGTCGCCTGCTGCGTCGGTATCCGGGTTCTACTCATGGCGCACCCGGAAGCCGTCGGCTCGGACGGTGCACAACACCATGCTCGCCGACGTGATCCGCGAGGTGCACGACGGAGGTCCATTCGACAGCCCCGACCGACCACGCGCACCGGTGAGCACTTCATCGAGACCCACCGCCGACAACGGCCGGCCACGCGTCGGTCCCTTCAACGCGACGAACATCCGGTCCGTCGTTGCCTCGAATGGACGTTCGGAGTTCAGATACATCGCGAACGTCGTGAAGAACGTCGCCGACATCGGCACTTAGCCGCTCATAGCCGCCCTTGCCATCGGCGACGAATGCCCGCCACTCACCGAGGCGGAGATCCTTGAATCGCAACCCGCGGACCTCGCAGCGCCGCAGCCCTACGAGCGCTCACCGGCCAGCGGCTCGAATCCAGCCTCTTACTTCAGCCGATTGTCTCCCATTAGGAGGATTCAGTCTGCGCTGAGTGCCTTTCGTGTATAATTTTCTGTTGGGCAAACGCTCATCTCGAGCTCAAGGGGCAGTCGTGGGGGCGGTCTTCAGCCAGTACTTCGAGGAGCTTGACGTCGCTCAGCTCGCTCATACTTACGCCTCTGCGCTGCCGTTTCCTCATATTGTCCTCGACGGCGCCATCGACGGCGATCGGATCGATGCTGCAGCAACAAGCTTTCCCGAGGCGGACGGCCCGAATTGGACGAGCTATCTGCACCTGAACGAACGGAAGCGTGGAAATACTCACCTCGACACATGGCCGTCGGAGCTGCAGACGGTGGCCAAGGAATTGATGTCGCCGCCGTTCATTGCCTTCCTCGAGCAACTGACGGGCATTCCCGCCCTTCTTCCGGACCCGAGCTTCGACGGTGGAGGGCTGCATCGTTCGGAACGCGGCGGCTTCCTGAACATTCATACCGACTTCACCGCTCATCATGGGCAGGTTGGGTGGGAACGTCGTATCAACGTTCTGCTGTACCTGAACGAGGATTGGGACGAAGCGTGGGGCGGCCACCTCGAATTCTGGTCGGCGGACATGCAACGGTGCGAGACGCTAGTGGCCCCGGCGCTCAACCGGATGGTGGTCTTCACCACGACAACATCGTCGTATCACGGCCACCCGGCCCCGTTGAGTTGTCCGGAGGGAACGGCTCGTGAATCGCTGGCGTTGTACTACTTCACCAGTGGCTCGTCGAAGCCGGTCCGCACCACCGACTACCGCGCACGTCCCGGCGATGGTCTCAAGCGAGTGGGTATCTACCTCGATAAGAAAGTGCTACGCCTTTACGACATCGTGAAGCACCGAACGGGTGTCTCCGATGTTGTGGTCAGTCGTTGGTTGTCTCGTCTGTCGCGCCGCCGGCGCCCATAACGGCTATAGGAGCGCCAAAACGACGAAAGGAACCGCTGAGCGGTTCCTTTCGAGGTGGTTTCGTTCGAGTCGAGGTGATGTCGTTCAAGTCGTTGATGACGTGGGCGACAGAATCAGGCGACTTGCGGTGATACCCGACGACGGAGCTGACCGACGCCAACAATAATCAGACCAAGCGCCAAGAGGCCAAAACCTACCTGCAGTAGGCTTCCGGCATCGTTGCCAGTGGCCGGCAGAGCACCGGCAAGCGGGAACGACTTGTCGACAGCGCCGCCCACGACGTTGATGGAGCATCCATCAACGTTGGCAGGCAGTGTCACGTACACGGTGATCGTGCCGTCGGCCTCTGCTGTTGTGGACGTCAACAAAGTAGTGGCGATGGGGCAGACGAGCCTCACCTCGACGTTGACACCTGGTGCGAAGCTCTCGACGTGAACCTGTGTCGTTCCGTCGGCCTGAGGAAGCACGAAGTCAGCACCATACTGAATGGCACCTGCAACTCCCGAAGTCCCGAACAGCAACGTGATCCCGACGCCGCACGCCATCAATACGCGAGAAATTTTCACGAGTTCCCCTCACCAGATAAGTGCCGAGACTATAGCACAGGTGCGGGCTTGAGCCGCAACAGTCTTCTGAGAAGTCCTGGCGTGCAGAGTTCGAGCACAGTGCAGAGATAAAGTGCGAGCGCAGGGACGGCTGGCAGGAATATGGCCCAGGAGCCCCGACCAGGCCCTTGGAGAAGCCCAGAGTCGGTTCGTCCGAGGAACCCGCCGCTACCGAGCCACCCCCACGTCCATGGCACGGATACCGCATCGGCGGAGATCTGCTGGCGGCCCAGCGGGGGCACCGAGCGGTCCAACACAGCGACCGGCGGCGTGGCGCGCACCCGGTAGAGGTCGAGGGTGTCGGACTGAACCACCAGCTCCAAAGCGGGGTCGTTGGTGAGGTCCAGCGCGGCGGCGCGCTCGACGCGGAGCACCGCAACCCAGCGGATGCCCAGTTCATCCAGCAGGGCCGAGGCGTCGCGGCGGTTCATCAACTGGTCCGCCGCCTTGGCACCCAGCGGGGCGCGCGGATCGGCGGCTTCGTCGACGGGCGGCCCGAGCTGTGGGTCGGACGAGGCGAGGGTGTCGTTGCCGAACAGATCTGGAAGCGGGGAGTACACGACGCGCGGGCGGTCGACGTCGAGCAACACGTACGCAGACCACGGTAAGGCAAGTACGACCCCTCCCTCTTGGTGCACGATGTCTACGGCACGACCCCACGAGTGCGGCAGGACGACTGGCTGTACGCGAGCGTGAACCGTGGGTAGAGCCAGAACGAGGAGCCACATCGCCGGGGCGCAACACGCAACGTACAGGAGGGCGCGGCGCGGTCGCTGGAGCGTCAACTGGGCCACACCGACGGCGGCAAGCACCACGGCCGGAACCACTCCCAAGCCCACAAGCCGGTGAGGCTCGCGTAGCGGCGCGCCGATTGGGGTGAGTGTGATCCAGTGGACGAGGTCTCTCAAACCCGGGAGCGACGTCGCGAGCGGAATCCCGTAGCCGATCAGCATGCACAGCGCAAAGACGCGCCGGAGATGGCGTGGCAGCTCGGCGAATCCGACTGAGGCCAGGGCGATCAACAACCCAGCGGCCACGCAAACAAAGACGTCCTCGCCGCGTACCACCTCGGCGCCAGAGTCCCAGTAGCCACGCCCGACGACCAGCCCGAAGACCGCAGTCGCGTCGGGAATGATGGGCCGGAAGTATTTCGGATCGACGAGCGAGGTGAAGCCCTGCGCCTGCAGGAAGGCACCCGGGAGGATCCACACCAGGTTGCGAAGGAGCCATGCGGTCAATCCGGCGCGAGCGTTGTCGCGTCGCAACGTACCCGCCAGAACGACAAGGGCGTACGCGCCGGATACGAAGCCGAGGAGTGCCGCGACACAGGTTGGTCGCGACCGGCCCACCGGAGCGCCGCTGGCGGCGATGTTGAGGAGGTACGGCAGTACTGCGAGACCCCACAGCGTAGTGAGATGACCCGTGCTGAACCGTGTGAGCGTGAACGGCATGCACAGCACCGTCACTCCTGCCACAGCGGGAATGATTCGGACAAAACCTTTGGCTGGTGCGGGCAGCAACGTACGAACCAGGCGCGCAACCCCGATTCCTGTCGCCATGAGGGTGGCGACCAACATCAGCCGTCCGGCCGCGTACCCGCCGATGATGTGCGACAGGCCGGCGAGCGGCACGAACCCCGGAAACCGACGTGCCAATCCTGGGCCGAGCCAGAACAGCGCCGCCGGCATTGGCACAGTGGGCAGGATGAGCAGATCGCGCGCGACCAGTGCCCCCCACTGGTGCAGGGCCGGCCAAAGGATGACTGCGACCACCCCGGTCACGGCTGACCAGGTGACAACGTTGGAAACGGTAGGGGCTTTGACCGACTGGATGAAGTTGCTGACCAGTTGCGCCGGCTTACGGTCTTTGCTCACGGGCCATCGGCAGCCAGAAGTCGGCGACAAAGAGGATCAGCCTCTCCCTTGCTCCACTCCACGCTCACACCCGACGAAACAGTGGACTCCACTTCCGGTAGGCGCACCCGCTGGAACCAGAGGTAGTCGTTCTTCGAGATCTCCAGATCGAGGCGCACCGTCTGGCCGCCGGTAATAACCCAGGCGGCGGCGTTGGTATCGGCGCGGATGCCAACGATGACATTCTCGCCAGGCTTGGCATCGAACCACTCGCTCTTCCGATCCTGCGTGATGCTTGTGACGAACCGCATGGAGGCAACACCGTCAAACTCGACCGAGAGGTCTTCTGGCAGTTGCCCGCGGAAGCGCGCAATGCGGGTGACGCTGCGAGACGCTGTGGCACCGACACGGATCGTCGCGTCGAATGATCGGGCTGTGACGAGCCGCCACGGCTCGTGCGACTCTCCGGAAGCGATCAAGAGCGCGTCGCAGTCGCCGATGACCTGCAGTGTGTCGGCGAGCGCGGCGGCTGGCAGATCGTACGATTGTCGAACGAGCGACCCGAGGGTGGCTGGCGTGTTTTCGGCCCAACTGACCTGCGACCCCACGTAATCGCGCAGTCCGTTGCCCCCTGCGATGAGGTTCATGGTGGTCAACGCCGCCGCCCCATTGGCCATGCCCCCCCACGCGGCAAGACCAACGAGCGCCGCCGCAAATTGCATGCGGCGGGCACGCGGCGCGCGCTCGAGCAGGGCGCACACCTTGACGAGGCCGATCGACCCCGCCGCGAGCAGTAGCGGCATGAAGTCGGCGAGATAGCGGTTGGCCATGTAGCCATAGCACAGGACGCCAAACGTGGCCACGGCCATGCCGATCACCGGCAGCGCGACGATGGAACTGCGGCGGTGCCACCACGACTTCGCCAAGAACAGTACCCCGGCGACAGAAAGCAGGGCGAAAAAGGGCATGAAAGCGGTGAGGCTGCCGGTGCGGTACGTCTGGTCGAAGACCACCCCACCGATCACTCTCGGCGGCGCCGGTGGCAACGTGATGAACGGGAAGTACGGCCGAACACGGATGCCCGTGGGGGACAGGTATGCCGTCATGGTTGTGGGCAGGAAGGAAAGGTTCGTGAGCCCTCCACCGTTCGCAGCCAGCGCCTGCTGGCGTTGGGAACTCATCGACGTCCAGGCCTGACTCTCGAGCGGAAGGAACCTGAAGGGTGAGCCGAACTTGATCCAAGTAAAGGCAAAACTGGCGGCCAGTGGCACGAGGGCCGCAACTGCGACCCACGCCCACATGGAACGCTGTCCCGGAGTTCGATCGCGCCGCCGATAGCACACGACTGCGCACAGCAGGACCAGGGCGATGCAGCCCCACCCCACCGTCGTGCGGGTGAGCACGGTGGCGGCAGCGCCAGCGGCCAACAAGGCGATCCGACGCGGTGAAGCCATGATCAGCACACCCAATGCAGCCCAGATGGTGAACACTGCGGTGGCCAACGACCACGCGTAGACCTCGTGGTACACCCACGGGAGCGAGGCGAGATACAGCAACGTAGATCCGCCGATGGCGGCTGCCACGAACACACCTGAGAGAACGACTTCCACCGTGGAAAGGGCCGCGTCGGGCCGCAGGATTGTGCGCGTTCGCCAGAGCAGCCGCGCTGTGAACACAGCGGCCACAACTGCGGCCGCAATCATCGACACGACGGTGAGGCGGCCGTCGAAACGGTCGGTGAAGAGCATGATCGGCATCCGCAAAAACGATGGGAACGGCGGGAAGTACATGTAGGTGCGGCCGTTGACGATGAACGACTCGATGCTCAGACTTCCACTCGGCAGGTCGAGGCGGCCTTGGAGGAGCGATCTGGCCTGTATGTCGAAAAAATTGCTGAAGTAACCCTGAGGGAGTGCAGTGCGACCGAAGTCGAGCCGTTCCCCGGAGAGAATCCAGATGTAGGGAACGAGCCCCACCAGGGCCCCGATAATCGCTCCGCGAGCGAAACGGCGCCGATCAGTCATAGTGGTCATTCAGGGTTCTACACGTTGTTCGATGCTAATTCGTCGACACACTGATGGGTACAGGGTGGGCCTTGGGTTGCAGCTCGAACAGGTACTGGAAAGCGAACATTCCCGGCCACAGCGCGATGCCGACGCGATCGACGACACTAGCCATCCGCTGGAGGCTGGCGGGGCCCGAGGTACGGCCGATGATCTCGGTTGGCAGTCCGATGGGAACGCATCGACGAACGTTGAACCCGGCCCGATTCGCCAGCCGCTCCAGGCTCCGTTTGGTGAAAAACCGCACGTGCCCGGAGTCCAGGATGCCGCGGCGGTCATAGTCGAACTTGCCGACTGCGACCCGTGTACGGGGGTACCAGTGCCCGAAGTTGGGCACGCTCACGAACAGCACCCCGGTCGGTAACAACCTTGGCGCCACCGACTTCAACATCTCATCTGGACGCACAAGATGCTCGAGGACGTCTGCGGCAACCACGATGTCGAAGCCGTCACCGACGGCGTCGGGCAATCCCACGTTGAGGTCCGCCTCGACGAAATGGTTCACTCGCGTCCCGACACCGTCGAACTTGGCAATGTCGACCCCGGTCACACTGTGTCCGAAGCGGCCCATCTCCGCGGCGAGTGATCCGTCGGAGCAGCCCAGGTCCAACACCTTGCCCGGTGCCCGCCGGCCCATCCACTGGAGAAGCTGGCCATGGGAGGTCATGCTGTCGTACTTCAGCTCGTAGGCCGCCTCATCCGAGCGCAGGCCGCCACCGAAGCCCATCTTCGCGAGGCGGTACTTAACGACGTGGGTTATGACGTCCTTGGCGTACTTTAGGCCGTTGACGCGGCAGATCTCATCGCCGTAGTACGTAGGGATGGGCACTTCATGGATCGACTTTCCGGCTTCGTGTAGCTGCAGGATGATCTCGGTGTCGAAGTCGAATCCGTCGGCGTTCGATTCAAAGTCGATCTCCCTCAACGCGTCGACGCGGTATGCCCGATAACCGCTGTGCCACTCGGTGAGCTGCATGCCGGCAGCGGCGTTCTCGATCCTCGTGAGGATCTTGTTGCCGACCCACTTGTACATCGGCATACCGCCGCTGCGAGCACCGCCCTTGATCATCATGCGCGATCCGAAAACCGCGTCATGTTCTCCGGCGACCAGCGGCTCGACCAGCGTCTCGATGACCTCTGGTTGGTACTGGCCGTCGCCATGTAAGAGGACAACCACGTCGAGGCCGTGCTCGATCGCCCACCGGTATCCCTCCTTCTGGTTGCCCCCGTATCCAAGATTTTTCTGATGACGGATCACCGTGAGCGGAAGGTCGGTGGTGGTTTGGTAGCCGAGTGCCACGAGGTGCGTCGCGTCTTGGCTGGCGTCGTCGCACACGAGCACGTGATCGACCGATGCACGAAAAGTGGCGGGCAAGCGGTCGAGAACCGAAGCCAACGTTGACGCGGCGTTGTACGCGACTACCAGCACCCCGACCCTGGCTCCCCCGACCCCGACAGACATCGCCGAAAGGGTACCAGGTCATCCTCACACGCGCTGCTGCCCGCCTGGGAAGGAAGCAGGCCAACCTTCGCAGGTTTGGACTGTCCGCGACGTCTCGCGACATCACAGATCTACCGAATCGTGCGCCTCGATATCTCCACGATCCGGGGGACTCTCCATCCTTCGACGGTGGTCGAGCACGGTGAGAGGAACTTGCCCGGCTCGTCGGCGAGTTCGGTGCTCGGCGCCCGCGACCGATCTCGATCGAGCGCGCTGACCGGTTGATCGTCGGGTTGATTGCTGGAGCGTGCCATCCGGTATCGGTTGTCGAACTGGCCGGCGGTGCCCATTCGGTGGGGGCGCCCGGCAAACCAGGGGGAGATATCGAGAGTGCGGCGTATGAGGGGGACGGCTTCATGATTGTTGCCAGCGTCAACGCTGGCAAGGCGGCGGAGCGTCAGCGGCGCAGGGGGCCGGCGAGCGCCCGGCCTGCGGCGTGCCAGCCGCACATCCCATGCACGCCGGCGCCGGGCGGCGTGGAGGCCGAACACAGGAGCAACGATGGGTTGGGCGTCACGTACGGGCGCAACGCCAGCGTGGGTCGGAACACCAACTGCATGCCGCTGTGCGCGCCGCCGGCGATGTCGCCGCCCACGTAGTTGGGGTTGTCGGCGTGGAGGTCTGCGGGCGTTCGAGTGTGCCGCGCCAGCACGACGTCGCGAAAGCCGGGGGCGAAGCGTTCGATCTGGTCCTCGATGGCGGCAGTGGCGTCACCCGTGTACCCGTGCGGCACATGGGCGTAGGCCCACAGCGTGTGCTTCCCTGCGGGAGCGCGGGTCTGATCGAACAATGATGCCTGCACGACCAGGACCAGCGGACGCGTAGGCATGCGGCCAGCCGTCACTGCCGCCTCGGCGGCGACGAGCTCGGCGAACGAACCAACGACGTGCACCGTGCCAGCCCTTCGGCAGGCCTCGTTCTCCCATGGCACTGGCCCGTCGAGTGCGTAGTCGATCTTGAACGCACCCGGGCCGTGACGGAAGCGACGCAGTCGCTCGCGGTAACGGGCAGGAAGTGCCTCACCCGCGATGGCGGCCAGCTGTGCTGGGTTGGTGTCGAACAGCACCGCGCCGTGTGGCGGTAGATCGGCCATCGAACGCACCATCACACCGGTACGGATCTCACCAGAGAGCTCCACCAGCCGCGCCGCCAGGGCGTCGGCCACCGACTGCGAACCACCGACCGCGACCGGCCAGCCGCCGGCGTGAGCAGATGCGGCCAACATCATCCCGAAGGCTGTGGTGAGCGGGCGGCTGAGCGGCAACATCGCATGCGCCGCGCACCCGCCGAACAACGCCGCTGCCTCGTCCGTGTGGAAGCGACGGACCGCCCACGTGGCGGGCAGCACCGCATGCACGCCGAAGCGAGCCATCGCAACGGGGTGGCGCGGTACCGTCAGCAGCGGCCCGAGCAGCTGGGGCAGCATCACCGACCAGTGCTCGACCAGCGGGTTCAGCAGCCGCCGCCATGCGCTGCCGTCGGCGCCCAACCCGGTCGCTGTGTCGTCGACGCTGCGGTGCAGCACGCCGGCGCGCCCGCCGTCGAGCGGATGGGCGAGCGGAATCTCCGGAAACGCCCAGCGCAACCCGTACGGCCCGAGCTGGTCCAACGACAGCGGCGTCGCATCCACGCCCAGCGCATGCACGGCGGCGCACACGTCGTGCACGAACCCGGGCAGCGTCAACTCGGCCGAGCGAGTGCCACCCCCGATGGTGTCGGCGGCCTCCAGCACCAGCACCGACCGACCTGCTTCGGCCAGGCGCACTGCGGCCGACAGGCCGTTAGGGCCGGCACCGACCACCACCGCGTCGTATCGTTTCGTCGTCACGAACAGATCGTGTCACCTTCGCGTCGCCGACGTCAGCTGCAAGGTCGTATGGCACACTGGCTCGGTGGAGTCGACCGGACAGATGATCGGGCGAAATGACGAGTTGGCTCATCTCCTCGACGCGTTCGATGCAACCCGTCGGGAACGATCCGCGCGGACGATCCGCGTGGATGGGCCGCCGGGCGTCGGGACATCTCGCCTCCTCACGGCCTTTCGGGAGCAGCTCACCAGCCGCCGTCTCGAACACGAATGGTGGTTCGGTGCCTGCTCGCGCAGAGCAGGCCTTCCATTCGAGCCATTTGCCGGCCTACTGAGTCAGTGCCCCGGAGGCGTGAGCGGTTGGCTCGGCGAGGTTCGCGACATGAGCGACGAACCAACGGTGACGACGATTCTTCTCGGCGGGTTGGTGACCCGCATTCGTGAGGCTGCGGCCCAAGCCCCGCTGG
>Ga0105044_10004758_pt1 | contig 18656 bp, 12 predicted proteins | sample MAT01_FD_78092 | JGI IMG/M metagenome (GOLD analysis project Ga0105044, IMG submission 78092) | Freshwater microbial communities from Lake Fryxell liftoff mats and glacier meltwater in Antarctica - MAT-01 | ecosystem: Environmental > Aquatic > Freshwater > Ice > Liftoff microbial mat | place...
AAATATACGGCAGCCGCGCCGAGAGATTGGCGTTCGACGTGGCGGCCGGGTCTTCGTAGCGCTTGGGCTGCTGGCAGGTCTGGGCGCCGATAAAGGCTGCAGCGTTGGTGTTCTTGCGGTGGATCAGCGGTAACAGGCCGGCGCCCGAAAGCTCGGCCTCGCGGCGGTCGGAGATCGCGACCTCGGTCGGGCACTTCATATCGACCGCGCCGTCATCGGTCGGGAAGGTGGCGAAGGGCAGATCTTCCACCAGGCCACCAGCCTGAACGCCGCGGATGCGCGAACACCAGCCGTAATCCTTGAACGAGCGGTTGATGTTCACCGCCATCGCGTAGGCGGCATTGTTCCAGACATATTTCGACGTATCGCCACCGCCGGAATCTTCCTCGAAATCGAACTGATCGATCGGTTCGCTTTTTGCGCCGTAGGGGCGGCGCGCCAGGAAGCGCGGCATGGCGAGGCAGACATAGCGGCTGTCCTCGCTCTGACGAAAGCCGCGCCATTCAGCGTAGTCGATCGTATCGAAAAGCTTGCCCAGATCGCGCGGGTTGGCGATCTGCTGCCAGCTGTCCATGCCCATGATGCCCGGCCCGGCGGCCGAGATGAAGGGCACATGCGCTGCCGCGCCGATCTTGGCGAGCCCGGCGAGCACGTCGACGTCAGGCGGCGTGTGGTCGAAAAAATAATCGCCGATCAGCGTGCCGTAAGGCTGGCCGCCCAGATTGCCGTATTCCGATTCGTAGACCTTCTTGAACAGCGGGCTCTGGTCCCAGGACTGGCCCTTGTACTGCTTGAACATCTTTCCAAGTTCCGACTTGGTGATATTCATGACCTTGATCTTGAGGTCCTTGCCGGTCTCGGAATTGTCGACCAGGTAGGAAAGCCCCCGCCATGCGGATTCCAGTTGCTGGAATTCCGGATTGTGCAGGATCGAGTTAATCTGCTCTGTCAGCTTGCGGTCGAGTTCGGCTTTCAGGCCGTCGATCGAAGCGAAGACGTCATTGCCGACAACTTTGGAGTTCTCGAGCGCCTGTTGCGCCAAAGTCCGCACCGCCGATTCGATGCGTGTCTTCTTGGTATCGCTGTTCGGCTTGAATTCTTTCTTCAGCAGCTCCGAGAACTCGTCGCCGCTGAAGTAGCCGGCTTCCTTGCCGGCATCGCGTGAGGCTTCTGACATGCTTGCTTCCGTTTCTGCGTTCAGGCCTGCGTTCAGGTCTTGGGCTCGTCGCCGGGTTTCGGCGCCGAGGTCAGCGATTTCATCAGCTCAGGATCGTTGAGGACTTTTTCCAGCAGGCCCTGCGCGCCGTCGCGTCCATCCATATAGGTCATAAGATCCGAGAGCTCCTGACGCGCATCCAGCAACTTCTTCAGCGACGGTACCATCTCGGCGATCCGGCCGGGGCTGAAATCGTTCATCGACTTGAAGGTCAGATCGACGCCGAGCTTCCCCTCGCCGGTAAGCGTGTTCTCCACGACGAACGCGGCGCGCGGCGCAATCGCCTTCATGCGGTCCTCGAAATTATCGACGTCGAACTCGACGAAATCGCGCTCGGCCAGCTCTTTCTTCGCCACTTCGGACTTGCCCGACAGATCCGACAGCACGCCGGTGATAAACGGGAGCTCGACCTTCTCGCGCGAGCCATAGGTTTCGACTTCATACTCGATATGCACGCGCGGGGGCCGATTACCCTTGATGAACTTTGCGCCGCTCTTGGCCATGTCAAACTCTCCCGGGAATGGCGAAAGACAAGACGCGCGAACAAAAAAAACGCGCACCTCGAACGTGAGAGAGGATCGCCCGCCAATCTGAAACGCGCAAGCGCCGGACCTGCGACAGAAAAGCCGGCTCCAATAGTTGTCGGAAAACGCTATCAGCCCTCGCCAGGGGGCTGAGGCGGCTCCAGCAGGCGCGCCGCATCGTCGAAACCGCTCGGCGCGACGTTTTGCATGATTTCCATAAAGTTCATATTGGCGATGCGGATAATCCGGTCGATCAGGAAGGGTAGCGGACTGGAATGCTCCGCCTGCTGGAAATAGGCCTTGATCGCCTCCAGCTGCTGGATCGCCTGAGCCCGGTTGGAAACCGGACCCTTTACGGCGGCCCCGCCGCCAGCCGGGTTCGTTTCGGCCTCGGCGTTTTCGGGAACGGGCGATTTGCGGGTCACTACGGCATCGGACAGCCTCTTGATGCGATCCAGCATCGCCGTAAGCGGCGAGAGATCGGGTTCCTGCCCGGAATAGGCCTTTTCGGCAAAGGCTGCGACGAGACCGTTAACGGCCTGCAGCAGGCTGTCGAGATCGGTGGAAAAAGACTGCCAGTCCTCCAGCGGGGTCTCATCGACGGCCCGGCGGACCGCATCACCCATTTGATCGATCATCTGCGCACCTGTCGCGCGCTCGTCGGCCGCTGCGGTCACGTCCTTGAAGGAGAGCCGGCCTTTCGATTTCAGGGGCGGCAGATACATCCGCTCCAAATGCTTGATCGTCCGGCCGAATGTCGCAATCTGGCGGCAGGCTTCACGCCGCCCGCCGGCCGGATCGGAGCCCTCTTCAAGCCCGGGATAGCAGGTATCCCAGAAATTCCCGACGATCGCGCTCATGGCGCGCACCAGATCGCTCATCGCCTTGAGGTCACCGGCATACAGCGCAAAACAGGCCCCGTGCGAGGCGATCCAGAGATCGCGCGAGCGCCCAAGCAGATCCACCGCCGTCTGCATGGCCGGCCCGACGCTCGGGTCCTCTCCCGGCCTTTCCTTTGCCGCGATGTCGTCAAGCTCCCGCGAAATGCGCCGGAAATCCGGGTCATAGCTCAAATCCGGCCCCGCCGGCTCTTCCTGCGACACCGGCTGCAGCAGCGCTTCGATATCCAAAGCCATAGGATCGCCCCTCGCCTCGCGCATTTTGCAGGCGACGTCATCATGCCCTCAAGGGCGCTTCAAGCCCAAGCCCCCCAAGGTGCGACATGAGGGCTTCGCGCAAGGACGAAGAATGCGGTTAGAGTTGGCATCTGGATGTCCGTTACACGCCGAGCAATCCGATGCCCCCCAGCCAAAGCAACCGCGCCGCCCAGCTTACAACCCCTTTAGGGCAGGACGCGCTCCTGTTCCGCAGCCTCAACGGCTTTGAGCGGCTGAGCCTGCCGTTCGAGTACCGGATCTCCGCGCTGGCGACGAGCCGCGAGGTCGATCTCGACGGACTTCTGGGCGAGGTGTGCACCCTCGCGGTACAGATAACGTCCAGCGACCGCCGCTATTTCCACGGACGCTGCGCCCAGATCGGCTTTGTCGGCAATGAGAACGGAGGACTGCTCTACGAGCTCACGCTCCGGCCGGATTTCTGGTTTCTGTCGCGCAACAGGAACTGCCGCATCTTCCAGGACCTGTCGGCCGCCGATATCGTTTCGCAACTTCTCCAGGAGCGCGGGATCACCCGCTTCAAGCTGAAGCTGGAGCATGGCTTCCCGCCGAAACGCCGCTTCTGCGTGCAGTACATGGAAAGCGACTTCGCTTTCATCTCCCGCCTGCTCGAGCATGAGGGGCTGCATTACTTTTTCCGCCACGATCAGAGCGGCCACGAGATGATTATCGCCGACAGCAATTCGGCGCACGATCAGATCGCCGGGCACGAAACCATCCCTTACTACCCGCCAAACAGCACGATCGAGCGCGAGCGCAGCAATTTCGACGACTGGGCGGCGATGCACAGCGTCGCCGCGCCCGCCTCGCTCAAGGCGACCGATTTCTTTCACGAGCATCCCCAGCCGATGAAGAAATCCGATCGGGCCGATCCCGCTTACACCGGAGACGATGCCGAGATGCAGCTGCATCCGGCCGGCTATGAAGAGACCGGCTATGGCGAGAAGCTGGCAGGCTACCGGCTGGAGGCCGAGCGGGCGATGCGCGCCTACGCGACGTCGTCGGGCAATACGCTCGGCCTGACGCCCGGCTGCACCTTCACACTGCGCAATCACCCGCACGAACGGCAAAATCGCGAGCATCTGGTCGTCGAGACGCGCATCCATCTGGAGGCCGACGATTATTCGGCAGGTGCCGGACTGACCGGCAACCAGCCGGAACGGGTGGATAGTGTCACCATCCCCAGCGACCGCGTCTTCCGTCCGCTTCTTTCAACACCGCGCCCGCGCATTCCCGGCACACAGACGGCGATCGTCGTGGGCAAGCCGGGCGAGGAAATTGAAACCCAGGAACTCGGGGCGGTGAAAGTCAGCTTTCACTGGGACACCTATTCCAAGAGCGACGAAACAAGCTCGTGCTGGGTACGTGTCGGGCAGGCCTGGGCCGGCGGCGCTTGGGGCGGGCTCTTCACCCCGCGCATGGGCATGGAGGTGATGGTCGAGTTCATCGACGGCGACCCCGACCGGCCGATCATTACCGGCTGCGTCTATAACGGCGAGAACGCGCCGCCTTACGGGCTGCCTGGGGCCAAGACCCGCTCGACGATCAAGAGCAACTCGTCGAAGAGCGGCGGCGGCTTCAACGAGCTGCGCTTTGAGGACAAGAAGGGGCAGGAGGAGATCTACATCCACGCCCAGAAGGACCAGAACGTCGAAATCCTGAACGACCTGTCCACGACAATCGGCAACATGGAAACGCGCCGCGTCGCGGTAAACCGCACCACGACAATCGGTGCGAACGACTCCCAGACAGTCACAGCGAACGAAACACTGAACGTCGGCGTCAGTCAGAGCGAGACAATCGGTGTGTCGCGCGCGGCAACGATCGGCGCGAGCGATACGCTGACGGTTGGTGCAGCCCGAACCTCGACAGTCGGGGCCGCCGACACATTGACTGTCGCCGGCGTTCAATCGACCACTGTGGGCGGGGCCGCGACGATCAGTGTCGGCGGCGCATTGGCCATCTCCGCCGGCGGCCTTATCGCCATCTCCGCGGGTGGCGCGATCACCATCACAGCGCCTGTCGTAACGGTCATGGGCGGCCTCGTCGTCGTCACCGGCAAAGCAGTTCAGGTGGGCTGAGAATACCATGTGGAACGTCGTCAAATGGACTTTGGCCGGTCAGATCACGCCCTTCTTCAAACTGAGCGATGCGGGCGCGCCGCTGCTCGACGGCGAGGAACCGCCCGAGCGGTTCTTCTCGGCACTGCGCGAGGCGGGCGCGCATGACGATGCGATTCAGTTCCTCAGCTATGCCCTTCCCCGGCGCGTGGCGATTGCCTGGGGCCGCGACTGCGTCGGCCGTACGGCGAAGGCCGTTCAGCTGACGCCGGCAGATATGGCGGCCTACTCCGCCGTCGGCGCGTGGCTGAGCGAGCCGAGCGACGACCAGCGCTATGTCGCCTTCGATGCTGCAAAGGCGGCAGCGTTCGGCTCGGCAGAGGCCTTGCTGGCGACAGCGGTCTATACTTCGGGCGGCTCTCTCGCCGCGCCGCATTGCCCGCAGCCCTGTCCGCCACCGCCGGAAATGGCCGGCCAGATGGTCGCCGGGGCCTTGGCAATCGCCGCGACAAGGGTTGAGGCCTCGATGATCGGTCCGACAAAAGCCGGGTTTCTCGATCGCGGCTCGCTGTTCGCTTCAGGGCAGGCGCGATGAGCGCTTCGCCTTGATCGCCCGCGCGCGCTGCCTCATGTTTCCGCCATGCGCCTGACGCTGAAAATCGAGAACCAGGATCAACTCAATAACGGGCAGCCGCTGGTGCGGCAGCTCGACCGGGCGGGTATCGAGATCGGCCGGGCGGGCGATGTCGATTGGCAATTGCCCGACCCGCAGAAGCTGATCTCTTCGATCCATGCCGAGATCGTCTTCGAGCGCGGGGTGTTCCTGCTGCGCGACAAGAGCCGCAACGGCACCTATGTCAACGGTGCGCGCGTCGAAGGTGCGGCGCGCGAGGTGCAGCTTCGCAGCGGCGACCGGATCGCCATCGGCCACTACGAAATCTCCGCGATGCTGAGCGGTGACGGCAATCATCTGGCTCATATTGAAAGCGAAGCCGACGATTCCGTCGCGACCGATTTCGGCTGGGATGGGGGCGATGCCAATATCGCGCCGCCCGATCCCGTCGAGGCGCTCGAGACGCGAACGCCTATGGGCTATGGCGATGGCGGGCTCGATGCCGGGTTCAAGCCCGCGGGCGTAGGCAATGCCTCCAGCGAGGTCTGGGGCTGGGACGACGAGCCGCCGGTGCCGGTCGAGCAGGCTGCACAACTGCCGCGCCAGCCGGTTGCGCCACGCGCCGCAACGGCTGAGCCGCCAGCGCCCCGCCGCGCACCGGCGCGGGCCGACGCGCCGGTCGTGCCTTACGACACCGCGACGCATGATGCAGGTCGCGCCTTGGCGGCGTTTCTGCGCGGCGCTGCCGTACCGGGCGACACCTCGCAGGCCAAAGATCCGGTCGCATTGGAACAAGCCGGTATCACGCTGCGTGTGCTGGTGGCCGGGCTTTACGATCTGCTGAAGCGGCAGAGCGACATGAAGCAGGTTCTGGGGATCGAGCGGACGACCGTGCGTCTCGCCGACAACAACATCTTCAAGTTCTCCGCCGATGCCGATGAGGCTGTGATGCGGTTGATGCAGCCGCAGGCCGGCGATCTGCCAGGCCCGTCGGCGGCGCAACGCTCGTTTGACGATATCCGCCGCCACGAGGAACGGCTCCTGACTGCGATGAACGAGGCCGTTCGCTCGATCGTCGAGCGCTTTTCGCCGGCCGCGATCAAGGCGCGCGATAGCGGCGGCCGGATGGGTGGCATTATTCCCGGTGCCCGCAAAGCCTCATGGTGGGACGAGCTGGAGCGTGAGCATGCCGGGCTGATGGAAGAGAACGGCGCCAAGCTCGATGAGTTGATCGAGGACGAGCTGCGCGACGCCTTCACGCGGCATCTTTGAGGTGAACCGATGACCCTTCCTGCTGCCCGCATCACCGACACGATCACCTGCCCGGCCTGCGGCCCCGGCGTGATTACGAGCATCAATCAGTCGACGGTGTTGTTCGGCGGATTGCCGGTCGCACGGATCACTGACATTTGTTTCTGCGTGCCGCCGGGCGTTCCGATCATCAAGGGCGCACCCGGCGTTCTGGTGCAGGGTCTGCCCATCGCCCATGTGCTCGATCCCGCCGGCCATGGCGGTCATATCAATATGGGTCTGCCCGCCACGCTGATCGGCTAGAACGTCATCCGATCCGGTTGGCACAATTCGCTGCCGCCCTCATGGCCGCCCTTGAGGCGGCCATCCAGTCCACTCGCGGGCAAAGAAGCTGGATGGCCGGGTCAAGCCTCGATGGCTAGGTCAAGGCCCGGCCAACGGGAATTGATACGGCCCGGATTGAACGGGAAAGGTTCTGGCTGAAGTCTCCGCTTGAAGCGGGCGCTCTGCCAGCCCATCCTTTCACCGTCCCGTCATCACCCCCTCAGCTCATGCCGCCGCCCGCCGCTCGCCGCGAAAGCCTGTCCTTTTTTGTCGCCACCGCCTTCGTTTTCATGGCCGGCGGCGTCAACGGCGTGCTCTATCCCTGGCTCGTCACCGTCGGCCTCAAAGAAAGCGCCGAGGCTGTCGGCATCGCCCAGATGATGTCGATGCTGCCGATGTTCTTCTTTCTGCTTCATGCGGGGGATCTGGCGGACCGGGTGGAGCTGCGCGGCTACATCATCGCGCTCTGCCTCCTCACTCTGGCGCCGCTTGTGTTTCTGGGTGTCGTGAGCGCCGTCGACCGCCTCGATTTCTGGCTGCTGATCGGCTTCGGCTTCACGATCAACGCGGTCGGCGCGTTCATGATGACGGCGCGCGAGACAGCTCTCATCCAGATCGCCCAACATGAAGGGGCAAACCTGCCCCGAATGATCCTCGTATCGACCGCAGTTCAGTTCGGCGCGCAGATCGCCGGCAACATTCTGGGCGGCTTGGCCAGTGTCACCGGCGCTCTGCCGCTGATCGGGGCACAGGCGGCGCTGATTTCACTGGCTGCACTTGTATTCCTGCAGATCGACAAGCAGCCGCCGCGCATGGCGCTGCCGGGTCAGATCCGCGGGAGGTTCGGCTGGCGCGCTATTCGCGAAGGCCTTCAGGCCGCTTTCTACGACGCACGGGTGTGGCCATTCCTGGTGCAGAACTTTCTCGGCGGCGTCCTCTTCATGGGCGTCTGGTTGGTCGGCATGCCGCTTATGCTGCGGGACATCTACGGTGCGGGGTCGCAGTCCTTCGCCATTGTCTCCATTGCATTCATGGTCGGTGTCACGGTGGGGACACTGACCCTGTCGCGACGCCCCGAACTGAACCGGCCGGGCCGCTTTGTGATGATTTCGCTCATCGGCAGCTGGCTGTCGCTTGTCGGGTTTGCGGTGGGGGTGCCGCTTTGGGGCGTCTATGCGCTGATGCTGTGGTGGGGCGTGTGTGCGGGCATGTCGATGGCGACCGGCCGGGCCGTCGTCCAGGCAGCAGCAGCCCCGCATCTGCGAGGCCGGCTGATTTCCGTTTATATGCTGGCCCAGATGGGCGGTGCCCCGATCGGCGCGTTCCTGTTCGGCATCATGGTCGCCAGCTTCGGCCTCAAGACGGCGCTTGTCATACCGGTTTTCGGCGTCATCGCCATGTGGCTGGCCGTCAGATTCCTGACCCCCATGTGGCGGCTGGAGCGGATGAGCGAGACCGTCACCGCATCACAGGCCTAGAACGGACGATCCGGTGCGCCACGACGCCATCGCCGGAGCGGGTGTCCACCGGGCACGGACGCCCAAACTCAGGGCGCCTGGCGGTAAGATGTCGCGTCGGTGCGGACGGCGCCGGCGCCGGCCACGAGGTCGGCAAAGGCTTTCGACGTCATCGCCCCGCCGGTGGCCAATGGCGACGGGCTGAAGACTGCGACCAGCAGCAGGGCCGGCGGGCTCGATGACGGCGAATAGCGCGGCCAGACAAAGCGGAAGCGTCCGCCGCCATCATCGACAAGATCGCCCTTGGCGATCCGCGCCGCCACCGCCGCCGCGTCTCCCAGATCGATGACGGGCAGGACGCGCCCGGCCGGATCTGCAGCGAAGATCGTAAGATGCGGGAAGGCCGGATCGGCGACGATCACCGTTTCGGACGTGCCCGCATCGACCGGCGTGGGCGCCAGGATCGCCGGCGGTGCGGCGGCATTGAAGCCCGGCTTCAGGGCGTCGAGTGCGGTGCAGTAGGCACCCGAAACGGCGTCCCCATTCAAGGTAGCGGCAGGTTGAGGCGGAAGTGACCGCGCGCCCTCCTCCGCTTTGGGCGCTGCGGCGGCGGCTTTCACCTTGTCGGACTTGCCCCAGACGCCGCCAACCGTCACGCCGCCCGCGCCATCGCTGGCAAGGCGGATGAGGCTGCATTCGACGGCGGCAAACTTCGCAGCAAGGACCGGATCGACATCCGAAACCGTGGTGACGGCCGGCGTCGGTTCGGCCGTCGGCTCCGGTGTCGGCTCCGTAGTCGGGGTCGGCGTCGGCTCCAGAGTTGGACTCGGCGTCGGCTCGGGCGTCGGTGTGGGCGTCGGCCCAGCCGTCGGCGTCGGAGTTGGCTCAGGGGACGGCGTTGGTGTGGGTGCCGCCGTGGGCGTTGGAGTCGGCTCAGCCGTCGGAGCCGGGGTCGGTGTCGGTGTCGGTTCCGGCGTCGGTTCCGGCGTCGGCTCCGGTGTCGGCATGGTGGTGCCGGGGCGCTGGGTGAGGTCGATGGCGAAGTTGGTGCCGGTCGTGGTGCCGAGCCAGTTGTCGAAACCCATGGGGCCAGGCGGCGCGCCAAAGGGGAGCGGCTGGGTTCCGGTAAGGGCGATGACGAGGCCGGGCGCCGTCCAGGGCCGCAAACGGGCCTGCCAACGCCCGCCGGGCATGGCGCGCACAGTGCCCAGCGAGATCGCGGCGGCGATCTTTTCGGGCGAGTAAAGGTCGATCAGCGGCGACAATTGGCCGTCCGGGGTGATTTCGAGCAGGTAGAGCGCCGGGCGTGCCGGATCGGGCGTCAGGACGGCGGTAACGGTGTCGTCGAGCGCGACATCGAGCGGGCCGAGGACGGCCGGGCCGAGGGCCGGGGCGATCTTGCGGATCCCGCCAAGGGCCGGGCAAAGGCCGGAATCCAGGGTGGTGCCGCTGAGCGCTGCGCCGGGGCCGGCGGCGGTGCGGACCGCGGTTTCGTCAGCCCAGACGCCGGAGACGGTGACGGCGAAGGGCTCGGACAATCCTTCTGCGGTGACGCGGGTCAGCGTGCAGGGCAAGGGCGACAGACGATCGGAGACGGCGCGGGCCGCCGCCGCCTGAGCCTCGATCAATTCGATGGGCGGACCGGACGGTGTGGGCTCGGGCGTTGGGGCCGGCGTTTGGGTGGGAATGGGGGTCGGATCGGGTGTCGGAGCGGGGGTTGGGGCCGGTGCCGGTGTCGATGTGGGGGCCGGTGTGGGGCCGATAGTGGGCGTGGGCGTCAAAGTGGCGATTTCGCCGCCTTCTCCGCCAGAGTCCGAGCCGAAAATCTCGTCTTGATAGACCGCGACCGCGGCGGCGATCCCGCCACCGACCAGAAGGGCCAGAATGCCGGGGACGAGGCTGGAGCGGCGGCGTGCCGGTTTGGACTTTTCGGCCGGGCGGTCGGTGCGTTTGATCTGCGCGACGCGGCCCGGGCGCGGTGTTACGGGCGGCGGGGCAGCGATCGGCGCAACGGGAACCGGGGCAACCGGCACTGCAACTGCGCCGTGTTCGGCCTCATCGAAGAGGCGGAGCACGTCGCGCATGGTCTGCGGGCGCTCGCGCGGATCGGGCTGCAACAGGCGTGTGAGGACGGTCTGAAGGCGCGCGGGAACCGCGTCGAGATTCGGGACGGCGCTGCGTGCCGCGCGGGCGGTGCCGAGGTCGTTGCCCATCGGGAGAGGGCTCTGGCGGGCGGCAGCGGCGAGGACGAGGCCGAGGCTGTAGGCGTCGGTCCAGGGGCCGATGCGGCCGCCGCGTTCGAATTGTTCCGGCGCGGCATATGAGAGCTTGCCGGCGAACTGCGCCTCCGAGGCTTCTTCAAAGTCGCCGACCTTGGCGATGCCGAAATCGATGATGGTCGCGTCGGCAAGCTGGCTCTGCGGCAGCAGGATATTGTCGGGCGACAAATCGCGGTGCACGAGGCCTTCCTCATGGCTCGCCTCCAGCCCCGCCGCAAGACGCCGCCCGAGACCGAACAGTTCGGCCTCTAACAGCTTGCGCCGGCGGTAAAAATCGTTGAGCGGATCGCCGTCGATGAATTCAAGCACCAGATAGAACGGGCCATCGGCGCCGATCCGGCCATAGGTGCGGTAGGGCACAACGGCATCGTGACGCACGCGCATGAGCGCGTTCGCCTCGTCGAGCAGCATCTTGTCGAAGCGCTCACCGAGCTCGGCGTCGGGCAGGATGGTCTTGATCGCGACGCGCTCGGCGTCGTTATAGACATTGACGCCGTCATAGATGGCACCGAGGCCGCCGCGTCCGATCAGTTTGCCGACGCGGTAATTGCCGAGCACGGTTCCGGGGGCAAGATCGTCGGAGGGCGCGGAGGGCGCTCCTTGCGTGACGCTTTCCCAATCGTCTGCCGGGGCGAGGCCGGGATCGATAATCTCGGTGCGCTCTTCCGGCGTCTGCGTTGGGGCCTCAGGCGGCGGCGATGACGGTCTGGGCGGCAGCGGGGCAGCATTGTTCGGCAGGATGACGGTGCGTTCGTCATCGTCGTCGTCGTCAGGACTGTTTGGAGGCGGGCCGCTCATGGCGTCACACGATCTCCACTGAGCTCCGGCTGGGTGAGTTCGAGCGCCGTGACCTCGTCGCACATGACGGTCACGATCGAGACATTGTCGGGTGCGCCGCGCTCAAGACAAATCTCGACCAGTCTGCTGCAGGCGCGAACCGGTCCGTACTCGGCGATGTTGTCGCGGATTTCGCCTTCGTTGACGCAGGCCGTAAGCCCGTCGGAGCAGATCAGGAAAATGTCCTCGGGCGCGATCTCCATGTTGCGGACATCGATGCGCACAGAAGGATCGACGCCGACCGCCCGGGTCAGAACATGACCCATGGGATGGTTCTCGGCCTGCTCCTCGGTGATCTGCTTGGTTTCAAGCAGATGACGAACCTGGGTGTGGTCGCGGGTGATCTGTTCAATCTGGCCTGCCCGAAAGCGATAGACACGGCTGTCGCCAACCCAAAGGCAGCTTGCGCGCATGCCGGAGGCATAGAGCGCCGCGACCGTGGTGCCGATCGTCGCACCCTCATTGCGTGCACGATCGAAGACCTGGCGATTGGCCGACATGATGGCGCGCTGAATTTCGGCGACGTCGTCTTCGAAGGCGCCCGAGAGATAAGCGCCGTTGAGATTACGCACGGCGGTGTCACTGGCGAAGCGGCCATGCATATGACCGCCCATGCCGTCGGCGACGGCCCAGAGGCTGCCGCCGGGATGGATGGCGACGCTATCCTCATTCTCGCGCCGCCGGCGGCCCGGGTCAGTTTCGTGCGCGGTACGGAACTTCAGCGTCTTCATCGGGCTCGCTTATGTGTGGCGCGCATGATCATGCAGCGTCCGTCGCCGGATCGGATGAAATCATGGTTTCAGCGGCTGGGGAATCCTCAAGAGGAGCTGCCCCGGTGTCAGGGAGCACCGGAACCAGCTCTTCTGGGTCCCGGCTCAAGGCCGGGATGACAGATGGATCAGGGTCGGCCATCGCCGGGATAAACGGTGCATAGGGCTCGGTGATCTGGGGCAAGGGCCGAAAAAGGCCCGATAGCGCCTGCCCGTTCAGAGCGCCGGTGACCGGGACCGGCTCGAAGGCGTCGGAGCCGGCGACCCAGAACAGTCCATCCTGCGACCAGGATGATGATTGGGCCTGGGTGAGCGCGGCAGCGGCGAAGGCTTCGCCCGGATCGCCGTCTTTCGATGGGTTGAAGTGGCGCGACGCGCCTTCAAACGCATCAAGCAGCGTATCGACGCTGTGCGCCTCGATCAGGGCATTGCGGGCCAGCGCCTCGGCCTCGTCGAGGGCCGCTGTCAGGGCCGAGCCGCGTGAGATGAGGGCAAGGCTGGCGGCGCTAAAGCCGGCGAGCAGGGGAAACTGGCGGCCGACCGCATCGACCGAGGCCATGAAGACACCGGCCGTCCAGTCGCGCCCGAGCACGCCAGGCGCGGCAAGGAAGCGCCAGACCGGGGTTTCGACATAGATCTCGTCCCAGCGGTAATCCCAGTGCAGCGCCGCGATCGTGACGGCCTCGGCCATCGCGGCGTCGGCGGCCTCGATGGTGTCATCGTCGAGGCCACGGCTGATGAAATCGCCGTGCGCCGGCAGCTTGCCGAACACGAAGGCGGCGACGCCGCTGTCTTCGTCTAGAGCGCCGAAGGACACTTGAACTTCCAGAGCTTGGCCTTGTCGAACGGATCGCCGAAGGTTTCGGAGCCATCGACCTTCACGTTGACCGTAACGGCATAGTCGCCCGTGCCGAAGGTGTACGTGCGGTTCTTTGCTGTGCAGGGCCGACACTGGCCGCTGTCGAAAAGGCGGAAGAGCGCGAAGGGGCCAGTGTTGGGTTTCAGCACCAGCGGCTGGCCGCCATCCTTGGGGGTGATGACGAGGCTGGCGACATCCATGCCGGGGCCGGGAATCCATTCCAGCGACCCGGCAGATCCCACCGCCGCAAAGTCGACGCCCTGCACCGGGCCGAGCGTCAGGCGTGCCGATTGGACGCCGGGGCCGAGCGTCACCGCGGTGAGGGTGACGCGGAAGCCAAGGCCGCCTGCACCATAGGGCGAGCGGAACATCGCCCGCGCGACATTGCCGGCGAGCTGAAGCGAATTGATCGAGCGAGTCGACAGCGTGCGCGCCACCGGATCGCCGGCCCGAGGCTTCCAGTCTTTCGCATTCACGTCGACATAGGTGCTGAGGCGGTTCTGGAGAAAGAGCGTGATCGACCCGCCGGGCCCGAAGGCCATCTGGAAATCGATCACGGCCGCATCCGCGCCGCCTGCGGCGAAGGGATAGAGCTTTGTCATCGCCTTGCAGACCGGAAGGATCTGGTCGCGATATTCGGTGGCGATGGCGTTGCGGGCCTGGGTCGCTGCCGTGTCACCGGCCGAGCCGGCCAGTCCTTCGCCGATCGCTGCCGCATCGCCGGGCATGGATTGAACGGCCGCAGCAAGCTGCTGCGTTGCGGCTTCGAGAGCGCCGCCACCTCCCCCGCCGCCTCCTCCACCGCCGCCGCCTTCCATGGCTTTGCGGACAGCTTCGAGAGCTTCTTCAAGGCGCTTCACTTCGCCGGGCACATCCTGACCGGGACCGTTCACATAGAGCGACATCTCGGCAAAGCGCTGTGAGATGAGGACGCCGGCTTGCCCGGCCGCTTCGCCGCCCTGTTGATCGGCGGGCACGAGCGCAGTTTCGGCGACCACCGCGCCGAGGAAGCGCGAGATCGGCTGAGGTTTTTTCGTCAGCTCAACCGCATCGGCGACCGACTTGATGCCGAGCGGCGCGACGGCGCGCAGAACCTCGACCCAGCGATCGACATAGGCCTTGGCGTAAGTGTTCGCGAGTTCGCGCTTGAGCACCGGGGCCTGGACCTCGACAGCATCGGCGCGGCCGGCATCGCCCAGCACCCATTGCTCGTCTTGAATCCGGGCGAGGATGTCGTTGGAGAAGGCGACATAGACGCTCTCATAGCCGGCCTTTGTATAAAGGAACGGCACGGTGATGGTGCCGAGGTCGGTGACGAAGGCGCGGTCCTGCCCCGCCAGCATCTTGTCTTTCAGCACCCATTCCGGTTTGCCGGAAGCTTCAGCTTCCATCGCGGTGAGGGCGCGTTCTTCAAGCGAACGGCTGGCGAGGGTTTCCTGTGTCGCCTTGATGAGATCCCAGTCGACCGCCGGCGTGACGCCTTCGGTGCCGATGGTTTTGGACTGGATGCGCCCGACGGCATCGAGGAGGCCCGCCTGATCTTCAAGCAGTGCATCGAGATGGGCGGTGAGGCTTTCGCGGATCGCCTTGTTTTCATCGCCGGGAAAATCGGTCATCTGCCACCGGCGGATGAACCAGGCGCGCACGCCTGCCGGATCGCGCAGACCGGACGCGGTGACGCCATCCGGCGTGCCGCCGATCTGGAGATAGATGCGCGTCGCCTCATAGAGTTTGCGCCAGTCGCCATCCTGCTCATCGGCGACCGCGTCTTCGGCGCGCAGGATCAGGCGCGGCAGCAGCATGCGGTAGAGGCCCTGCTTGTAAGCGGCGAGCGCCGCAGCGTTGAGCGGTTTATCTTGTGCGAGGCCTAGATCGCCGAGCGTCGCGCCGCTTTCCTGTTGGCCGTAACCGCCGGGGAGCGCGCGCAGAAGATCGAGCGGCTTGGCGATGCCTTCCATGCCCCGCTGGTCGGTCTTGACGAGGCTGGGGTCGACATTCGCCTTGGCGCGTTCGGCGACGAAGGGATCGAGCGAGGCGGTGAGGCCATCCTGGATGCCGGTGTTGCGCTGATAGGCGAGGAACCAGAACGCGGTGAGCCCCGCCGTCAGCAGGGCCAGCGTGATGAGACCGGCCGTGAGCACCGTGCGGCGGCGGCGGCGGACGCGCGGATCGGCGGTGACGAGGCCGGCCTCGGGGAACATGACGTCGGCGAGAACGCGCTGAAGGAAATAGGCGCGGCCGGCGCTCTTGGAGCGCGCAGCCGAGGGCGCGACGCGGGCCGCCGACATGACGCCGAGCAGGCGGTCGATGGCGGCGCCCGTCTGCGTGCCCGAGGTCAGATAGAAGCCGCGGAAGGTAGGATTGGGTTCGAGCGGACGGGTTTCGAACATGCGCCCGAAGAAGGACGCAATGCGGACGCGCGCTTCAGCAAGCTGGACCGGGAAGCCGAGCACCTTGGAGCGGCGCTGCGCATCGGCCTCGCCCTGAAGACGGTTAGGCGTGCGTTCGCTCAAGCTTTTCACTGCAAGATCGAACTCGGTCATCAGATCTTCGATGGCGAGCGGTTTGTCGCCATCCCACTTCCATGTCGCGCCGAGAACTTCGCGGCGGCCATCGGCGGAGAGGTCGTCGAAGAACTCGACGAAGCCCGGCAGCACGTCGGCCTTGGTGAGCCAGACATAGATGGGGAGACGGACGCCGAGCTCCTTGTGCAGCTCGTTCAGGCGGCGGCGCACGGCGTCGGCATTGGCATGCAGTTCTTCCGCGTTCGCATTCATCAGCATGTCGACGCCGAAGGCGATGATGACGCCGTTCAGCGGCTGTTGCGGACGGTTGCGGCGGAGCAGCGCGAGGAAGGAGAGCCAGGCCTTGCTGTCGCGTTCGGCGTCACTGTCCTGTGTGGTGTAGCGGCCGGCGGTGTCGACAAGAATAGCGTCGTCGGTGAAGAACCAGTCGCAGTTGCGCGTACCGCCCGCGCCCTTGAGGCTCGACTTGCCGGAATTATCGGTGACGAGAAATTTGAGGCCGGAGTTCTCCAGCGCCGTCGTCTTGCCGGTGCCGGGCGGGCCGATAATCATGTACCAGGGGCGCGAGTAGAGATAATCGCGCTTGCCCGATTTGCCGCCCATGCGGCGGATGGTGGCGAGGGCTTCGGCAAGGCGCTTGGCGAGGACCTGGCCTTCCTTTGCGCCTTCTTCGGCCGAGGAGAGGCCCTTCTGGATCGCGTCGGCCTTCTTGCGGCGGCGCCAGTAGCGGAAGAGTTCGTAAGCCGCATAAAGAAGGACGATGACGCCAATGACGACAAGCCGCACCCACTCCTCGGCGAAAGGTTCGTAGCCGCCGATCGAGAGGAGCGGGCCGACCCAATAGATCAGGGCCGCCGCCAGCAGAACGACGACGCAGAAAAAGCCGAGGCGGCCGAAGACGTGGTTGAGCAGGCTTTCCATGCGTGTGCCTACTCGCCTTCGCGCAGGGGCACGAAGATCTCGATGCGCCGGTTGAGCGCCTTGTCTTCGGGTTTGCTGGAGACCGGCTCCAGATCGCCATGGCCCTCGGTGACAATTCGCGCGGCATCAGTGAGGCCCTTGGCGAGCTCGGCAGCGGCGGATTTCGCGCGGGCTTCGGAGAGTTGCTGATTGTCAGAGAATTTCAGCGACTTGGTCAGCTTGTCCTGATCGGTGTGGCCGATGACCGTGATCTTGCAGACCTCGACCTCAAGCGCCGTTGCGATGGCGGCGATGAAGGGCAGATGGTTGGGATCGAGCACGTCGGAGCCCGATTTGAACAGGCTGCCGATGCGGGTGGTGATGCGGATACGAGCGTCCTTGCCCTCGACCACCACGTCGCCGTCGGCAATTTGTGCAGCGAGCGTGGTGCGGATGCGCTCAAGCCGGGTGGAGGTGATCTCGGGCGGTTTGGTTTTGGGCGGCGGGGTGTTGCGCTCGATGGTGACGGGGGTGGTGATGTCGTGGAGCGCGGCCAGGCGGATGTTGACGTCGTCGGTGCGGTCGGACAGCGAGAAGAGAAAGAAGGCGAAGGCGCCGAGCAGGATCACGCCGCAGAGAAGCGCCATGCCGATGAGCGGGCCGGCGATGGGCAACTTGCGCATCGGGGCCTCGACGCCCTTCCAGTGGGGGGCGAGCGGCTCTCCGGTTTTCGGAATCGAGCGGGCGAGTTCGGCATGCATCGCCGCCATGCGGTCGGAGAGGCCGCGGTCCTGGCGGCCGGAGAGGCGATATTTGCCGAGGAACCCGGCGGCGACGCAGGCGTGGAAAAGCTCCAGCGTCTCGTCCTTGCCGGAGGGGCGGCGGAGGAGATCGTCGACCGTCGCCCAGAAGCGGTCGCCGCCGATGTTCTCGCCGAAGGACTGGACCACCATCGAGCGGCGGGCCCACTCGAAGCCTTGGGTCTGTGGGATGTTCTGCATGACGTCGTCGACGGTGGCGGCGACGGCGTAGGTGGCGTTGTCGACGGTCTCGCGGTCGTAGCCGATGTCGGCGATCGTGTCATTATAGGTGGAGATGGCGGTGACCATCTCGGCGTGGAATTGCGGCGCGGTGACCGGCATCTGGCCGGTCCGCATACCGGCGAGGCGGATGAGGATGCGAGATGCGAGCCAGACGAGGGGGTTGCGAACCTCCAGCGGCGGGAGCGCGGTTTCGGCTTCGATCTCGGGCTGGAGTTCGCGCGGCGGGCCAGAGGCGAGCTGGGCGGCGAGTTCAGCGGGGCCGGCGACGGCGTCATCGGCGGGGGCGCCGCCCTGAAGCGGGGTTGAGGGCTGGCCTTGAGCGCGGCGGATTTGCGACAGCGGCGAAGCGCGCACCACGATGGTGCGTTCAGGGCCTTTGTCGCCGGGTCCGCCGCCGCTGCTCATGCGCCTGCCTTCTTGACTGCCCAGAGCTCCATCTTGAGCCCTGGCCATTCACCCGAGACGGCGAAGCCGATGCCGGGCGCGAGGCCGGCAATTTCGCGCCACTCGGGCACGGTCTGGTCGAGCTGGAAATAGGTGAGCTCGTGATAGGTGCGCAGTTGCGGCGGCAGATTGGTGACGTGGCGGATCGGCACGCCGGCGGTCGCGGCTGCGTCCTGTGCGGCATGCTGCACCGTGAGGTCGTAGCCGAGGTGGAGGCCCGCTCCCACCGGCGCCATGCGCACCACCAGATGCTCGGTCGTCGGTTCTTCGTCGCGCTCCCACCGGGCGCGGAACAGGACGGTGATGCTGGAGTACCCGATCGACGGGCGCTCGAGCTGGTCGACGACCACCCGATCGACGCCTCGCTGCGGCGCGAGCC
>Ga0105044_10004760_pt1 | contig 18653 bp, 13 predicted proteins | sample MAT01_FD_78092 | JGI IMG/M metagenome (GOLD analysis project Ga0105044, IMG submission 78092) | Freshwater microbial communities from Lake Fryxell liftoff mats and glacier meltwater in Antarctica - MAT-01 | ecosystem: Environmental > Aquatic > Freshwater > Ice > Liftoff microbial mat | place...
TCAGGGCATTTTTCAGAGCAGTCGCAGTAACAGAAACTTCCGTGGCAGTTGCCGCAGGATCAGCTGGGTTGATGGCATATTCGAAGTTTTGGGTTTTAGCGGCTACACCACCTTCCAACTCAGCTTGGCTACCAAATTGGCCGTACTCAACGAAGTAGGCTTGCTGGGAGCGGTTGATAGCACCCACATAGGTTTTGGCTTCAGACTGACGCGCTTTGTTGGCTTGGTTCAAGAAAGAAGGTAGAGCGATCGCGGATAGAATACCGATAATAACGATAACTACCAACAGTTCAATCAGGGTGAAACCAGATTCTTGGCGCTTGCCGACGAGGTGCTGGAGGAACTTAGCTTTTAGGTCAGATTTCATGTGAGTGAGTCTCCTTGAGGTGCGGGATAGGTGTTTCTAACTCCTGTCTATAACTTGCCCACCCCTGATTCGTTTCATATCACCTCTTCCCAAAAAACTTTCACCTTTTTGTGGAGACAACGACAGCATGAGGCTTTCAGGCTTGTAAATCATTTTTAAGGGCAGGCTTTGGCGGTTTCTGCTGCTTCAAAATCGGCTCATTCAAAAACGCATGTCGTCGCAACCCTGCATCCTCGCATCCTCCAAGCCTGCATCCTCTAAGGATTAGGGAGACGATCAGGATGGGAAGTGGCAGGTAAACGGCTGTGGCAGACACAGGACGAGCGTAGGAGGCTTCTATGCATCGTGGCTGTGGCCAGGGAAAAGGGAAGCCCCCTAAAAACCGAGGTGGCTTTAGGGGGCTATCCGTTGGGGATGGATTGCAGCAACTCCATAGGAGCGTTTTGCTGGAATCAGGTTAATGAACTGACCTTATATAGAGGGTCAATCAGGATATAGAGGGTCAATCAGGCGTTTTATAGGAAAGAAAGTCTCTGACAGCCCACCTGAGTGAAAAATGGGTTTCCGTTTTCACGGGAATGACAGAGGTATTTTTGGGACTAGAAATCATCTGAATAAACGGTCAATAAACTGACAAAGCCAGAGAACAGCGGGGTTTCTCTGGCTTGTGCCTAGTAATAATCGGCTTCGGCTTGGGTTTGGGGTTGAACCATCTCAAAATTAGAGGAGTCGTAGAGATACCGGATGGTTTCTTCTTCGAGGCGATGGATGAGGTAAGGTTCGAGGGCATTTGCGTGCCGGAGGGCGGCTAGGTAGCCGTCGAGGTAGAGCCGGAGGTCATCGAAGCGATAGCCGCGATTCCATTGCTCATTGAGGGCATCGGTCATGCGCTGGTAATAGCGAATTGTGAGGGTATCCTGCAACATAGGGCAAGTGAGGGACTAAACTTTAACTTGACTACGGTTCATGCAGATGAGTGTAGAAAGTATTCTGTTTCTTGGGCGTTGCAAGTAGGTTGTTGGATAAGTTGGCAATTCGATATGTTGGTTATCCCTTTGATAAGCTATCTAACTCTATTCTACCCTTAACCCCATGGGAATGGGCGATCGCCCCTAGCCTTATCAGGGGTATTTCCCAAAGACAATTTTGAGCTTGATCCTAACTACAGAGCCGGGATGCTCCGTTTCTGTAACCCCTCCTATAAACCCAGAGATGGGAGGGGCGATCGCGCGCCGCAATGGCTCAACAGCTTAGCTTGACGGCTTTTTTAGCGAAGTCTGTGGCTTGCAGAGTCTTTTATGGTTGACACAGAATATTGACAGATAGTTGACACAAGATAAAGGTACCCAGGATTGAGGTGGGGGTAACGCTAGTTACAAAACCCTGACAAGCGCTCTGCTAACGTGTGGATGCTGATTCGCATAGGAATCGGATACTGTGGCTCCTGTCACGATTCAACCCGTTACGATTCGACCGATTTCGATTCAAATAGTCGAAGGCAATCCTCATCTGCGATCGCTCCTGGGCTGGCACCTACAGCAAGTAGGTTGCGTTGTGCATCAGTCTGCGGGCTTGCAACAAGCGCAGAACACGTTTCAGGTGCAACAGCCGAAGCTGGTGGTGCTCGATCCAGATTTGCCTGATGGTGATGGTCTAGAGTTTTGTCGGTGGTTACAACAAAACGGGCAACCGCTCATTCTCATTTTGTCTGCTCGCAATGCTGAGTCTGACGTAGTGACAGGGTTGCGCGCTGGAGCCGATGACTACCTCAGCAAACCATTTGGGATGCAAGAGTTTTTGGCACGGATCGAGGCGCTCAGCCGTCGCAGCCGATCGATGGCTGTGCCGGTTTCGTTAGATTATGGCAGTCTTAAGATTGACTTGATCCAGCGGCGCGTGCGGCTGAATGACGGCTCCATTGACCTCACGCCCCAAGAATTTAGCTTGCTCTACGTGCTAGCCCAGGCTGGGGGCGCTCCTCTCAGCCGCTCAGAGCTATTGCGGAAGGCATGGCCAGACGAAATTGATAACCACCGTACCGTTGACACCCATGTGCTGTCGCTACGCAAAAAGATTGAGGTTGATCCCCGGCAGCCTAACTTGATCCAAACGGTGCGGAATGTGGGCTATCGGTTTAATGCGGATTGGGTGACGGCGGTGCCGGGGAGCAATGGGGCACGGATGTCTAATCATCGCCCAGATAATGGCTCAGATAATGGCTCGGCTCACCTACCTGCCCCTGGCTCGTCAAATGCTGGTGGATCAAATAATGGCTCGGCCAATGGGAAGACGGCGGCTAACGGTGTGATGCCCCACCGCAACGGCGCTTCCTTGCGATCGATTGCAATGCGGGGCGATCGCCCTTAACCCTATGTCTTCAGTTCTCTCCCAAGCACATAGCATGGCTGTGTTATGGTACAAACGGCTATCGGCTAGCTAGGAGTGAGGATGCCATGAGGATCGCCATATTGACATCGGGCTTTTTGCCTGTGGTGGATGGAGTTACTGTGGCAGTGAGCCATCGGCTGCGACACTTGAGTTCTTTGGGGCATTCGGTGTTGGTGTTATGCCCCAGCTATGAAGCGATCGCCACGGTTTATCCTAACTGGCGTGCCTTTATAGGAGACTGGGTGCCGGGGGTAGACGTGGTTGGGTTGCCCAGCGAACCCTTTATGGAAATGACCTTTGAGCGCAATGTGAGCAGTGCAGCTTACGCCAAAGTTTTGACCGAACTCACGGACTTCAAGCCTGATGTGATCCATGTCGATGAGCCAGATCGCATGTTTTTGGGGTTTGGCAAACTCCCAGCCGTCGAGTGGGCGCAGGATCACGGTGTGCCTTGCTTTGCCTTCTACCACACCAATTTTTTAGAATACATGGAAGACTTTTTTCCGCTGCCGTTGGGGGCGATCGCCCCGCTCCAATGGGCGGCCAAAAAAGCCATTACCTGCCGCGTCTTCAACGCCTACAAAGCGACCCTGACGGCCAGCCCGACCACTTATCAAAAAATCCAGCAGTATGGCATCCGCAACGGCCACCTCGGTCAGTTTTTGGGAGTTGATCTCGAAACCTTCAAGGGTGTGACCCGCCAAATCCATTTTTGGCGATCCTACGGCCTCCCTGAGTTAGATCGGCCCGAAGACCCCAATGCGGGGCGCATCATCAAGCTCCTGTTTATCGGACGGCTCACCCCCGACAAAGGCTGGGGGTTTACCCTCAAAGCCCTAGAGCAATGGCCCACCAACATTGATCGAAAATCTGTGGCGTTCATCATTGCGGGGGATGGTAGCCTGCGGCTTGACCTCGAAGCCGCGCTCAAGCAACTGGGGTTCCGGGTTCATCTTTTGGGGCGGGTTGCCCCCGAAGCCGTGCCCTCTCTGCTCACCCACAGCGATATCCATGTCACCACCTCAGTCAAAGAGACGTGGGGATTGACAGCCTTAGAAGCCTCAGCAGCAGGCATTCCTGTACTTGCGCCAGGAGCTGGGGGCTTGTTAGATACAGTGCAGAACGGGCAGACTGGCTTACACTTTGCCCCAGGGAACGCGACTGATTTCCTCGAAAAACTGATGCAGCTAGTGCAGTCTCCTGAGTTGCGCCACTCCCTTGGCGAAGCCGGGAAAACATTGGCGGCTCAATATAGTTGGCGGCAGGCTACCGAAAACTTGCTGGCGGTTTGGGGCGATCGCCCAACCCCCTCGCAGCCCACACCCACAGATCCCTAAGCCTCGGAACCTGATGATGCGATGGCAACTGCCCCCCAATCCGGCACAATTAGCGGCAGAGTTGACCGCTGATCGGGTTGATCTATGGCAGCTTGCTTGGCCGCAGTGGCGCGATCTGGTTGAGTCACAGGCTCATGTTTTGTCGGCGGATGAACGGCAGCGGGCGGCGCGGTTTCGGCAAGAGGGCGATCGCCAGCGCTATATTTTGGCGCGCATCGGTCTGCGGGATATCTTGAGTCGATATCGGGCGATCGCTCCCCAAGCCCTCCAGTTTTCCTATGGCGCGAAAGGGAAGCCTTATTTGGAAACCCAGCCAGGAGTGCCGCCGTTAGAGTTTAACCTGTCGCATTCTGGAGATTGGGTAGGAGTGGCGATCGCCCGCCTCCCCGTTGGGTTTGACCTCGAAGCCATCCGTCCCATTCCCCAACTCGATGCCATTCTCCACCGCCATTTCACCGCCTCAGAACAAGCAACCTTGCAACCGTTAGACGAAGCCGCCAAAACCCTCGCATTCTTTCGGGGCTGGACGGCGAAAGAAGCTTTTCTCAAAGCCACCGGCCTGGGGATCAGCGCAGCGCTGAACTCAGTGGCGATCGCCCTCGAACCCGGTACGGCTCCCCACTTTTGCCAACTTCCCCCGCCCCTCCACCTGGCAGACTGGAGCCTCCATACCTTTGACCTAGCCCCCCACTACCCTACAGCTCTAGCCATCGCTCACCCCTCGCCAGTTCTCCACTTTTGGCAATGGTCGCCTAATCCACTTCCCTCTGATTAGGCAGCACTATAATTCTTAGATGATCGTCGAGAGCGTTAGCAGCCAAGTCATCTAGTAATGAATCAATCTGCTTCCCACGGCACTGTCGCCCTCGAATATGACGCGGCTTTTTGTAGGTATCGAGGAAGTTAGTTAAATCGGCTAGGGTTTCGCGGGTGTGCTGAAACTGTTTTAGGGTGCTGAGGTAGTAAAACCCAGACGGGCAGTTATTGCGCCAAATCTCAATGGCTGCACAGCCTTGATGCTCGGCAATTGGCACTAATTCAAGTGCTGCCCTGAGTAGATCGCGATCGCCCAATACAGAACAGCGCAACAAAGATGGAGATTCCATTGTCAGGAAGATAGGGAGAGGGGAGGAACCTTAGGAAAGTCTAAGCAGGGAGCCGGAGTTTCAATTGCAGGTGTGCGTTTAGGGCTTTTGGGCTTTTAGCATCACAATCTTGCTCTAATTCAGGCTCTCTACTAAAACCCTCCAACTGTATTATTTGCAGATAGAATCAACCGTTTATTAAGTAGTTCTTTGGTTTTGTAAAATCTTCATGTCTGCGAAGAGTCAATGAATTCTATGAATCTGGGAGGTTCCTAGAAACAACCCCTAGAAATGACCTAGATAGCCTTTTTTGGATCGACTTTTTTGGGCATCTGTATAGAAATTCCACTCGATCCCATCTCTAGATTGAGAGGGTCATAAAGTGGTCATGCGGATGAGCCTAGTAATCTGAAAGACAACAGTGGGCTGAGATGATTTTGGCAATTTGCGTTGAGGGAATCTAAATCGCAAAGCTAACTTCACCAGGTTGTATCGCCTCTAGATTCAGTTTTGTGGCCAAGTAGGTGGGCTAAATTAAATTAAGCTTAGTTACTGGGTTTCGACTCCGCTCAACCCTCTCCTCGTCAGGGGTTGAGCATTGAGCGTAGTCGAAATGTGTTTTACAAATAATTACGTCTTCCGACTTAGAACCTGCTGCTGAGATCTAGATATAGTGTCGTCTGATTGCCTCTATGACAGATGTTTTCCCTTAAGCAACTGAGGGATAACCTCAACTGATCAAGAAATTACACTGGTCGAGAGATCGGACTGATCGAGAGACGATTTAGACGGATCAATTGAGCGGTTTAGACGTTAACACAAGCTGTAGTTTGGCGTGAACTAAATTAAGTTGTGCTAACCCCAAATCAACTTCTCCTTCTAATACGACCCCTGTGTTGAGCAGTCGATCTAGTAGCTCCAAAATAGTTGGGTTGGTGGTTGTTTCACCAGGGTAATATCCCCCAGCTTTGGGTAAAAGGCTACCAACTTCTCCTAGGTCGATGTTCAGATCGGTTGGGTCAATTTCAAATACATCGCAGAGTTTTACAACCTGTTCTTCTAGGGTTCGCAAGCTTTCGGCGGCTCGCTCTAGGTCTGCATCGCTCAGCTCGTCTGCCTCCATGCGCCGAATCACCTGTGCTTCCATCAGTTGCCGCACGAGTTCAACTACGGTGAGTAATAAGGGAGCTAGCCCCGCATCTTTGCCCTTGGGCGCGTCTAAGGCTCCTCCGGGGGTGAGCTGAATGGGGGCATCTGAAGAGTCGGAGGGGGGCATGGTAGGAAACCAGTGGGCGGATGGGCTTAGATCAAAATGGATCAAGAGTGTCGTGGGAGCAAGCTGTTGAAAGTCAGGTTAGGCAATTTTGCTGAGGTTATAGAGAAAAATGCCTAGGAAAAGGCTGGCGTAATGGCGATCGCTGTATGGCTGCGGCGATCGCCAGAGCTTGCATTCACAGTACCGTAAAAAAAAGGGCAGATGGAGAAGTGCGATCGCACCTTTTCATCTGCCACCCTCTTAAAAGGCATTTCTAAACCGTTAGTTTAAGCCGACTTAGGGTTGCTCCTCTGTCAGGGTGATGCGCTAACCTGGTTAACTGGTTTCGTTAAGCGATTTCGTTAAGTGGGGCGTGCCAACTGGAGCATGGCGATCGCCCTACCCTCGATGGATCAAACCTTGGGTCTATCAACGCCAAGAGATCTGCATGGATTAGCGCCGTTTTGCCAAATCCTTGAGATACTCCTTTTGGTAATTGAGGTAGGCCGAATGCCACTCACGAAAGCGCCGTTCACCCTCTTTGACCAACATCTGTCGATAATGCTCAGAGCCGATATAGCGAGGTTTTGTCTGCGTCATAGCGGCCTGAGTCATAGCGGTTTCAGTCATAGCGGTCTGCGTTGTGGCTGTCTGAGTCATAGTGAGTTGAGTCATAAACAGTGCCTTGATGGCCGTTTAGTCTTGGGCGGCTCGGATGGATCTGAGTTGACCTTCCAAGCTTTCGATGCGGGATTGTAACTGTTGATTCGCTTGGAGCAACTGTTGAGACTGTCCGCTTAGATAGGGGTCATTCTCCCACCAATTAATACCCATTTCCTTGGCTTTATCAACCGAGGAAATCAGGAGGCGGATGCGAATGCTCAACAGTTCTGTGGAACCCACAGAAACGGTGATGTCCCCTGCAATGACAATGCCTTTGTCCAGCACCCGTTCTAAAACATCGGCGAGGGTTGATCCCTGGGTAGATGTGACGATCGCGCGGGGGGCGGGAGGCGAGGTTCGGGCTGGAACCGTAGCCGTCATGATCGTGATGCCTCCAGAATGTTGACGTCGGGTTGATCTGAGAGATCTTCGCCTAAGGGCGTGGCGGTGTCGGCACTGCTAGCCTGATCAGCGCTGAGGGGTAGCCATCCTTTAGCGGTGAGAGATTGAATGGCATCGGTTGTTTTGACACGGCTGATGCCAAGGGCAGAACCAATTTCTGACAGGCGGGCGTTGGGGTGCTCTTGGAGGTAAGCGTAAACTGCTTCCTCTTGAGCTGTTAGGGCGATCGCCGTCATGCCATTCTCTGCAGCCTCGTCTGAGTGGCTACCTGCGGCAGGATCAGAGTCAGCAGTCGTTGCCATTCCTTGAGATTGCAACTCACGGACAGCTTCGGCAATGGAGGTATCAACGGCTCCGGTTGGATCGGCATCCGGGGAACCCAATTCTAGGGTTTCTAATGTCTCCATGGGATGCACGTCTGAAGAATCCGCAGTTAGCGGAGAGAGGTTGAGGGCGATCGCCATGTCAGACCGCTCGACCTGGGCACAGATCAGATCATTAAACACTTCCCACAGCAGATGGGTCGATTCTTGGGGAGATAGGCCACTGCGCGACAGCAGAATATCATGACAGACATCGCGGAATTCTGCGTTTTCGGGGCCAACCCAGATTTCATGCTCATGGCAGATTTTAGAAATCATTAGGCAGGCGCGTAGCCCCGATGATTTGTCTGCCCCTACCCGATCACGAAATAGTTTGACCAAATGCACAACTAGGGTAGCGCTTTCGCGGTCTAACCCAGACTTTTGCACAGCAATTTCTTGCTGGGTCAGCTCATCGGGTTCTGGCATGTTGATCGTAATCAACCGATCCAGCAGTGCATCCTGGGTGCCATGGACTCCGCAATATTCCTCTGGGTTGGAGGTAAAAATGGTGCGGAAGTGGGGGCTAACCCGAATATATTCGGGGCGGTTGTTGTTGGGGGGCAACACCAAGAGCTTTTCTTCGAGGGCGGCTAACAACACGTTGTTAACCTCTGGGCGCGAGCGGTTAAACTCGTCATACACCAGGGTAAACCCCTCGCGGCAAGCCAAGGTCAGACGGGCATCTACCCAATTGTGACGCAGTTCGTCTTCGACCTTAATCACACTATGGATGAAGTTATCGACTACTTTTTTGCGGGTGTAGCCGCTTTGGTTGCCGATCAGGTCGGAGGTTTTAAACTCGTCATCCCCAAATAAAAGCATGGTGGGGCGACCGAGCAAATCAGCGAGATGCAGCGCCAAGGTGGTTTTGCCAGTACCGGCAGGGCCACGCAAATGTACCGCAAAACCAGATTGGAGATACCGGAGGGCACGGGTCGAGACACTCTCAATAGCGGGGGTGCTGACGAAGCTCCGGGGGCGGGCTTGGAGAATAGTGGTCACAGGCTAATTTCCTCTGGAATCAGATAGATGCGATCGCGTTGCGTCACATTGCCTTTTTTGATGAGCGATCGCAGGGCATCGACGGCTTGGAATCGATTGATACTCAGCGCCGACTCAATCTCGCTCAGTCTGGCTCCCTTGAGTTGTTGGATATAGTTAAAGATGTCTGTTTCTAGTTGAGCCGCATCGCGGGGCGTAGGCGTGGCTGCGACCACAGCTTCGGGCTGCACTTCGGGGAGCGCAATCACGTTGCTGGGGACGACTAGAATGGCAGTTTCTTTTTCTTCAGTATCCACGTCCGGTTGGGCGGGTTCAGCGACGGGAGCGGGCTGTTCCACCACGGACTTTACCGGCGTCGGGGCTGGCATGGGTGCTGGCTTTGGCGAAGGCGGAGCCTCAACGGGAGAGATGGCCTTGGGCTTCGCGTCTGGGGCTACCGGACGGGTGGCCACGGGGCGCGTTGCTATGGGGCGAGCGGGGCGGGGTGCCAGAGCGGGGGCGGTGCTTGAGTCGCCAGTCCCCCATACCATGTTGTGCAAGTCAGATCGATACTCGCGTAGCTCTGACCGGAAGACTGCAAAATCTTCCATCAAGGCTTCAACATCGGAGATGCGATCGGCGTGGCTTTGCTCTAGCATCGACCAGACTTGGTTGGCTCGGTCTGCTCGCACTAGTTCTAGCTGTGTGAGGTAGGCTTGCACGTCATCTCGGAGATGATCGACATACGCGGCCAGTTCTTGAACCAACTGTTGCTGATCGGCTAAGCGCTTTTCTTTGTAGACCGTGAGCAGGTGTTGGGTATCTGCTTGCAGCACCTGAACTTCTAATTGAATTTCTTGCATTCGTTGTTGCAAAGCAAGGCGTAAATCAGCAACGACTAGAGAAAGAGTCTCTCGGAAGTCATTGAGGGTTTGCCATAGCTCTTGAGCCATGTGCGATCGCTGATCTTGGGTGAGCGATAAAAATTGGGCAACTTGCTGCTGGATATCCTCGCGGTAGGCCTGCAATGTGGTGGCCATTACCTGGGCATTGGCCAACCGTTGTTGATAGGCGTTCGCTAAAAATTGTTGTGTGTCATGTTGCAGGGCTTGTTGGAACGCGCTGAGGTCACTTCGAAGCTGGGCAGCCATGGCTTGCCGATTTTGCTGGAGGGTGTCTAAGACCTCCCGCACATCTTGTTGCCGTTGCCCAACCTCAAACTGTCGCTGCCGACGTTGCTCTTGCCACTGATCTCTAAAGGAAACCACAGGAACCTCCTCCGATGAGGTTAGTTAAATAAAAACTTCTGAGAAGAAGCTAATTAATACAGATCTATCCATCAGGGCGTACAGGTTTATCAGCCATCTAGGAGTTGATTCCCAATGATCCTGTAACACTGGCGATCCTGCGACAGGGTGGGGCGATCGCTCCACAAAACATCGCTCTACAAATCAAGGAGAGAATTGGGGAATCTATCATCGGCTCCCCAATTCTCTAGGGTGGTTAGAACTAGGAGGAAGGCACAGCTGCTTGAGCGGTCAAGCCAACGGCCTCTGCATACTTCAGGTAGGTTTCAACAGATGCAATCACGATCCGAGCTTCAATAGCTAGCAGTTCAATCCCTACCAAAGATACGCGAACCCACGCATCTACGACGATACCTTTGTCAAGAATCCGGTCAACAACTTCAGCCAAGCTCGAGGAAGAGTTTACTTTTTCAACAGCCATGGTTAAACACCTAAAACTCAATACTGATGTGGGCAATGATCTCCCGGATCTTAAGAGGGAGTCTCGATCCAGCCAAAGAACTGAAGCGTTTTTTGGACAGGGTATTTTCAGAATGTTTGGGTATTTTTGCAGGGTGTCTAATTTCCGTGAAGAAACAAGATATCCCATGCCTAATCTAGTCCTATATTCTGATTGCAACTATCCTGCATTTCTGGTCGAGGAATATCCTTTCATAAGAGGGCTGCCAGTTCATAACTAGCAAACACCTTTGAGGGAGACAACGTTATCTTTCCCAGGGAATGGGGCGGACTAACATCGGTCTTCAAAAAAAACAAAACTTCATGGGAGGTTTCGATATTCTTTGTAAGACTCTTGCATCTTCCAAAGCATGGAAGAAGGTATCAGGAAAATATTGAGTTTTTTAAAATAAAAGTCTAATCCAAGCCTCAGAACTCTCGATCTATCGAGGTCTTCAAGAATCAACCCTATTAATATTTAGATGATGATATTTAGATAATGATAGATATCTATGGTGAGAGGCCTTTTAAGAGACAGATTTAGATATTGTAGAAACGTTATTTATTACTTTTCTAGTTGACGAAATGCTATCCGTAAAACTGGCTAGATTTTGATAAAAAACCCATAAAGGCAATAGGCTGTTACGCAAAAATACGGATCTTTGGTAAATAGCTATGAAGAACGAAATAGTTTGAGCAGGGGCGATCGCCCAAAAATAGCAGGCCAGCGCCTAGGATCTTCCTCTGACCAGACGCATCTAAACTGCTCATCCCTCCAAGGGCAAGATCCACCAGGGATTTCCGTTAGGGCTTGAAGCACGACTTGAAGCACGACTTGAGGCGTTAGAAAACGCGCAAGGTTTGGATCGCTTGGAGGAGGGCTGGAACGGCGGCGGCATCCCAGTGCCCTTCCCCGCCCCGGTCTTGCAGCAAAATGACCCGCAAATCATAGGCGGTGGGATAGCCCTCTGCTTCTAGCCACAGGCGATCGCTCTCGGCTTCACAGATAATCTGTTCTTCATCCATCAGCTCTAGTGCCATTTGGTCTAAGGTGGCAGCGAGTTGGGTGGCTAGGCGGCAAAAATCATCGAGTTCGGCTTCGGTTAGCTCCAGCGACCACTGATCAGCCCCGATCAATCCACGGTAGAGGGGGGCATCTGCATCCCAGCCAATGCGCCAACCATCACCACTTTTGAGTTGTCGTACCATGGAATGAGCCTCGATCCTGTCAACTTTCAGATGGCAGGTGGGGTGGGGTAGGGTGGGCAGAAAATGGAAGAGGGGGGCGATCGCTCCCGCGTTCTTCGTAAATCTGCTCAGGAGCCTGTCCATCCGGCGTTGTCCCTGCATCCGACACCATATTAGAGATAGCAGACATGAGGTGAGCCTCACGCTGCAAAAGCTGGGTGGCGGCATCGGCTGGCAAGGGCTTATCGAAGTAATATCCCTGCCCCATTTCGCAGGCCATCTCGGTGAGGCGAAACCGCTGATCATCGGTTTCAATGCCCTCTGCCGTCACAGTCATCCCTAGGTTATGAGCCAAATTGACGATGGTGCGCACAATTTCGCTGTTGTCTTTGTTATCGGTGATGACCCCCATTTTTGAGACAAAGGATCGATCAATTTTGAGGGTGTTGATCGGGAATCGAGCCAAGTAGCTAAGGGACGAGTACCCCGTCCCAAAATCATCAATGGCGAGCTGTATCCCTAGTTTGCGTAAGCGGTTGAGCACATTGATCACCGATTGCCCAGTGTCCATAATAGTCCCCTCCGTCAGCTCTAACTTGAGGCTAGAAGAGTGGAGGTTCGTATCGTGGAGAATGAGTTCGACTTCTTGGATCAGATCTGGCGATGAAAACTGGCGACTGGCCAAATTGACGCTCATGGTCAGGGGCTGTAAGTCAGGAAACATGTCATGCCAGCGGCGCATTTGGCGGCACGCTTGGCGCAAAATCCACCAGCCAAGGGGCACGATCAGCCCAGTCTCTTCGGCCATGGTGATGAAGTGGCCAGGGTGCAAAAAGCCTTTGCTAGGATGCTGCCACCGTGCCAACGACTCAAACCCCACCACTTTGCGCGTGGTGAGATCGACAATGGGCTGGTAGTAAAGCAATAGTTCCTGGGGAAGTGCCTCGCCGTTGTCGTCGGTGATGACCCGTTGCTCTTGGGAGATGGCGCGGCGGAGGTCGTTTTCGAGCTTGAGCGTGGCCACCATGCGGTTGTGCATGGCGGGGTCAAACACTTGATAGCCTGCTTTGCCTTGGGCTTTGGCTCGATACATCGCCGTGTCGGCGTCTTGCAGCAAGTGCTCAGGGTTGGTGTGGCGATGGGAACTGATGGCAATGCCAATGCTGACGGTGATATAAACCTCGTGGCCATCGAGGTTAAAAGGGAGAGACAGGATTTGCTGAATCTGTTCGGCGGTGTGGGTGACATCACTTTGATGCTCGATGTTCTCCATCAAAATGATGAATTCATCGCCAGAGCGCCGCGCGACGACCGCTTCTCGCGAGAGGAAGCCCCGTAGGCGGCGGCCAATGGCCACTAGCAATTGATCGCCCACGGTATTGCCAAGGCTGTTGTTGACCACCTGGAAGCGATCGACATCCATCAGCAAAACAGCGTAGACATAGAGGGCATTATCGGAGGCACTGGCGATCGCCTGACGGAGACGGTCTAGAAAAAATACCCGATTGGGGAGTTCTGTGAGGTCGTCGTAGTAAGCACTGCGCCACAACTGCTCTTCTACGGCTTTGCGGGCGGTGATGTCGAGTTGCGACCCAGCCATGCGGGAGGGATGCCCCGTGCGATCGCGCACCACGACACCCCGGCAAAGAACCCAGCGGTAGGAGGTATCACGATGGCGCAAGCGATGCTCATTTTCAAACTGCTCAGTTTTGCCAGCTAAATAATCATCAATAGCGACTTGTAATGGCCCCAAATCATCAGGATGGACACGCTCATACCAGTCGCGCATCTGGTTGCCCATCGTGTCTTCGCTTTCCCCAATTAACTCCTTCCAGCGCTGCGAGAAGTAAACCTGGCTGGTTTTTAAGTTCCAATCCCACAAGCCTCCGTTCGATCCTTGTACAACCAAGGCATAGCGCTCTTCGCTTTGGCGCAGTAAGGCGTTGATCCGGGTTTGCTCTTTGAGGGCAATCACAGCACTAGTAATGCTCAGCAGCAAAATTGGCATGGCGATGGGAATCCAAATCCCGATGAAAAAGAGACCTGTGCCAATCAGCCCTACCGCGAGGCTCAGAATAAGCCACATCACCAATCGTTGGTCAAGCCGCCAACGGCTCATGAGCAAACTGAGTCCTGGCCCTCCGAGCAGCAGCAGCAGCGTGGCGACTTTCCACCCTGTTCGATACAACCCATTGTCATCGAGGAGATTGCCAATGGCGGCGGCTTGAAGATAAACCCCATAGGCTGGCGGTGTTCGATCGTATGGGGTTTGCAGTTGATCTAGCGTGGGAGTGGTTAACCCCACTAAAACTACCTTGTTACGCCAGACACTGGCTGGAACACGGCCATCAATAACATCCAAAAAAGAAAAGTGGGGCGCTTGTGCTGACGGCCCAGCCCAGTTGATCCATAGAGGCTTTTGCCACTGGGAAGGCAGAGGCGAGGCTGGCCTATTTTGATAGGCGCGGGTGGCCACTACCGATAGCGCAGGTACCCCTTGGCGCAGCAGAGGAATATTGCGGACAAGGCCACCGAAGGAGGCTTCTTGTTCGGTGTGCCCCAGATCCCAGGCTTCAACCCGGAGACGCGGGGTTGGTTCTAGCCGAAAGCCTTCACCATCCCAAGATTGTGCTAATACAACGCGATTGATTTGGCGGAAGGCGTCAGCCAGTGCCTCGTCGAAGGGCGTGGATTCGGACAATACCAAGTCAATCACCACAACGCTGGGATCGCCTTCCGCCAAGATCTTCATGAGATCAATGAGGCGATCGCGCGACCACAGAAATTCCCCTGAGGTAATGGAGCGCGATTCATCGATTTCAATAACGACGACCTCCGGGTTCCACGGGCGGGTTCCCCGCAGTTGAAACAAGGTGTTATAGACAAGGTTCTCTAAGGATTCGCCAACACCAATCTGCACAAACCCTAGGGTCAGCAAGAGCGCCACAAACCCTGGCAACAACCGTCGCCATCCCCACCGCACTAATTTGGGGAGAGTTTGCACAACCCAGTTTCTAATATTCAACCCAACCACCCAAACCATCCCTATCCAAACTTAAAACCAAACTTGCTCGCTAGATCCTGCTATTTACGGCTGCGTGCCCTACCATCCATCCTTGGCCTTACGGCTCTTCATGAGTATTTCGTCTGAAATATTTCGCCAGGTGCAAAGGTTTACCCATGTTTCTAGAGGGACAATGCCTCCATCACTAGCTTGATATTGCTGCCCTGATATTGCCTACCAAAGAGCCTCGGTGCAGGTATTAGGGTAGGAGGCTTTGGTGGAGTAGGCGAGAGATCTGGCCCAGAAGAGTTAGGCTCTAGAATTTCTGTCAGCGGCAACCTGTCGCTGGCATCTCGGCTCTATCGGTCGTGCAAACGGCTCCAGTTTTTCTGCCCTACCTTGTAAATTAGGACAAGCTCCAGGTTTGACGCTGTTAGCTTTTACTCCCAAACCCCTACTCCCAAACCCTATAATTTTTATCGGTCAATCAAAATCGGTCAAACCTCCCATCAGGCTCCTCAAACGTCCTTGAAAGCGGCCATATTTCCCAAGGCAGAAATCCTGTGGGCTTCCCTGGGCTGTTTCCAGCCGTTTCCATCGGAATGTGGCTTACGGAATGTAGCTTACGGAATGTGGGACGACAGACCATACCTGAAAGGGGCATAGGGACTTCTCCTTCAACATTCCCCAAGTTAGCCCCTTGGCATCGCTTGCTTTAGGCTTTGCAAAGATTGTGCCGGAAGATGTTGGAATTGGTAGTGGGGGCTCTTGCCCCTTAATCGAGGCTTAGAAATTTTCCTCTTCTCCTCATCTACTGTATCTGCGGATGTTTCTATGGGCTGGTTATCTGCAAAATCGAGTCGATGGGACAGGGTTAGCCGGGGTAAGGGTGCTGTCACCGGTTGGCGGGGGCTGAGGTGGGTTGATGCCACTATCCGTTGGGCAAGGCTTTAGGTACGGCGGCTATGGGTTCGAGGCCCTAATGGCGGTTCACCAGCAGGACGGGGGTGGGATATAGTGCTGGGGAGGAACAGGGAACGATGGGGGCGATCGCCCACTACCGATAAGCGGGTGGCGATCGCAAAAGTTCTGGAATTATGCGGATGCCTCCGCAACAGAATTGTGAATTGAGCGCTGGCTTCCTTGGTTTGCTATATCATGGCACTGTATAAGAAAAGCTAAACCTGTGAGCATTGTCTCCCCAACAAGTAAGTCTAATTTAGAAAAATGGTTTCCGTTTGAGCTGGATGAGTTTCAGTACCAAGCGGTGGCGGCTTTGGATGCTGCAAAATCAGTCGTTGTCTGCGCCCCTACTGGCTCTGGGAAGACGCTGATTGGAGAATATGCCATTTGGCGCGCCCTCGACCAAAATACTGCATTGGCGGCGGCTGGCTCAAGGGAGCAACGTCGCGTTTTCTATACCACCCCACTGAAGGCTCTATCCAACCAAAAGCTGCGCGATTTCCGAGAGCAGTATGGCGAGGAGAACGTTGGGCTGCTCACCGGAGATACCTCCATCAACCGGGATGCCCCAATCCTGGTGATGACCACTGAAATTTTTCGGAACATGCTATATGGCACCCCCATTGGGCAGGTGGGCACCTCCCTAAAAGGGGTGGATGCGGTGGTGCTAGATGAGTGCCATTACATGAACGATCGCCAACGGGGCACCGTTTGGGAAGAATCGATCATTTATTGCCCGCCCCAGATTCAACTAGTAGCCTTGTCGGCCACTATTGCCAATAGCGAACAACTGACCGACTGGATCCGGCAAGTACATGGCCCCACCGAGCTAATTTATTCTGACTATCGCCCCGTGCCCTTAGAGTTTCACTATTGCCACCCCAATGGCATGGTGAATCTTCTCAACGATGACAAAACAGCCATTAACCCCAGTCTCAAAAAGCGTAATCGCCTCCCTAAGGGAAAAGGAGGACGACCGCGCCGCCAAGAAGCGCCGCCCTTGTCTTCGGTGGTATATCGCTTAGCGCAGGAAGATATGCTCCCGGCTATTTACTTTATTTTTAGCCGTCGGGGGTGCGATCGCGCGGTTCGAGATATGGGCAATGCTAGCCTGGTTAGCCCCGAAGAAACCGCCCAGCTCAAGGCTCATATCGATGACTATTTAGAACGCAACCCCGATGCTGAGCGCACCGAGCAACTCGATGCCCTCTATCAAGGAATTGCGGCTCACCATGCTGGGATTTTACCGGCCTGGAAAGTATTAGTTGAAGAGTTATTTCAGCGCGGCTTGATCAAGGTGGTGTTTGCGACCGAAACCCTGGCGGCGGGGATCAACATGCCCGCAAGAACGACGGTTATTTCTGGCCTCTCGAAGCGCACCGACGATGGCCATCGCCTGCTCACCGCCTCAGAGTTTTTGCAGATGGCAGGGCGGGCGGGGCGGCGAGGGATGGACATTCGCGGCCATGTGGTGACGGTGCAAACGCCCTTTGAAGGCTCAACAGAAGCATCATACTTGGCCACGGTTGGGGCAGAGCCGCTGGTGAGCCAGTTTACCCCCAGCTATGGCATGGTGCTCAATCTCCTGCAAATCCATACGGTTGATGAGGCGCGTGAACTGATCGAGCGCAGCTTTGGCCAATATCTTGCCTCGCTGCACCTCAAGCCCCAAGAACAGGGCATTGTTGATCTAGAAACAGAATTGGAGCAGCAGCAGGCGCAACTGGCCCATGTGGAGGCCGAACAACTCGCTCAGTTTGAAAAGCTGCATGGCTGGCTCAAGGAAGAGCGGCGATTGCTGAAGCTGTTGCAGCAACAGGCTATGGAGTTGCAGGTGAAAGATTTGTTGACGGCGTTGCCGTTTGCGATCGCCGGAACCCTGCTCACGCTCAAGGGTAAGCATGTGCCCGTGTCTACCCCAATCGCAGCGGCGCTGGTGGCGAAGGTTCCGGGGTCTGGTCAGTTCCCCTATTTGGTTTGCCTGACGGCAGATAATCGTTGGTATGTCGTAACAGTGCATGATGTGGTGGGGCTTCATGCCGAGGTGCCACGGGTGTCTCGGGTGGATGGCTTGGTGCCACCGCCGGATATGCCGCTGCGGCCAGGGCAATCTCGCAGTGGCGGAGAGATGACAGAGGCGATCGCCCGCTACATTCCGCCCCTCTCTCATACCTTTGATCTGGCTCCTGAAGTAACCGACCAGCAACATAAGGTGCAAGCCCTAGAAGCCCAACTGGCGGTTCATCCCCTGTCGCAGCAGGGCAACCCCACCCAAACCCTCAAGCGCTTTCACCGCATCCAAAAGCTACAAGAAGAATTGCGCGATCGCCAAGCTAAGCTGGGCAAACATAACCAGCATTATTGGCAAGAATTCGTCAAACTGATGGAAATTTTGCGGGAGTTTGACTGTCTCGAAGGCCCTGATGACCATGGACGGGTAACCCCCACCGAACTGGGTCAAATTGCCGCTGCCATTCGGGGTGATAATGAACTTTGGCTGGGGCTAGCACTGGCCTCGGGTGAGCTTGATCACCTAGAGGAAAAACACCTTGCGGCGGCCTGTGCCGCCCTCGCCACCGAAGTTTCGCGCCCCGACATCTGGAGCCACTTTGAGATTTCTGCCCCCGTTGAAGAAGCGCTAGAAGGCTTGCGCGATACCCGTCGCCGCCTCATGCGCCTACAAGCTCGCCACCAAGTTGCGCTGCCCGTCTGGATGGAGTATGACTTCATTGCCCTAGTCGAAGAATGGGTCGCCAGCGCCGACCGTGTCACCGCTTCCATTGCAGCGCGAGACGCCCCAGAACCCGATGAAGGGATATATCCGCAGGGCTTAGCCGTGGACGATTTAGATGCGGACGATTTAGATGCGGACGATTTAGATGCGGACGATTTAGAGGATGACGAGTTGGA
>Ga0105044_10004761_pt1 | contig 18651 bp, 16 predicted proteins | sample MAT01_FD_78092 | JGI IMG/M metagenome (GOLD analysis project Ga0105044, IMG submission 78092) | Freshwater microbial communities from Lake Fryxell liftoff mats and glacier meltwater in Antarctica - MAT-01 | ecosystem: Environmental > Aquatic > Freshwater > Ice > Liftoff microbial mat | place...
GCACTCAAAACCGAACTGGTGCGGCAGGGTTTCGTGATCCAGCCAGGCGACTGGCGGCGCGCAGCGCACAAATGTTCCGATGCCATTTATTCGCGCCTGTCGGGCGAAGCGCCGTTTTTCGACAGCCGCATCGCCTATATTGCCGAACGCGGGCCCAAGAATAACCGCATCAAACAGCTGGCGATTATGGACAGCGACGGCGGCAACCACCGCTTCATCACCTCGGGCCAGGCGCTGGCGCTTAGCCCGCGATTTTCGCCCGATTATAAACGCATAGTTTATGTCAGCTACCTCGCCGACCGGGTCCGTGTGTTCATCTATGATGTCGCAGCAGGCTCGCAGAAACTGGTGACGGAAAGCAGTAACGCGACCTTTGCCCCGCGCTGGTCGCCCGATGGCCAGCATATCCTGTTTTCGATGGCGGTGGGCGGCAATACCGACATTTACCGCATTGCGGCCGCGGGCGGCACCCCCCGCAAGCTGACCGACACGCCGGGCATCGATGTCGGCGGCAGCTTTTCGCCCGATGGTACCAAAATCATATTCGAAAGCGACCGTTCGGGCAGCCAGCAAATCTATGTCATGAATGCCGACGGGTCGGGCCAGCGCCGGATCAGTTTTGGCGGCGGCCGCTACGCTACCCCCGAATGGTCACCGCGCGGCGACCTTATCGCCTTTACCAAGATTGGCGGGGGCGAATTTCGCGTTGGCGTAATGACGCCCGCAGGCGGCGGGGAACGCTTGCTGACCAACGATTGGCAGGACGAAGCTCCAACCTGGTCGCCCAATGGCCGCGTGCTGCAATTCTTCCGCACCACACCGGGCCGCGACGGCAAATCGACAATCTGGCAGGTGGACCTGACCGGCGTGAACCTGCGCCGCCTGCAAACGCCTCAGGACGGGTCTGACCCGTCGTGGGGACCAGTGCTGCCATAGCTTCACCATCCCGCTTTTTTCACCACTTGCTGGAACGAGCGAGGCGATTGCGGGTTGATCTCATCAGTTCAACATGGGTTAAGGAATCTTCGTAAAGGATTCGCAGGCGTAACAGGAGAACAGACATGACGCTTCGCCATTCGGCCTTCATCGCACTTACCGTTGCCGCGCTGTCCATCGGTGCCTGCGCCAAAAAGGCCCCCGATGAACTCCCGCCGCCACCCGATGGCAGCGGCGCTGTTGTCGGCGATACCGGGACAGGCTCCGCAGGCGGCGTCCTTCCCGGATCGCAGCAGGACTTTGTCTCCAGCATTACGTCGGACCGCATTTTCTTTGGCTTTGACCAGTTCAACGTCGATGCAGAGGATCAGGCCGCCCTGCGCAGTCAGGCCACCTGGATGCAACGCTATCCTGCCGTGCGCGTCACGCTGGAGGGGCACGCCGACGAACGCGGCACCCGCGATTACAACATCGCGCTGGGCGAACGCCGCGCCAATGCAGCCAAGAATTTCCTCGCCACACTGGGGGTCGATACCGCGCGCGTCGATGTGATCAGCTATGGCAAGGAACGGCCCGACGCCGTAGCCTCGAACGAGGAAAGCTGGGCGCGCAACCGCCGCGCGGTGACCGTGGTTATCCAGCGTTGAGATAAATCCATAGCGGCACGGCGCACCACGCCGCGCCTGCCATGAAAACACCAAAGGGGATGTGGCGGTCGCGGATCGCCGCATCCTTTTTTTGCGTCACGAGCGCCCAGAGGATGCCGCCCGCGCTGGCGATCAGCAGCATCGACGGCAATGGCATCCAGCCCAGCCAGCAGCCAATGGCCGCCACGAACTTTGGATCACCTCCGCCCATTCCCTCACGCCCCCGGGCATGGCGGAACATCAGGGCGAGCAGCGCCAGCGTAACGCCTCCGGCGATGGCCCCTGTCAGCCGCTCAAGAATCGTGGTGTCAAGCAAAGGACCAGCGATCAGCAGACCGGTCAGCGCGAGCAGTGCGGTCAGCGCATCCGGAAGCCAGAAGTGCCGCGCATCGAGCAGCGCCAGCGGCAAAAGCATCCAGCCAAATAGCGCGAGGCACCAGCCAGCCGCGCCCGGGAACAGGGCGACGCTGGCAATTCCGATGGCCATACAGCCCAACTCTATGCGCAGATGCAGCGGATCAATCGCTACGCCGCACGCGGAACATCTGCCCCGCCGGATTAGCCAACCCAGCAGCGGAATCAGATCAGCAAATCCCAATCCTTGGCCACACCCATCGCATTGGGATCGTCCAAAAATACTGCGCCTGTCCCCCCACCGCAGCACCAGCGTCGCGATAAAGCTTCCAAAGATCAGGCCAAGCACTGCGGCCAAGATGAGCGAGAGCATCAACGGCAACCCTGCCAACGCCGATTCGACCGTCACAGCCGCCCTTCATGAAGCAGCACCAGCGTGTTTCCGGCGGGCAAAAACCCTGCCGCGCGCAGCAGTGCAGCCACGCTGGCATCGCCGCTGCCCTGCACCGCCAACCGCGCGCGATACCGCCCGGCGCCATCGATCGACAGCGTCAGCCGCTCCATCCCCGATTGACTGGCCAGTGCCGCCTCCGCGCGTCCGTCACGACAGGCCAGCGGCCCGCCAAGCCCGCCGGCCAGATCGAGACCCGGCACTGGCAAGGCGATGCTTAGCTGAACCCGCCCCGACGCCGCCATACATCGGCCCGCACTGTCAAACCGCGCCTCAACCGCCTCTAGCCGCAGCGTATCTAGCGGTACCCCGGCAAGGCTCGCGCCAAGCGATACTTGACCGTTCATGTCCGCGACCCCGCGCCAACCATTTAAGATCAGCCCACCCCTAAGCGCGCCCAGCAATTCGCTTTCACGCGCAATATCAAGCCGGGCCGAGCCGGTCAGCAACCCGGCCGGGGCCAGCCCCGCATCCAGCGTTCCCAGTGCCGCGCCGCGCCAGCGCGCATCCACCAGCGTCCCCGACCAAATACTGCCCGTAACACTGCGCGCACTTAACCCGGCATCCTGTGCGCCCGTTATCTGCAACGCCAGCCGCATTGGCAGGGTCGCGATGATCAGCACCAGCGCCAGCAGCGCCGCCGCAATCCAGATGCGCCGGGTCATGGCCGCCTGAGACATGTTCGCCTGTGTCATGCGCACCTGTGTCATGGCCGCCGCACCTCTGCCGTCAGGGCCACCGAACCGTCGGCACCGGGGGTCAGCGACAGACGGTCAATGACCAATCCCTGCCGCTCCAGACCCGCCAGCCAGCCGATCAGCGCAGGCGCACGCGCCGATGAAATCGCAATCGTCGCTGCGCCGCCGCCAGCGCGCTGTTCATTGCGATCAAGCGTAAGCCCGGTGTCCGCAGCGGTTTGCGCCAACCATTGATCAATTGGTCCGCTTGCGCCGGGCGCGGCAGGTCGGTCGTCGGCACCTTGCAACAACGCTGCCTTGGCCTCCACCCGACCGGCGCGCTCTACGGCCATCCGGTGCGTATCATCCAGGCCATTGAGATAGCTCGCCACCGGACGCAGCAACAACCAAGTCAACACCGCTGCGGCCAGCGCAGTGGCTACACCGACCAGCACACGCTCGCGCGGCGCCAGCGTGCGCCACCAAAGTTTGAGCGACGCGATCATGGCACCGCCCTTATGGTGACAGTGCCCATTTGCATGCCGTCGCTCCCCTGCAACGGTTGCGCGGTAATAGTATAGCCCCGCGCCTGCAACGCCTTCAGCACGGCGTTGACGTCCTCCACGCGCGGCGATGCCAGCGTGACGCCCAATGTGCCGTTGCTGACATGGGTCAGCGTGCGGACCGCAACCGCAGGATTATCCTTCAAGCTCTGATATAACCCGCCAAGAGGCGCAGACAGCGCGAGGGGTCCGCCGCCACCTGAGGCGAGGCGTTGGTCAAGCGCCAATTCCGCTGCCGCCGCATCGCCAGCGCGCACGCCTACAGCAGCGGCGGCGACAATGCTGCGCGCATCGGCCGCATCGATACTGCGCGCCAATTGCCACGCCTGCATCAACGGCACGGCCAGGGTCAGCACGGCCAACGCCGCCGTCAGCCGCGTCAGCCACCACTGCGTGCGACCATCAAGCGCACTTGCCCGCCGCGGTGCATAATCCCCGGTAAACAGGTCAAGCGGGGCAGGCCCGGCAAGCGCCGCCAGCCATGCCGCAACACTTTCCGCATCAGCCTGTTCGACTAGCGCGCTTGCGATGCGCAGCGCATCAAGCGCGGGATCGGCCTCGGCGCATAACTCTGTCGTGCGCAGCAGCGACGCACCGTCCACATTCGCCCGCAGCACACTGTCTGCACCCGGCTGCGGCACCAGCACCGTGACCGGCACCAGCGCGCGCGCAGTGATCCCGTTGTTCAGCAGCATTGCGGCCCACTGCGTCATGCAGTCACGGGCAACGGCCGCCACCGGCACCAGCCCGTTTGCTGCCTGCATCCCGGCGGCAACATGGGGCGCTGTGCCCTGTCCCAAAACGCTGTCCAGCATTTGCGCACGCGCTGCCGCTGCGGCTTGCGGGGGTGTCAATTCGGGCAGGCCCAGCCAGCGGACGGGGACAGCCCCAGCCGGCGCAAGCGCAACAACATCGGTTCCCGGTTCGGCCGCCAGCAGTTCAGCCCACTCACCGTCCGTGCCGCTGGCGCATAACACACCGCTTTCGGCGCGCCACCATTGGCGAATGTCCCCCGCAACCGGCAGCATCAGGATCAGCGTCGTCGCCATTTCAGTCGGTCATGCCCCATTGGCGCGCAACGATTGCTGGCATGGCACCTGGTCGGTCGCGCCGCACGTCGATCAGGCTGCGCACATCCAACCCCGTCTCCCCCATCTCCACCCGGCTGGTCAGCATGATCCAGCGCGGCGTAACCACCAGTTGTTCGGCGACATCCTGTGGCGGGCTCAGCCCCTGAAACGGGGCAGCCTGCCAGAATCGCGTCGCGCTGCCATAGCCGTCGGCGGGGCGGGCGGCCAGCGCGGAACGCACCTGCCCTGCCGTCAGCCGTTCGGCCCACAGCATGGCGACCAAATTGGCCTCTGTCGCGCGCAACGTGTTGATATTGATCGCCACGGGTTCTGCGACTGGCAGCACGCAAATGGCGGGTTTCAGCCTGGCATAATGCGCGGCCGTAACCCCGCGCACGGCCCTTAGCTCGCTGACATCGGCCATCAGCGTGTTGGCGGGCAAATAGGCTGGGTCCGTGCCGCGATAGGCCGCATCTTCGGCCCCTAACGGTCCTGCTACAGTATCGCTGTCAATCCAATCGGCGGCGGCGGCGGCCAGCGCGGCGGCTTCGCCCTCGTTGACGCCGCTAAGCCGCACCAGCGCCGTGAATTGCTGCACCGCCAGTGGCCGCTGGGTATAGCGCCCCAGCCCCGTTTCGGCGACCAGTGCGTTAAGGTTAAAACAGTTGGTGGCATCGCTCAGCCGCCCGCTCGCCCGTCCGCCGGGCAACGGCAAGGGATATTCGCGCGCCAGCCAGTCGGTGCGGCGGCTTTGGGCAATATCGCCCGCGCGGCGCAGCACCAGAGCCTCCCCCGCGTAGGCAAAGGCGCGCGCCTGATCGACCGAGGCCGCTGCGCCCGCCAACCGGGTCGCCAGTGTCAACCGGTCAAGCGCGGTCGCAGCAATGACGGCCATCACCGCCACCAGCAACAGCACGCTGAGCAACGCCGCACCGCGTTCCGGGCGCGTCTTCATGGTCGCGGCGCCAGCGACAGCGGTGGCAACAGGGTCGGGCCTGTCTGAAACATCAGCGCCAGCGGCGCGCGCTGGTCCCGCGTCAGCACGACCTCCACCGCCACCGGCAAACGTTGCTCGGCATCCGACGACCAACTGTCGCGCCACACACCGGTGGCATCGCGGTAGCGCAGCTGTGCCGCGCTCACCCCGCGCAGCAGGGCATCGCCCTCGCCCACCGCTGCACCATCGGCATGCGAGGCCGTCGCGCGCCGCCATTCCTTGTCGATCAGGCGGTACACCACCCGCTGGACGGCGCTGTCTTCGCCACCAGCGAGCGTCGTGCGCCCCCGGTGCACAAAGGCAAAACTCTGGGCATCGCCGCGAAAGGCCGGGACGGGATTGCCATCGGGCCCGCGCCCCGGCCGCAGCGCCGCCTGCGCCAGGTCATTTGCCATGATTGCGCGCAACCGGTTGACCGCGCTCATCGCGCCAAGTCGGTCCTGCACTGCGCCCTGGGTATCAACCGACGCGCGCAACAATCCCACGCCGATGCCCGCAATGACCGCAAAGATGCTGAGCGCGACCAGCATTTCGATCAGCGTGAAACCGCGTTCGGCGCAGTCGCTGGCCCTCATCGCGCCGGCCGGATGATGGTCAGCACGGCTTGTCCCGCGCCCACCTCTGGCCGGACGATCAGGTCGATACGCAGCAGGCCCGCGTCTGCGGTCGGTATCACGCGTCGTTCAATGCGGAACCGGCGGCCTGCGTTCTGGGTCATCCGGCTGGTCACCCCGATTGTCGGTGGTGCAGGATCGGTCCACAGCGTCACCGCTGCATTTTGTGCCACGACCTGTGCCACCGTGCGTTCGTCAAGATCGGCCGAACTGCGCACCGCAAAAGCGTCGAGCCGCACCAATGTCAGCGCCGCTACGCTGATCACCGCCAGCGCGACGAGCATTTCCAGCAAGGTAAAGCCGCGCTCATTCACCGCGCATCACCTCGCCGGTGGCCGTTACAGTCAACCGTGCAGTCACCACGCCATCGCCAATGGCCAATATTGTGCGCGCACTCGTCATGCCCACGGGGTCGAATGCAATGCGCAGCGGCGCGCCGCGCGCGGGTTGGATCAGTCGCACGCCGGATGGCCAATCGTGCCGCGTAAAGCCGCGCCCGGGCAGCAGTTCCCACCCAGCCCTGGCGCGCCGTTCAAAGCCATAGCCCGACGGGCTGATCACGATCGCCATCGGCCGCCCCTCGATAATCGCCAGATCACGCAGCGCGGCAATCCGCGCCGCCAGCCGATCGGCTTCGTCGGTTATACGCGCGCTGCCGCTGGGAATGCTCAAGATCACAACCGTCGCCGCGAGCGCCAGCACCGCCAGCACCACCATCAGTTCGACGAGGGTGAAGCCTGCCTGTCTTCGTTCAGGGCGCACTGGACCGGATATCGGCATTTTCCTCGGTGCCACCCGGCGCGCCGTCGGCACCCAGCGACAAGATATCAAACGCCGCGCCAGCCGGACCGGGGGCCTGGTACTGATAGGGTCGGCCCCATGGATCCTCTGGCAAGCGCTTGATATAGCCACCCCGGCGATACCGCGCCGGATCCGCCAGCGAGGCCGGTGCCATTGTCAGTGCAGCCAGACCTTCGCCTGGTGCGGGATAGGCCAGATTGTCGAGCCGGAACATTTCCAGCGCCTGTTCCAGCGTGGCGATATCGGCCTGGGCCTTGGTTACCATCGACCGGTCCTGACTGGGCAGAACGTTGATCAGCACTACGGTGGTGAGCAGTCCGATGATAAAGATCACCACCATCAGCTCGGTGAGCGTGAACCCACGCTCGCTGCGTTTGCGATACTGCGGAGCCGGGCGCGACGTGTCGGTCATAAGGCGCAGCATAAGCCGAAAAAGAGACATGGAAAACTATAAACCCGTCAAAGACTGCAATTGCAGGATGGGAAGCAGAATTGACAGGATAATAAGGGCGACGCATGACCCCATTATGACAATGATGACCGGTTCCAGTAACGCCATTGACGCAGCGGTGAAACGATCAAACTCCTGTTCCAGATAATCTGCGGCGCGCTCCAGCATCACCTCCAGCCGCCCCGCGCTCTCACCACTCGCAGTCATGTACACGAGCAGCGGCGGGAACACGCCCGCATCGCGCAAGCCCGCCGACAGGCTGCCCCCTGCGCGCACCTGTTCGACCAGCGTGGCTGTTGCGCTGGCCAGTGCCTGATTGCGGACCGTCGGCACGGTCAGACGCAGCCCGTCGACCACCGGCAGGCTGCTGCCAACCATGGTCGCCAGCGTCCGGGCAAAGCGCGCGGCATTAAGGTCGCGCAGCAGGCGGCCCAGCAGTGGCAGGCGAAGTAGCGCGGCGTCAAACCGGCCCCGGATGGCCGGTTTGCGCAGCAACTGACCCGCCCCGGCGACCATCAGCGTCAGCAGCAGCAGCAGCGCCCACCACCAGTTGGCCAGAAATTCCGACAGACCAATCACCGCGCGGGTCAGGAAAGGCAATTGCGCACCAGTATCTTCGAATTGTTCGACCACGCGCGGGACGACAAAGATCATCAGCGCCGCAACCACACCAATCGCCACCAGTGCCAGCACGACAGGATAGGCAAGCGCCGCGATCAACTTGCCGCGCACCTCGGCCTGGCGTTCGAGCAATTGCGCCAGCCGCGCGAGGATCGGGGCGAGTGCGCCGGTTTGCTCGCCCGCCGCGACCATGGCGCGGTACAGCGGCGGAAAGCTTTTGGCCTCACGCCCCATCGCATCGGCCAGCGGGCGGCCCTCGACGAGGCCCGCGTGGACGGTTCCGATAATGCGCCGGGGTGCCTCCCCCTCTGACTGGCGCATCAGCGTGCGCAGCGATTCTTCGAGCGGCGCGACTTCGCTCAGCGTCGCCAGCTGGCGGGTGAACAGCGCCAGTTCCTTGGCCGACAGCGCCTTGCCGCGCTGCCATGCCGCGAACAGCCCAGGCGATGCCGCCTTCCCCGGCGTGAGCGCCAGCACATGGAGTTTGCGGTCCGTCAGCACCCGCTTTGCCGCACTTTCATCGGCGGCGGCGATCTGTCCCTTTACCTCGCGCCCTTTACCGTCAATGGCGCGCCACGCGAAATCAGGCATCGATTTCCTCGCGCCGCGCGACGCGAATTGCCTCTTCGGGCGTGGTCAGCCCGTCGCGCACCATCGCCCGCGCCGCACCCGCCAGCGTCGGCGCACGCAGAAAGGCGTGGCGCGCGATCATCGCCTCGTCGCCGCCATCATAGATATAGCGGCGGATCGTGTCGTCGATCCGGACCGCCTCAAACACGCCGATCCGGCCCTTGAACCCCGTCTGGCCGCAACTGTCACAACCAACCGGTCGCCACACAACCGACCCCGCGTCAATGCCCAGCAACGCCGCGACCTTTTGATCGGCCTGCACGGGTTCGCGGCAATCGGGGCACAGCCGCCGCACCAGCCGCTGCGCCACCACGGCACGCAGCGTGGATGCAAGCAGGAAGGGTTCAACCTTCAGATCCTTAAGCCGGGTAATTGCCCCTACCGCATCATTGGTATGCACGGTTGATAGCACCAGATGGCCCGTCAACGACGCCTGTACCGCGATATCAGCCGTTTCGCGGTCGCGGATTTCACCGACCATGACGACATCGGGATCCTGCCGCAAAATCGCGCGCAGCCCGTTGGCAAAGGTCAGCCCGACCTTGGCATTCACCTGAGTTTGGCCGATGCCCTCGACTGCGAATTCAACCGGGTCTTCAACGGTCAGGATGTTGCGTTTGCCATCGTTGAGCAGTTTGAGGCAGCCATAAAGCGACGTCGTTTTGCCCGATCCCGTGGGGCCGGTGACCAGGATAATGCCGTTCGGTTCGGCCAGCGCGCCGCGCAGCACCTCTGCTGCAGCACCTGTCAGCCCCAGCACCTCAAGATCGATTCCCGCCGCATCCTGGTCGAGGATGCGTAGCACCACCCGCTCGCCCGCGCGGCTGGGCAGGGTGGATACGCGCACATCGATCGCCTTGCCGCCCAGCGTCAGGCCGATGCGGCCGTCCTGCGGCACCCGGCGTTCGGCGATGTCGAGCCGCGCCATCACCTTGATCCGGCTGACCACCACAGGCGCGACATGCGGCGGCATGCGCAGATGTTCGCGCAGCACACCATCAATGCGCATCCGCACGACCAAGCCGGTTTCATAGGGTTCGATATGAATGTCGCTGACGCCCTGCCGCACTGCCTCGGCAATCAGCGCGTTGATCAGGCGGATGGCGGGGGCATCGTCGCTGCTGTCGAGCAGATCCTCTGCCGTGGGCAAACCACCGCCCAGCAGATCGCTCGCATCGACCGACCCCGCCATCGCGGCGGCGTCAGCGTCCAGCGCATAATGATCGGACAACAGCCGGTCGAACGCGTCCGGGGAAGCGACCTCGACCGCAATTGATCGCGCCAGATACCGCTTTACCTCGATCAGCGCCGCCAGATCACCGCCGTCGCGAAAGGTGACGGCCCATGCCTCGCCGCTTTCACCCGTTACGATTACGCCATGCCGCCGGGCAAAGGCATAAGGGATGTCGAGCGCGCCGCTCATGGCAGCGGCTCGGTTTGCGATGGTGGCAGATCGGTCGGCACAACCATCCCATCCGCGCGGCGCATGGCGGGAAGGCTGACCGGCCCGACCATTACATCGCCGGGCTGCGCGGGCAACGGCACGGGCGGCACCGTGCCCAGATAGTCACGAACGAGCGCGTCGATCGCAGGTTCGCTGTCGGGATTGCGGCGCAGTTGATCGTCGCGAACATAGCCATAGCGCTGCGCCGTCATCCGCCGGTTGTCTTCACGCGTGCGCAAGATTGTTGGGCGGATGAACACCATCAAATTGGTCTTGGTCCGGCTGCGGCTGCGCGATTTGAACAGCTCGCCGATCAGCGGAATGTCGCTGAGCAGCGGAATCCGTTCAATCGTGCGCCGTTCGTCATCATTCAGCAGCCCACCGATGGCCAGGATTTCGCCGTCATCAACCGTCAGGGTCGTTTCAAACGAACGCTTGTTAAGGATCAGGTCGCTGGACCGCGATGACACCGGTCCGGCGATGCTCGACACCTCTTGTCGCAGGAACAGCTTGACCTCACCCGCCGCATTGACCTGCGGTGTGACTTCCAGCTTGATGCCGACTTCCTGGCGCTGGACGGTGCGAAACGCGCGGTCGAAATTGTCGCCCAGCGCCTCTCCAGTGGTGATTGGCACTTCTTGCCCGACCAGAAACTTGGCCTGCTGGTTGTCGAGCGTGACGATGTGCGGCGTCGCAAGCAGGTTCGACTGCGTATCGCTTTTTACCGCATTGACGATTGCGCCGAAAATGCCGTTGCTGCCCAGATTGGTCAATATCCCGCCAATGCCGCCGGTGGCCGCTCTGATCGAATCGACCGCTGCCTGCTGCAAAGCGCTCTGCAAGGCGCCATTGGTGGTCGTGCGCGTTGTCGTGCGGGTGCCATCGGGGGCAACGACCACGGTCTCGGTCGTCCCCAATTCCCGCGCCGCAACCGCCCCGGCCAGCGTCAGGATGTTGGGCTGCGCATTGGAATAATTGGTTGCGGCGAACCCGACATTCTTGTCACCGAACAGGAACTGAACCCCCAGTTGCTTGGCCGCCGCATCGCCGACCTCGACAATGATTGCCTCGACCAACACCTGTTCGCGGCGCGTGTCGAGCTGACGGATCAGCTCGCCCAGCATGCGTTGCACATCGGGGCCGGCCGCCACGATAATCGCATTGGCACCCTCATAGCGGGTGACGATAGCCGGTCCGCGCGCTGCGATGCTCGACGTTCCACCAGCGGGCGCGGGGCTTGATACGACGGGCGCGGGCGCGGGTGCTTCGCCAGCATTGCCACCGGTGCTTGCTGGTGTTGCTGTGGTCGGGAATGGCGCCGCCGCCGCCCCGCCGCCGCCGATTAACGATTGCAACGTTGGCAGCAGCGTTTCTGCATTGGCGTGTTCCAGCCAGTAAACGCGCAGCTCGGTCCCCGCCGCCGCGCGGCTGTCCAGTTCCCCTGCCATCTGAACAAAGCGCGCCACTTGCGCACTGTCCCCGCGCAGGGCGATGGCGTTGCTTGAATCGATGGCGACGATGGTTACCGGCGGGCCTGATCCTTCTGCCCCTGCCCCGGCCAGCGCTTGCAGCGCGGTGGCGATCTCCCGCGCGCCTGCGTTGCGCAGTGTCACGATCTGGCTGCGGGTGTTGTCACGGTCAATCTGGCTGACCAGTGTGCGGATACGGCGGATGTTGTCGGCAAAGTCTGCAATAACCAGACTGTTGGCATTGCGGTTCGCGGTCAGCGAGCCTTGCGCACTGACCAGCGGACGCAGCGTTTCAATCGCTGCACCAGCATCAATATGCCGCAGCCGGATGATCTCGGTCACGAACTGGTTCTGCGCCGCGCGCGCGCTGCCCACCCGGCCCGGTTGTGCAGCGGCACCGTCGAGCGGCTGGATGCGATAGGCACCGCCCTGGACTGGCACCGCGACCAGCCCGTTGGCCCGCAGCGTCGACAGGAAAATCTCAAAATATTCGGACCGGCTAAGCGGGCGGTCGGTCACCACCGACACCTTGCCCTGCACCCGGCTGTCGATGATGAAGGTGCGGTCCATCGTCCGCGCCGCATCCTGAATAAAGGCACGGACATCGGCATCACGGACATTCAGCGTATATTGGCCAACCACCGGGGTTGCGGCAAACAGGGCCGCCGTTGCAAGGATAAGGGTTGAACGCATACGCATAAGCGGGATCACAACTTTCCGATAAACAGCGCGACAGGCACAACCGCGCTGCCGCGTTCGACCTCCAGGCTCAACCGCGCTCCGGGGGCAATCTGGCTGGCAATATCGGCCGCGCTGCCGACCGGACGACCGTTGACCGTGCGAACCACGTCGCCGGGTTTTAAGCCAGCGGCGCGAAACACAGCGCCATCGCCCTGCGGCTGAACGGTCAGGCCGGTCACCCGTCCGCCTTCGCTACGCGGCGCAAAACTGATCCCGGCCTGCAAGGCTTGCGGCCCAAGCTCGCCGCCCGCAGCCGCCGATCCTGGGGTGGCGGACGCGCCACCCGGTGCAGCGACCACCCCGGCCTGGACCAAAGCTGCGCCGCCGCCCGATTGATCAATGAACAGCGTTTCGCGCGCGCCGCCGCGGTCGAGGGTAACATAGTCGAACGCAATGCCGGCGAGCCTAACCCCAGGCATGATTTCTTCGCCGACGGCATAGCTGGATTGGACCCCGTCCGCGCCAGCTATGATGGCCGATCCTGTGCCCGATGCTTCGTTGAGATTGATGCCAAACAACATGAGGTCGAGCGCGGTGACATTGGCACTGCCCACCCCCGCCGCAGCGTCGCGAAAAAAGGGATCAAATGAACCGAAGAGTGTCAGACCCTCTCCCGCCGTCAGCAGCCGGGCGCCGCCATGCCGCCAATCGCCAAGCGGGCCAGGCAGCACAATGGTCGCCCACAGCAACCGGACGCCCTGCACCAGCACCAGTGCCGCCAACAGCGCGAGCAGCAGTTGTGGCCAGCGCACCCGCGCCCGCCGTACCCGTCCCAATATCCCGGCATCGACCAACAGTCTGTTCCCCGCGCATCCAACCCAAAGCCCGACTCGCCTAGGGGGCGGTCATGACAAATGACAGACGCTTAGGTTACAGATTTATTTCACCGGCAAAAGGAAAAGCCGGGACGGGTCAGAACTTGAGCGACCCGCTGAGAGACAAGGTCCGCCCCAGCGTATAGCGGTTAAGGAACACGCGGTTATCCCCCGATTCCTGAACTTCCTGATAGATACGGCCAGTCAGGTTGCGCGCCTCGAATTTCAGGTCCAGCTCTTTACCGAACAGGCTGATGCCTTGCCGCGCAACAAAATCAATCTGTAATCCCGGCTTTTCCCGAATATCGGGCTGACCTGACGGGCCCCGGCTGGTGACGCGCGGGCTGGAATAGGTGAACAGCAGGGTCTGCTGCGACAGGGCGTCCTGATCTTCCAAACCGATCTGTAAATTGACCAGATGGTCCGACTGACCCGTCAGCGGGGAACCGTCGAAAAAGAAATCCGATGCGGTCAGTTGCACCCCGTTTACAAAGGTAACGTCGCCCGGGCCGACCTGCAGTTCCGATTGGGTATAGGTATAGTTGGCAATCACCACCGCACGGCGGCTTTGGAAAAAGGGTGCGTCAGAAATCGTATCGAGCGCGAAAAATTTCTGCACATCAAACTCGACACCATAAAGCGTCGCCTTGGGGGCATTGGCAAAGCTGCTGTTGGCGAGCGAGTCGGTCGAAATGCTGGTGAAAGTTTCGATGGGGTTGTCGATCGATTTATAGAATCCAGCGGCGGTAAACCGCTGATCGCGGTCGAAATACCATTCATACCGCACTTCGGCGTTCGTCAGCTGACTGTCCGTCAGCGACGGGTTGCCGCGAAACTGGCGGTTCGATTCCGGATCCTGATAGATTTGCGCAATCAACTCGCGGAATTGGGGCCGGGCAATGGTTTTGGACGCGTTGGCACGCAGTTGCATGTCGGGCGCGACTTCCCACGTCAGCGTGACCGCCGGCAGCCAATAATCATTGCTGAGATTGGTTGCCGCAATCGCACTGCCGCCGGTGTTGAACAAATCAATTGGGTTCACTGTCTGCGCGGCGTCTTCATAACGCACGCCAAGGTTGATGTTGACGCCCGACAAGACTTCAGCCTGAAGCTGGGCATAGCCCGCATGGGTGGTCAGCGCCGCGCCAAAGGCGGCCGTGCCATCCTGAGCAGATGTTTCGAGTAACGCGATATCAAACAACTGAATCGTCGTGTCGGACAACAGGAAATCAGGGCGCAGCTGTTGCACTGCAATCGGCAGATTGGAGCTGCGGAACACAAAGGCGCGGCGAACAGCCGTCCGCTCGGTATCCGAAAACGCGTAACCCACCGACGCCGTTATCCGCGGCGCTATTTCATAGCTGAAGTCCGCGCTGGTTGAGATCAGATCTTCGTTAAGGTCGGAAAAAGCAATTGATGCTGCACCCCGGTTGCCGCCAAGGTCGTTGACAAACTTGTCGCCGACCGGATCGCTCGCCAGCGGCAAGTTGGACTTGATATAGGTAAAACTGCGCTCATAAGGCGCCTCACGCTGCGAATTGGCATAGCCAGCGCGGAAATCAATCTGCACCACGTCATAATCAAATTCAGCAACCAGCTGCGTGTTGATCAATTGGCGTTCGTACCAAGCAGTGTCCTGGACCATGATATCGCGGTCGGCGTTATTCTGGTCCTTGCCCAGCGCCAGACGCGACTGTTTCAACGTGTCCCGGATATACAGGTTGGTCCAGCGAAATTCATGATCCCCAAGCTCCAGCCCAATGCCGAGCAGGCCGTTCACAACGACGCGGTTGTCGGTGATGACGCGTTGAAAACTGGTCTGTGGCGGACCGGTCAGATCGCGCTCGAGCGAGGTTTGCTGCAACGCGTCGCGAGTCCGCCATTTGTTGTTGATATTCGCCGTCGCAATCAGGCCAATCTGGCCATCGGCAATTGGCCAGGTCTTGCCGCCGGTAAAACCGAACGACCAGTTGACCGGGATATTGTTGTTTTGCTGGAGCAGCGTAGTTTCGGCATTCACCAATCCGATGGCGATGGTCTCTAGCTGGTTCTGCGTGAAGTCCGCACCGACGAGTATCGGTTTGCCGCTGGCCAGCGCAGTCGCCAGTCCTGCCGGAATATCGCGGGTGCCATCATCAAACCCAGTCCAGTCGGTATCGCTACCGAAATAGGTATAGCCCAGCTGGTTGGTTGTCTCGGTGTCCCAGCTGATCCCGCCGCTGATGTTGAAAAAATTCTCTCGCGGGGTCGATTTGGTGGTCAGGTTGATCACCCCGCCGCCGAATTCCCCCGGAAAGTTCACCGAATAACTCTTCTGCACAAGGGTCGAATCGATGACGTTCGATGGGAAGATGTCGAGCGGGACAACGCGCTTTAGCGGTTCCGGACTGGGCAACGGCGAACCGTTCAGCAGTGCGAGCGAATACCGGTCGCCAAGACCGCGCACATAAACGAAACCACCGCCGACAACCGACAGACCCGTCACGCGCGACAGCGAACCGGAAATTTCGCCCTCCCCTGTGCGGGCGATGTCAGCCGACGACAGCACCGACACAACTTCGGGGGTGGCGCGAACGATATTGGGGGTATTGCGCCCAGTGACCACAATTTCGGCATCGCTGCCGCCGGGAATAGACACGTCGACCTGTTCCTCTTCAGCCGCAGCATCTCCCGCTGGCACCTCTTCCGCTGGTGCTGCTTCGTCCGGTACAGTCTCTGTCGCCGGTTCAGGCTCTGCTGCCGACTGGGCAAAAGCCGACGGCACCACGAACGCCGTGGAAAGCAGCAGCAGGCTGGCAAAAAGCGGCCGCTTGATCATGATCGAAAACCCCTGTCTTGTCTTGGGTAACGGGGCGGAGCGCGTCACCCATGTGATGCGCTCCGCCCCGATTGTCTGGTGCGAAGTGTGTCAGGTGGTCGGAATGACGGTGCAGGCGCCACTTGCCGTTGCAAAGGTTGCGGTCGCTGAATTGCACGTCCAGCCGGAGAAGCGCGTATCGCTCGCATCGCGCACCGCACCGATATATGCGGTGTTGACGAAAAAGGCGTTGACCGTGCTTGCATTGAACGCCGGGCGCGCCGTTTCATTCGCGCCGTTGATGAACACGCCGGTCAGCGACGTCGTGAACGCACTGTTGTTGTTCGTACCCGCGTTGAAGATGGTCTGCACTTCAGCCGACGTCACACCGCTTGAACCGACAAACGGGCTTGCGCCACCGCACTGCATGTTGACGGAGTCAAACCGCGGTGGACCGGCTTCGTCGGTGCCCGTCGTCTGCACTGTAGTTGCCGAGTTCAGACGCAGGCAGGGCAGGCCGGGGCTGGAAATAACGCCGTTCATCATGCGATAATCGGCCCCGCCGCGGATCAGAATAGCCGAGCCGTTGCCCGCTGCATTGTTGCGCTGGACAAAGGTGAAGTTCGCGAGCTGGGTGTTCTGGCGCGGGACGGCGTTTTCGTTGCCGTTCGAATCGGCCTCGATCATCGAATCGCCCACGGCACCGCCGGCACGCTGGACGTTGATCAGGAACTGGATGTTGCCCTTGTAACCGACATCGGTGTCGAGCCCGTCATCCTCAGCGCCCGTGATCGCAACGTTGCGCATATTGACGCGGCCACCAAAGATTTCGATGCCATCATCCGAACTGTTGTGAATATGGATGTTCTCAAGCGTCGTGCCCGAACCCGTGCCCGACGGGGTCAGGCCCTGCAACTCGCTGTTGCCCGACAGGACAAAGCCCGAATAGCGGATCTGCACGAACGACATACGGCCCGAATTGTCCGCAGGCTGCGCACCGCCATACAGCGCGTTCGACGTACCTTCGGTGTCGCGCTCACAGGCGGCCGTACCTTCGGCCGCGCCGGGCGCAAGACAGTCAGTGATCGGCGCACGGCCCAGCAGCACAACGCCGCCCCACAACTGCGATGTCTGGTCATCGGCGGACCCGACAACATTGCCGCGACCGGTAAAGACGATCGGCTGGCTGGCCGTTCCCACGGCATCGATGCGGTTGCCGCGGTTGACGGCCAGGAAGGAAACGCCCGTTGCGCCAAAGATGGTAACGCCCGGATCGATCGTCAGGGTGACGACATTGTTCGTGGTAGCGGCGCCTTGATCAGTCCCGACATCAACCCGGCCCGGCAACGAATAAACAACACCGGCGACCTTGGCGATTGCGCTCGTCGCGGTAAAGCGCGCGGGGAAACCACAGTTGCGCCAGGTGCCTTGCGTGCCAGTAATGGTGCCAAGGTCGGCCAGTTGGTCAGGCCCGGCAATGCTTGGGCAATTGGCCGCCGGGGTAACGCCGGTCGGAGTGGGCGTGGGCGGCGGTGTGGGCGCTGGTGAGGGTGGAGGCAGGATAATCACGCCATCGCCAGGAGATGCAACGCCATCGGCACCACAGGCCGACAGAATGGAACAAGCCACGCCCGCAAGCATGATCGAACGAACGCGTGAAAAAGCCGCCATTTTGATCTCCGTAACCGCTGTAAAGAGCAGCAATGCTGCACTGAAACCTCTTCCAGAAGTGCGGCCATGCCTGCGATTCGCGCCGCATTGCCGTCTGGACAAGGGCGCAGTAGCGGGATCAGATGACGCCACAGCGCAGCTACGGTGACATAATGGCGACGTGTAAAAGTCATTTTGAAGGCAGGATCTAACTGCCCCGCAAAGCGCTGCTTGCATCCGCCAGGACGCTTTGCTAAGCGCCCGCTCCTATCGGGTGTCGGACTTCATTCGGCCCATTCATGATGTGCGGTCGTGGCGGAACTGGTAGACGCGCAACGTTGAGGTCGTTGTGGCCGAAAGGCCGTGGAAGTTCGAGTCTTCTCGACCGCACCAAACAGTCCAAGATAATTTCCCTTAAGGGGTTCTCGGCTGAGACTGACGCCATGAACGGCGCAGTTCCGGGGCATTCCGGCTATCCTGGTTTGGGCACTGCAGTCAGAGACGCGCCGATCTTGCGATCATTAGCGGCGCAGATTGCCCGCCGTCTCTGGCCCTGTAATCCTGACTGCAGTGAGATTTGGCCTAGGTGAACCCGAGCATCGCGCGCTGGTCAGCCCATGCAATCGGCAGCTCGATATCCATCAAGCTGCGGGCTATCAGCGTCGATGGCTGGCGCCCTTCAACTATCGCGGTGACGATTTCCGGCGCCATGCATGCCAGGGCGACCAGCTTGCCAAGCCGCGTCCGGCAACGACCGGAAGCTGCGGCGATGCTAGCGAGCGATTGCTCGGGGTTAGCAATGATCAGCTTGCGCGCTTCATGAGCCTCAGCGACGAGGGCAACCAGCTTCTCATCGCGGTAAAGTGGAACGATGTTGAGGACCTGCGGTCCGGGTATCACCAAGCGCAGCTGATGCCCGCGCC
>Ga0105044_10004762_pt1 | contig 18649 bp, 16 predicted proteins | sample MAT01_FD_78092 | JGI IMG/M metagenome (GOLD analysis project Ga0105044, IMG submission 78092) | Freshwater microbial communities from Lake Fryxell liftoff mats and glacier meltwater in Antarctica - MAT-01 | ecosystem: Environmental > Aquatic > Freshwater > Ice > Liftoff microbial mat | place...
CATCATCGATATGCTTGCCATGTCACGTATTAATTCACTCGGTGATCGTATTGTAGAATCTCTGAATCGGGTCAAAGGGGCTTACTGCCTGCTGTTTCTGACTAAGAGCCGAATGATTGCCGTGCGGGACCCTAACGGATTTCGCCCGCTATGTCTCGGTAAGCTGGGAAATGCCTGGGTTGTTGCCTCGGAAAGTTGTGCTCTGGATTTGATTGAAGCAACCTTTGTCCGTGATATTGAACCAGGCGAAATGGTCGTTTTTACACCGGATGGCAAAGTTGAATCCCTGTTTCCTTTTAAAAAGGTTGATCCGACACCCTGCATTTTTGAATTTGTCTATTTTGCCCGCCCAGACTCCACTATTTTTGGCAAGAATGTTTATTTGACACGTAAAGAGCTGGGGCGCCAGCTGGCCCGAGAATATAAAGTGGAAGCAGATGTAGTTATTCCGGTGCCTGATTCCGGAGTGCCTGCGGCAATGGGCTATGCAGAAGAATCCGGCATTCCGTTTGAACTTGGCTTGATTCGAAACCATTATGTTGGCAGAACTTTTATCGAGCCAGCCCAGGCTATCCGTCATTTCGGTGTCAAGATCAAGCTGAACCCGGTACGCGAACTGCTGAAGGGTAAGCGTGTTGTGGTGATTGACGATTCAATCGTCCGCGGAACCACATCCAGAAAAATCGTCAAAATGGTGCGGGATGCAGGTGCCAAAGAGGTTCATATGCTGATCTCCTCGCCGCCTACCAGCTATCCCTGTTATTATGGCATCGATACACCCAACCGTAAGGAATTGATCTCTTCTTCGCATACCGTTGATGAAATTTGTCGCTATATTACGGCGGACACACTGGGGTATCTATCGGAAGAAGGTCTGGTCAAGTCGGTCGGTGTTGATAAAACAAATTTCTGTAAAGCATGTTTTGCCGGAACTTATCCGGTTGGATTCCCCAGACCAGAGGAAATACCTCAGATGGGACTTTTTGAAGAGGGGCAAAATGTCTATGAGTGAACGTGAAAGACTGAAACAGATCATTTTGGAGTTGTCATACGAAAAACGTCTGGTAAAGCTGGCTTCCGGGCGCGAAAGCAATTTCTACTTTGACGGCAAGCAGACTACTCTGCATGCTGAGGGTGGCTATCTGACCGGTAAGCTCTTTTATGAAGCAATCAAGGATCTGGCAGGTGTTGAAGCCGTTGGCGGAATAACACTAGGAGCCGATCCGATTGCTACTGCCACATCGATTGCAGCGCATCTGGATGGCAAAAGTATGCATGCCTTTATTATTCGCAAAGAGCCTAAGGGGCATGGCACCGGCCAGTGGCTGGAAGGTCGCAAGAACCTGCCTGCCGGTACTCGTGTTATCATTGTCGAGGATGTTGTCACCACCGGTGGTTCCTCCATGAAGGCTGTGGAGCGAGCAGAAGAAGAAGGCTTGAAAGTTCTTGGTATTGTAACCCTGGTTGATCGGGAAGAGGGTGGCCGCGAGAATATAGAGGCAGCCGGTTACTGGCTGAAGGCCCTGTTTACAAAGTCTGAGTTGACTACTTAAAAGTACTTTTCTTGTTGCTCGGAGGAGTTTCTGTTTCAATTCGTGTTGGAGGTTGACTATAAACGCAAAATATGCATTAACTTTGATGACGATTATTATGTTGATTCTGGCAACCTCACACTCGACACTGCTTGCTGCGGTGCCTGAACAGGCACCGCAAGTCGCAGGTAATTTGCCCTGGAAAAGTGGTTTTGGGTCAAACGGAGAACGGATTTTTTATACGGCAACCAGTGATCGTGGCGGTGTAATTAAATTGCACGGTATTATTAATGATGACGGTAAGGAAATTGCCGGACCGATTGCCTGCGTTTCATGTCACAGTCCCGACGGAAAAGGTGGCAAACAGGTTGTTAATGTGGGCGAAGGAAAGATGCAGGTAATGGATGCAAAAGATATTCGCTGGTCAGTGTTGAAAGTAAATACGACTCAAAATCATTCAGAAATGCTGTCAGAAGTGGTAAGTACCCAGATGGATCGCCACTAAAGCCTGATATGCCCCGTTATAAAATCAGTAATAAAGATTTAAATGATTTGATAGCCTTCCTGAAGAAACTTCCTTAATGCAATTCACGACATATTCCTGCTGTTTTTATTAAACAAACAGCAGGAATATGAAACTCTCCTGAATGCAGCAAAAATCCATTTTCAAATAAAATAACAAACGCTAGCATGACAAAATGTCATACTTGTGAAGTCTGCTTTTAGCGGTAAACTTCTTTCATGCACCAAGGTCGAAGTCTTTTGCTATTTGTTTTATGGCAATTGCAAGGAGCCTCAAAGGGATACGTGTTTATGATTACTGTTGAATCATTCAAAAGCAAATCTATCACAGAACACCGTGTAGAGATTGTGGAGCGAAAGGGGAAGGGACACCCGGACTATATCTGTGATTCTATCATGGAAGCGGTATCTATAGCGCTTTGTCATGAATATAAAACCAGTTTTGGAAAAATACTGCACCATAATACGGATAAGGGGCTTCTGATTGCCGGACAGGTTGAAAAGCGTTTTGGTGGCGGACGGGTAGTTACACCGATGGAGATCATCATTGGTGACCGGGCCACGTTCACGTCGGCAGGCCAGGAAATACCGGTTGGCGAGATTGCAGTTAATGCCGCCAGAGCATGGATAAAGGATAACCTGCGCTTTGTTGATCCGGAACGGCATATGAAATACAGGGTTGCCCTGGCGCCAGGTTCGGATGCATTGACAGATATTTTTGACCGTTCAGGTGAGATCCGGCTATCCAATGACACCTCTGCCGCTGTTGGTTATTATCCGCTTAGCCCGACTGAAAATGTTGTACTTGGGATGGAACGTTTTTTGAATGGCAGAGAGTTTAAGGAAAAGTTCCCGCAGAGCGGTGAAGACATAAAAGTGATGGGAGCCAGAAGCGGAAATGAGCTGGAGTTGACTATAGCCATGCCGTTGATGGCTTCGTTTGTACGTTCAGAACAGGCTTACTTTGAGATTAAATCCGCCATTATGGATGAGATGCATCTCTTTACTGATAATCTGGGAGTTTTTGACGGTATTTCTATTGGTTACAACGCCCTGGACATGCGTGGCCGTGGTCTGGGAGGTGTTTATCTCAGTTTGCTCGGTACTTCTGCTGAAGATGCTGACTCAGGGCAGGTCGGTCGTGGAAATCGTGTAAACGGGATTATCTCCATGAACCGGCCAATGGGAACCGAAGCAGCAGCCGGTAAGAACCCGGTCAGCCATGTGGGTAAAATATACAATATACTGGCACACCGCATGGCTCGCGAAATATATCAAAATATCGGTGGTATTAAGGAAGTCTATGTGTTGCTGCAGAGCAGAATTGGTTCACCTTTGGATAAGCCAAGATCTGCCTCAGCTCAGATTTTACTGGAAAAAGGAAGGCATGTGGATGAAATTGCCGGATATGTGGAGGAAATCTTCGAGCGGGAGCTTGCCGGAATCGATAGTTTGTGTGATGCCCTGATCCGTGGTGAATATCCCATCTGTTGAATTCACGCTGCATGGTGTCTGTTGTAAACTCCCTTGTAATTGCCTTTAGATCAAGCCTGTGATACTAAGATGGGTATTAAACTGAGTTTTTAACAGGTCACTAAATGTCCAATAAGCAGCGCCTTGATAAACTTATGATGGAACGCGGTCTGACTCCCTCCAGGGAAAGGGCCCAGGCACTGATTATGGCCGGTCAGGTCGTGGTAGGTGAGCATACGGTTGATAAGGCTGGCCAACAGGTGCCGATAGATTCTGATATCCGCATCAAAGGTGAAATACTGCCTTTTGTCAGTCGTGGCGGCCTCAAACTGCGCAAGGCGCTTGATGAGTTCCGTATTGATGTCTCCGGACAGGTTGCCATCGATGTTGGGGCTTCTACCGGAGGCTTTACTGATTGCCTGTTGCAGGCCGGTGCGGAAAAGGTTTTTGCTGTTGATGTGGGTTATGGCCAGCTGGCCTGGTCGCTACGCCAGGACACTCGTGTAGTTAGCATGGAAAAGACCAATATCCGTAATCTGCTTCCAGAACATTTGCAACAGGTCCCTGATCTGGCTGTAATTGATGCCTCCTTTATTTCTCTGTCCAAGGTTTTATTGCCTACCGTCAGCTTGGTAAAACCGGGTGGAAGTATCATTGCCCTGATCAAACCGCAATTTGAAGTAGGTAAAGGCGAAGTGGGCAAGGGCGGCATTGTTCGAGATCCGGCTGCCCATGAAAAGGCTATTGAGGGGGTTCGACAGGCGGCATTGGGGCTGGGCCTTATTGTTGAAGGGCTCTGTGATTCGCCTATTAAAGGAGCGGATGGCAATCGTGAGTTTCTGATATTGCTTGCTGTTCCAGAAAAAACACCAGGAGGATAGACTTGGAAAACTGTATTTTCTGCAAGATCATTCGTGGGGAGATTCCCTCCAAAAAAGTATTCGAAGATGAAAGATTGCTGGTTATCGAGGATCTAACTCCTCAAGCGCCATTGCACTTATTGTTGATCCCGAAAAAACATATCATTAGCTGTCTGGATCTGACTGCACAGGATGATGAAACCATTGGATATGTGATGCGGAAGACCGGTGAAATTGCCAGTCAGAAGGGATTTGCGGAAAGCGGTTTTCGTCTGGTGCAGAATAATGGCGCCGAAGCTGGGCAATCAGTTTTTCACATCCATTTTCACTTGTTGGCAGGGCGGAGTTTCAGCTGGCCTCCGGGCTAGTTTCCAATTCCATATCAAAGTGGCCTCTTCGTTGTCTCAATCCTCGCTGCCTTGGTTTCATCTTTGATTTGGAATTGGAATAAAACTGATGAAGTAAGCGGAAGATTGAATTGAGGCCACTCGGGAATATCCATAGTGGCCTTTTTAGAAATTAAGCAGCCTTTTTAGCATACCAGGAAGGGCTATATCCAGGGCCAATCTTGATGAATGTACTTCCAACTGCTGGACATATTACCATCTGATTTTTGCGTGATGGATTTGCCTGCCGGTCAGACGGGCGAAAACCTAACCGATCCCTAAAAAACCCAAACGGCGTAATAGTCCGCGAAAGCCTATATCATATCCATTCCATTTGAACAGGGATTCTGTTATTGTCTTTAAATGGGTGAAAAACTGATCTGCAATAACAAAAAAGCCTACCACGACTATTTTATCGAAGAAAAGTTTGAGGCCGGCATGGTTCTTCAGGGTACAGAGGTGAAATCTCTGCGGGCCGGCAAGGCCAACCTGAACGACGCCTTTATGCAGGTTCGTAACGGTGAAGCGTTTTTGCATAATCTGCATATTTCTCCCTATGATTTCGGTAACCGCCAGAATCATGACATGGACCGCCACCGCAAGCTATTGTTACATCGCAAAGAGATCGATCGCATGTACGCCAGTATTCGGGAGCAGGGTTGTTCCGCCATTCCATTGCGCTTGTATTTTAAGGATGGTCTGGTCAAGGTTGAGATCGGTCTTGCAAAAGGTAAGAAACTGTATGACAAACGTGAAGATTTGAAGAAGAAGGATAGCCAGAGAGAATTGTCTCAGGCGTTGAAGAACAGGAACCGGGACTAGGAACTCGGGACCAGGGATTAGTAAAGTTAAAAGCTTTTACCAAATCCCGGTTCCCTCGTCCCGAATTTTAATGGGGGTGTAAAGGTTTCGACAGGGAATTGAAGGATTTGACTGCGAGCAGGGGTGGGCTGGCCTCTATATCAAGCCCGACACAAATAAATGCAAACAACAACAATGCAGGAATCTTCGCCGCTGATAACTACGCCTTCGCAGGTGCAGTAGCAGCGTAGTCATATCCCTCCCAACGGAGGGTTATGCGGGGTAAAGGGTAGATCGCGATCTGGTATCCCTTCGCCCGTCAACAGAAGTAGACTGGAAAGACCTCGTTTTACCGGATGAAGAGTGTACAGACAACCGGTGTAGGAGAAGTGGAAAGGGTCTACCTGTCGCCACCATCCGAAAGTGTCAGGACAAGATGACTACGCTCGTAGACGTTATTTTTGTAGGTTCTTTGGACAGGGGTTCGACTCCCCTCACCTCCACCAATTTTTTAAGTGTTTGATGTTATTAACTATTTGTGAATAAAAAGTCTCCTTAGGACACGGATTACAACGGGTTTACCTTTTTGGTAACACTGGCTGGTAAACCGTCTTCCTAATGGAGACTTTTTTGTTAGCATTTTGTGTTAAGAAGGAGATACTTTTTACTTTCTTCCTTTTATGACGATACTATTGCTGATTTCATTTGTATCATCGGGGTTAATCGGGAAATGTTCCGTAAGGTGCATGCCGATATCATTGATAGCAGTACAGATCCCTTTTGAATGTAAATCACTTTTAAAGCTTTGAGTAATGCCGCTGGCGGCAGTTGACCAGGTCGTTGGCGGTACTTTTCGGTTAATGCCTTCTCCTGCAAGCACGCGAACTTTACGTTCTTCGAGCGAAATCATGATAAGTATCCCGGTATCATCATGCGTATTGCCGATTCCTAGCAGCTGGTACTCCTGTATGGCCCTTTTCTGGACCGCCTGCTCCTGATCTTTTTTGGAGAGTCTGGGGAGCCAGCTCGATGCGGCCACGATCAGGACCTTAATTTCTGCAGAGGTCCGTTTTTCGACCTCAGCGATGCAGGTTAAAATCTCATTGCGTGCGGCTTCCGAAAGGAAGGCCTGGGCATCCGACAGTTTCATGATTTTCACGATGGTTCTCCTTTCGTCACCAATCTCCGGAGGCTCCGCCTCCGCCAAATCCCCCGCCGCCACCGCCACCAAAACCGCCGCCTCTGCCACCGAATCCGATTTGCATGGCGATTATGCCAAGCTGAAATGCGCCCATACCAAGTACGAACCCTATAACCGCCAGAATCAAGAGTGTGGAAAGGGCAAAGTGAAACATGAATATCCCAAGCAGCGGTGCCACAATTGCTCCGACAACACCACCCAGCAGATAGTTGATTGCACTGGCGATACCGGCAACGACAAGAAAAACGACACAGGCAATGCCGAGCATGGTGGTGTCGAGATTGCCCGATGCTGGTCCCGTTGTGACTCCGGAACGTCGGGAGTTCGCTGACGTGCCATCACCCTTATATTCACCTTTTACCGCAAGCTTGGTCTTGTCGATTGCCGCTTGCAACGCTTGTGCAGTTTTACCTTCTCTCAGGAGGGGGATCATGTCCTCCCGGATGATACGCCCGCTGGTCAAGTCAGTCACGGAACCTTCAAGTCCCTGGCCGACTTCGATACGGACCTTGCGGTCGTTTTTCACGAGCAGGATGATGATGCCGTTGTCTTTGCTTTTCTGTCCGGCCTTCCAGGCTTCGGCGACTTTTATGGAAAATGCTTCGAGAACCTGTCCTTCCAATGAAGGAATGGTCAAAATGAAAATCTGAGTGCTGGTCGCTTTTTCATATGAGTCAAGATCAGCCGTAATCTGAGCACCCTCTTCGGCAGACAGCATTTGGGCATAGTCATTGACATAGCCTTTCAGCGGGGGAACTTCCAGGGCAAATCCGTTGTTGACAACAGCCAGAAGCAGTGCCCCTATGAGAAGAAATATCAGTTTTTTCATCGGCCCTCCTGCTGGTGGAATGGTCTTGGTAAGCCCTGTGTGCATCGTTTCGTTGTAATTGTACCATTGTTAGCAGAATACTTTTGGTGGTTCCATGAAAAAACGGCTTATTTGAAATTTATTTCATTGTTAGATTTGTCATTCATTAAAATTAAAGGTGGCAGGTTGATTATCCGACAAAGCATCTTGAACCCTTTTAATGCAAAAAATAACAGGCTGCCAATGAAAGGAGTCAAGAAAGCCTCATTCAATTCCGGGGACATCCATGATAAGTTTTCTCAAGGGGAAAACGGAGATTTCCCTCTACCTTTCAATTCCGCAATTCCGGGGACCAATTCCGGGGACAGTTTATTTATCTCTATTTATTTAAGGGAATTTTAGTTATGTTTTATATAACTATCCTGTTCCCATAACTCTCGAAGTGCGAACCAACACAGATGGTCAGACTGCAGAAGCTGGTTTCGCCTCAAAAACCATGAAACCATTAAACCCGTGAATATCTCTTATTGTCTTGCATAGCGCTGTTTTAAAGCGACTGCCAATAATGCTGCCAGTGCTGCCGAGCTACCTCCCGACTGAACTCCTCCGGCACCCGGCAATCGCAGCCTTGTTGCAGAGCAAGGGTCTCTTTGACTGGAATCATCGCGAGACATTGACAAGGGCGCTGGACCACCGATAATCGACAGCCATCAATCCCGAGAAACGCACACCCCGAGGCCAAAGAACGTGGGGCGGGAATCTGTACTCCTTGCTTTCCCCAGAACACCAAACCCAATTTAGGCAAGCGGCCGAGCAACTCCTCAGCTGTCAACCGTTGCCCTGGGGAAAAAAGAGTAAAAAAACGTTCTGGATCAATCCAGATTCCGGGACTGCCTTGGCAGCAACGACCACCACATTCCTGGCAGAGCGGTAAATTGAGGGAGTTCCTTTGTTCTAGCTTAGTTCTCAAAAAAATAGCCGTCCTTGGTATGAACAACGAAGTTGGAGCATTTGTCGGCGTTTGTTGCAGGTATTTTTCCGTGAGATACAAAAGTGGGCTGGTCAATTCGACCGGCCCACTTTGTTTGGCTGGTGAGCTTGGGCTACCGCAAGGTTAGCCGCGCAGACTAGTTTTATTAGTTTATTTCCTCTTCTTCTTGCTGCTGAATGGCGTCTGTTGTCGCTATATCTTCAACATCCCTGGGTTTCTTGCTGCGGAAACCGGGTTTCGCCAGGATTTCCAAATAAAAGGATTTGAGTTCTTCGGCTTCGGCAGAAGAAATAGCTTTGCTAATTTCTGACAAATGAATAACGGCACTGCTTGCTTCATCAGCACCGAACTTGCAGTCAAAATCCCAAAAGTCGACATTGGGAGGGAGCATTTTATTGCGCTCTCTTTTTAAATATTTTTTGACCTCATGTTTGATGGCTTCGACAAGTCTAGGAAGTTTAATCTTTGGGTGTGTCAGAGGGAACGTTTTTTTCATAGTGATTCCAGATGATGTGATTAGAATTATTAAAAACCAGCTCGATTAACGATCATCATACCACCAAAGTGCTATTTATCATATTCAGGATTTCAATGTGGTCAACAAATGTCTCTTGTCCAAGTGGTCTGCCGGAACGTTTATGCCTGCGGAATGAGTTCCTGTAATCATATTTTATAATTATCTGCTCTTTTTGACCATTTCGAGCTTGCCGGTAATGTTATTCTTTATCCAGTGTGCATCCCACCATTCGAGCGGGTTGACTGACTGCCCGGAAATTGCCGTTTCAAAATGCAGATGATCTCCGCCAGCCATGCCGGTGGCTCCGGTATTGCCGATTATCTGCCCCTTTTCCACACGGTCATCCTGCTTGACGGCGATACGGCTTAGATGCCCGTAGATGCTCTGCAATCCCAGCCCATGGTCGATGATGACGCACTGCCCATAAATGCCGAAGTCGCCGGCGAAAACGACTTTGCCACGGTTTGCGGCCGGTACTTCCGCGTGGGCTAATGAGGCCAGATCGAATCCGAGATGTGTCTGCCGGTCAATCTCTTTTCCCTGGTATATGTAAGTGCGAAACTGTGCAAAACCACCGGGGGTGGCGGCATTTGGCATGCGCATAAAAGCCCCTTGCCAGAGCAGCGTTGGAGAAGTCTTCCGGCCTAAGTCGTAAATCTGTGTGCGGTCCTGCTGCCGCTGGTTCCTGTTTGCCTTCATGAATATTTCCAGGGGAGTTCCGGCTTGCGGGAACTTGCCCTTGAACTCTGAAGCAATCTTGTCCAGGAAAGAATCAGTCAGATTGATCCGGTCTGTTGAAAAGGATTTGGTAATCACGTGATAGTTGATGCCCATTTGACGTTCATTACCCGCCTTGTCTACCGCCATGACCTTCGGCACAAATTTGCCGTGGTCCATATCGTAGGGAAAGGGGAAGAGGCAGGCGTAAAAATTGCCCCCCTGCAGATATCCCGGATAAAATTGATCGCCGAATATTACTCCGGTTTTTTCAATCTCTTTTGAAACGGTGTAGACGACCAGTCCCGCTCCGCCCTGGATGATATTATGTGCAACACTAACTACTGCTACTTCCAACGGCTTGGTATCTAAAGTGAAGGAATAGCCTTGGGCTGTGGTCCTGTCAGCACCGAAAACGGGTGCGGAACCCGTTGCTTTAACTTGCAGGGTGAATGCCCCATCCTTCAGGCCGCTCTTCGCCAGGTTGAAGGTTTCCGCGGTCTGTTGTCTGCCGGGAGGATAAACTTTTGTTAGAATCTCGACCTTTTTTTCTGCTTGTACCACGGTAATAGTCAGCTTTTTCAGATCGCCCCTCTGTGTATCCAGCTTCAGGGTAAGCTCCCTGGCGGTGCCAATCAGGCCTGAATCAGGGCTTAACGAAACTTTAGGTGCCGGGGTCCCGAAAAAATAGAACAGAATTACTCCAAGTACGGTGACAAATATGATTGATTTAAATATGGTGATGGTTTTCATGAATTACCTTCTTTGCTGTGTTTAGGGTTTAGTTGGAAATGGGTTTCTGAAAAGAGTCTTGCAGAGGCAGAGCTTGTAGCACTGACTTTACAAACCTAGCACGTAATAGGAGAGAGTTACATACAAGTTTTGTATCGGAGTTATAAAGTTGACGCCGCTTGGCAGGGATATCGGTCAGAGAGTCGATGCGCTGGCTGACTGGATCGAAACAAATCTGCCGGTGATATTGACAGCACAGCAGAGAAAATAGCCATTTGATGCTTTGCAATAATGGTAGTGTCTGTGTCTGAAAAGGTTAAAGACTGATCAGCTAAATCTTTAGGCCGATTGCAAAGAATTCCGGGGACACCAAAGAATTCCGGGGACACCATACTTAATTAGTGAGAAACCCTTAGTGGCAGGTTTCCAAGATGCCAAGATGTAGTCGGATTTTGAATGAACATAATAGTTCCTCCCCGCCGCTCATCACCAGCAAATAAAGCCTGCCAAAAGCGGGTTATTTTAGTCTATCTTTGCACACTTCAACCCGGTTCACGTCACGACAACAAAGCGAAGGATGAATTATAAAATATGAAATATGAAGGATGAAGAAAAGAAAGTGACTTGGACCCTGACTCTGCTGGAAGAACTGGACGTTCTGCCGTCCAAATATTTCAAAAAGCTGTCAACAGCGATGGAATATGGGAAGTGCGGGTGTCGCAGGGGTCGAATATCTACCGGATATTCTGTTTTTTTGCCGGAAACACTATGGTGGTTCTGATACACGGATTGGTCAAAAAAACACAGAAGACGCCTACAGGAGAGATTGAACTAGCAGAATTATACAAGCGGGAATATTGTGCACGGAGGATACATCATGAGTGATTTACGCATCTACATTGAAAATAGAAAAAAAACCGATTCTGAGTTCGTAACCGACTATGACAAAGGATATCAGGAATTCAAGCTTGGTGCCATGCTCCGCCAGGCACGCGAAGAAGCCGGACTGACTCAGGAAGAACTTGCGCGACGTATTCATACGAAGAAAACGGCCATTTCCCGTATCGAGAATCACGCTGAGGATATAAAACTATCCACCCTGGAAAAATTCGCCAATGCCCTGGGCAAGCAGCTGACGGTCTCTGTTGCGTGAACGCAGGAATTTCGGACACCACACATAATTCCGCACCTCACCAACAGAAAAGCCCGCCAAAAGCGGGCTTTTCTTTACTGTCTAACAAACATATCGTTAGCAAAGACTTATTTGCCTTTTTGCCCTGTCGCTGGTTTTTGGCATGTCATATGCTTTACTATTTGGTACAGAGTAGTAATGAGTGATACACGCTTGCCGGAATATACTTCACATATTAACTTGGAAATCACAGTATTTGTGACACCTTTTTTGTCTAGAGCCTGGATTGAAACTGCAAGAACAATAAAAATTCAGCTTGACTTTGGTTTGACGTCAAACTAAGTTAGTGGCTATGGATACAATCGGTTTAGTAGCCCAAATCACTGATATTCGCATAAAAATCTACGGTGTCTTGATTCAGGAACTGCAGAGTTGTGGAATATTTGGCTTAGCCCCTTCGCACGGCGCAATACTGCATCACCTTTTCAATAACAAAATCGTGACCATGAAGGATCTGGCCAAGGCTGTAAACAGAGACAAATCTACGATAACGACCCTTGTGGGGAAATTGATCACCGGTGGTTACGTCGAAAAGTTAGCCTGCAGTGATGACCTGCGCAGCACTCTGGTCAGGCTGACACAGAAGGGGGAAGAATTGAGACCGGAATTCATGGATATAACTAAAAAGTTGGTAAACCGAATCTGGCAAGGGTTTGATGCTAATGAACAGGAGAATTTGATACTCAATCTGAAAAAAATAAGGTCCAATTTTTAGTGTTTTTTTGAAGATTTGGTTGGATGTCAAACAAAATAAAAGATGTGGAGCATTAAAGTAGGCAGTAACCATCATAAAGCAAAAAGTGTGGCTCCAGGTAAGTTGTTTAATCCTTAAAAAAGCAGTTAACCGCCGATAAAGGCGGATGCACGCCGATAAATCAAAAGCTTGGAAGTACTCATAGTTTAACCTGAAAGGTGAATCATATTTTTACTATAAAGCCTGGTTTTCTCGGCGTTCATCGCTTAGAAGCGCCTACTTTTGGCGGCTGTTCGGCGGTTCAAATGCCGTTTGTAGGTTAATAGTTTAATACGTCAGCTGATGGGTATCCAAATCGCAGATGAAAATATAAACCTTTAAAAAGCAGTTGGTCACGCAAAGCCGCAAAAAACGCTAAGAAAACCGAAGACTTATAAAAAATAAACAATACACCTTTTTGGTGAGTTATTTATGATTTGTAAATAGTTGGCTTTCTTTGCTTCTTTGCGTCTTGGCGTGAAACAAACTGCCGTTTTTAGGATAAACGTACCGTTTTGGGTATAACCACTAATGAAAGGAGGTGGAAATAAAATTTTGCAGCAAATGGGTAGTTGGTAGTGAAGGAAGTTATTCAATGGATGTAATATCATTTCAGGAGGTAGTATTGATATGCCATGGATTCAAATGTACACACCAGTAGGTGGAAGTCTCGGAATATCGGCACTTTGCGCTGCAATTCCACTCGTTATAATTTTTGTCTGTCTTGCCGTCCTTAAGATGAAAGCCCACAAAGCAGCGCCACTTGCAGCTCTCTCAGCATTCGCAGTTGCAGTCACTGTTTGGGGCATGCCTGCTGATCTCGCAGGTTGGGCCTTTGTGCAGGGCGCCGGTTTCGGTCTTTTTCCTGTTTTCTACATCGTCCTTACCACTCTCTTCCTTTATAATATCTCAGTAAAGGGGGGACAGTTTGAAGTCATTCGCGCCTCCCTGGCCGGTATTACTGCCGACCGTCGTATTCAGGCACTCTTGATTGCATTCTGTTTCGGCGCTTTCATTGAAGGTGCTGCCGGTTTTGGTACGCCGGTTGCTATTGCCGGAGCTACACTGGTTGGTTTGGGCTTCCGTCCTCTCTACGCTGCCAGCGTCTGTCTGATCGCCAATACAGCACCAGTTGCCTTCGGCGCTATCGGTATTCCAGTTGTTGCCCTAGGCGCTGTTATGGGTTACACCGATGACGGCTTCAAACTCTCCAAGATGATTGCTCATCAGCTGCCATTTTTCTCTGTCATTATTCCAACTTACGTTATTATTATCATGGTTGGCTGGAAGAGAACTGTTGAAGTACTTCCGGCAACACTGACCTGCGGTATTACCTTTGCCATTTTGCAGTATGTTACCGCCAGCTTCCTCGGACCTTATCTGCCGGACATCACCGCTTCTCTAGGCGCTATGGTTGCTTTGGTTCTCCTGCTGCAGGTATGGCAGCCAGCTACGGTTTACCACTTTGATCACGAAGAGAAAGCCACGAAGGAAGAACACGGTTACACCGCTGCTCAAATTTTCCGGGGCTGGGCACCTTACCTGGCACTAACTGTTGCTGTCCTTCTGTGGGGCCTCCCTTCAGTCAAAAAGGCTCTCGACAATATTTATCTGCAGAAAATTATTGTAACCGGCTATCATGAGAAGGTTGTCAAAGGTGTTTCTACACCTGAAGTAGGACTGAAAAAAGCTGACGCAGTTAAAGTAGAAGTTGAAAAATTGCTTGCCACATTGCCTGCTACAGAGCCTAAACTGGCTGATGCACTGGCAAAATTGTATGACATCAAAGCAACAGAAGAAAACATCGTTAATATTGAGCAGGGTCTCGCTGGTAAAGGTGCTGTTCTGACTGCTGAGCGTTTTGCTGCTTTTGAAACAATCGGCAAGGCTAACGGTGCACTGGCCAAGTTGTCTAAAGGCCTTGAAAAAGATAACCTGATTGCCAAGGATCAGCTCAAGCCGCTTGATAAGGCTGTAAAAAGCCAGCTGCCAACAAAAATCGCAGCTATCTACACGTTTAACTTCCTGTCTGCCGCTGGTACTGCCATCCTTATCGCTGCCTTCATATCCGCATTAATCTGCGGAGTTGGCTTTGGCGATGCCTTGGGACTCGCAGGAAAAACCTGTAACAGCATGAAATTCCCTGCTTTAACTGTTGCCAGCGTACTTGGCCTGGCATACATTATGAACACATCAGGTATGACAAACACCCTCGGTCTAGTATTCACCAAGACTGGCCACTGGTTCCCGTTTATCTCTCCTTTCCTCGGTTGGTTAGGCGTTTTCCTGACCGGTTCCGATACATCTTCAAACGTACTCTTCGGTGGCATGCAGAAGGCTGCTGCTGAATCGCTCGGTATTGATCCTGTTTTGCTCGGAGCTGCTAATACCTCCGGTGGTGTTATGGGTAAGATGATCTCCCCGCAATCACTGGCTGTTGCAACAGCAGCTTGTGGTATGGTCGGCGAAGAGGGAACCCTGTTCCGCTTCACGCTAAAGCACTCTCTGTTCCTGACTTCGCTTGTTGGTATCCTGATCTACTGTCAGGCCTACTATTTCAAGTGGATGATTCCATAGTCTGCTGGAAGAAATAAATCAAGCCTGGCTTGATATGCATTGGAAAGGGGGCACTGTAACGAGTGCCCCCCTTTTGTTTGGCTGGTAAGCTTGGGCTACCGCAAGGTTAGCCCCGCAGAACCGTTTTATTAGTTTATTTCCTCTTCTTCTGGGTGCTGAATGGCGTCTGTCGTTGCTATGTCCTCAACATCCTTGGGCTTCCATGTCTCATGTGGCACAGCTGTAGCTTCAGTGTCTTTTGAAAAAAAATGCTCTAAATCAACCGCTGAAAGCGCTTCAGGAGTTATTCCTGGCGGGAAATGGTGCCAGACTTGTTTTCCCTCAACAGATAGTGCCCCACGAACCACTCATTGCCTTGGTTGTAGCCGAACAATTCGGCACAGGCCATGAAAAAGACACGCCAACGTTGAAACCAGACTTCTGCCTCTGCACCATATACCTTTTCCAATACCGGCATAATCAGCTCGCGACGTGAATCCATAAGCAGCAGCCAGTCCTCGCTAGTCTGTTGGTAGTGTTCGCCATTTACTCTCCAGTGATCCTCTACCGCCATATCCTGGTTGAAGTAGAACAGAAGGTGGTCCGACGGCATGATGCCGCCGGTGAAGAAGTATCGACCCATCCAATCGTCATCGCCGCCAGTCTCGAAAAGGTAGGCCAACTCCCGGTGGCAGAAGATGTGCACAAACAGGCGACCACCGTCCTTCAACCAGCCGGCGACACGCGAAAGCAGTTCGCGGTAGTTGCGCATATGCTCGAACATCTCCACCGATACAACCCTGTCGAATCGCTCATCGATTGCAAAAAAGTTCATGTCGGCGGTAATGATCCTTATGTTGTTGAAACCTTTCTCTCGACAGATCGATTGAATGTACTCACGTTGCGGAGCAGAGTTGGAAACAGCGGTGATATGGGCTTCGGGATACTGCTCCGCCATCCAGAGCGTCAGCGAACCCCAGCCGCAACCCAGCTCTAGTATATCCATGCCGTTTTCCAGCCCGGCCCGCTGGCAGGTAAGCTTCAGCATGGCTTCTTCTGCGTCAGCAATTCCGGCAACACCTATCGGATACAGGCAGCTGCTGTATTTGCGGCGTGGCCCCAATACCTGCTCAAAAAACTCTGGCGGCAGTTCATAATGCTGCTGGTTTGCAGCATCGGTAGATAAAGCAAGCGGTCCCTCAGCCAACTTGGAAAAAAGCTGTCGCTGTCGCTCCCGGTTGACATCAACACCACCATGATCCTCGTCCTGCAGACGTTTCCGCAACAGTCGCCTGATTCCGCGACGAATAAGCGCATCCGGCAACAACCCCTTCTCCATCAAGCCGACCAGCATGTTCATGGTTTCATACCTCGGAATATTATTTAGTATTGATCGTCAATTTTTTTCAATTCGGTTATTAGCAGAACTGTTGCTAGTTCCTTGGCGGTAGTTGTCCGAAACGCTACCGGTTCTTCTTTAAAAAGACAGCATAGATCAAATCGCATGGTAAAATCACCTTCGATTAAAGAGATGGCGGTTTTCGGCTTCGTAGATTGCATCTATAGCAGATTATGGTACAGTTTAAACATGTAATGTTGGTATTGTCATACCCTTAGTGAACACCGGATCCATAATGTTCATAGTCATATATAAAATACTGCTATACCTTACAGTGCTCCTGGTTCTTAGCGGTTGCTTTGCAGCACTTCCGGAAACGATGATTCCACCTGGCGGCACCTATCGTGTTTCCACCAGCATAACCTATAATATTGCCAACCGTACATATCTTCTGCATGTCCCGCCCGACTATAATCCCACAACTCCTCTGCCGCTGGTAGTTGTCCTCCACGGTGCTTTCAGCACCGGAAAGCAAACTGAGATGGAAACCGGCTTCAGTGATCTGGCGGATAGAGAACGTTTCCTGGTTGCGTATCCGGAAGGGATTGGAATATTCGGTCTGTTACAGCACTGGAATGCCGGACACTGCTGCGGCAAGGCGGCAGATGCTCAAGTCGATGACATAAGTTTTATTGCTGAAGTTATCAATTCAGTGCAACAGAAGCTGGCGGTTGATTCAGCCAGAATATACATGGCCGGAATGTCAAACGGCGGAATGCTGACCTATCGTTTCGCTGCTGAACAGACCGGAACACTTGCCGCCGCTGCTGTTGTAAGCGGTGCTATTGGCAGTAGCCTGGACAATGAACCTGGTGCCTGGCAGATGCCGCAACCGGTTAACGCATTGCCGATAGTAATTTATCACGGTCTTAACGATCAGACCATCCCTGCTGCCGTTGGAGGTGAACCTCGTAAAAGGGGAGGTCGTCAGTTTTTGCCGGCCACTGCTGCTCTCGATTTATGGCGCAAAGCAAATGGTTGTGATCTATCACCTGAGGCAAAATCCACCCATAACGGCTTTGATATGCAGTTGACTTGGGCCAGTTGTTTTAATGGAAGTTCACTGGAATATCATCTCCTGTCGGAATGGGGGCACCAATGGCCTGCTCCCTGGTTCACAAACCGGCTTGACATGGATCACCCCCTGAGGGGATTCGATGCCACCAGGCAGATATGGACGTTTTTTTCAAAATTCCGCCGCTCCGAGCATCTGAAAAACCGGCTTGTCGAGACACCACAATCCGACATTATCCACTTGCAACTGAAACCGTAAGATGAAGCGGTTCATAGCGACTTGAAAGGAGAATTACAACATGCGTTCACCCTCTAGTATCAACTCCCACCTAGCCCTGATAAACAGGATAAGTGCGTTAACGAAGTCATTTTCAGCCAGAAAAACGCAGAAAATATCTTCTAACTTACTAAAAACTCTACGAAGCAAACTTGTAAGCGGCCTGTGTCCACTACTGCTGGCATTACTATTGTTTCCCCCTTCACCTGTACAGGCCGTGACCGTTGAAAATGTAACCTTTGCTGACAGCACAGCTATTGGGGACAAGCCGGTGCCACTGAGGAATGCGGCACTGCTGCGTTACCTGAAAATAATCAAAGCCTATGTGGCAGCCCTGTATCTGCCGGAAGGCACCAAACCGGAAGATGTTTTAACTGATGTACCCAAACGTCTGGAGATCAATTATCTGGTGTCGATCAAGGGGCCTGATTTCGGCAAAGGTGCCGTACCGACCCTGGAGCGTAACCAGACCCCGGCTGAACTGGCAAAACTGCAGGACCGTATTGATCGGCTCAACTCCACCTACAGGGATGTCAAGCCTGGTGACCGCTACGCTCTGACCTATCTGCCGGGTCGGGGCACAGAGCTGGCCCTGAACGGCACGCCGCTGATCGTCATCGAAGGGGCCGATTTCGCGGCCGCCTACTTTGGCATTTGGTTGGGACGGGAGTCGATCGACGATAAACTTAAGCGCGATCTGCTGAAAGGACGCTGATATGAAAACCTTCCTGATCGCCGTCTGCTGTTCTGTTCTGGCCATTATGCTGTATGTCACGATCAGCGCCTCGCTGCATCAGGACCTTATCAGTGCCACGCGCCAGCTCTGGCCGGACCCCTGGTTCCGAGCCACCCTGGCCGACGCCTACTGCGGCTTTCTTTTTTTCTGGCTCTGGGTGGCCTGGCGGGAACAATCCGTGGTTCGGGGTGCGCTGTGGTTC
>Ga0105044_10004765_pt1 | contig 18643 bp, 16 predicted proteins | sample MAT01_FD_78092 | JGI IMG/M metagenome (GOLD analysis project Ga0105044, IMG submission 78092) | Freshwater microbial communities from Lake Fryxell liftoff mats and glacier meltwater in Antarctica - MAT-01 | ecosystem: Environmental > Aquatic > Freshwater > Ice > Liftoff microbial mat | place...
CCAGCCTTTGGACTGCGCGCGGCTTGACGCCGCTTTTCCCTTCGCCGCGGGTCCGGCGCGCAAAGTCACCGTTGGCCTGCAAAGCAAAGCAGCGCATCTCCTCCGCGCGGCGCATTGCGCGATCTCGCCCATCGCTCCTCCGCAAAGCCAAAGCGGAGTCGAGCTTCCGCAGTCCAAAGCCTCGCGGCACTCACGCGCCGCTCAGCTTTGGCCGGCTACCCTGCATTTCTCACGCTCATGGCATGGGATGCGACAGGGTGTTGCGCAGCCTGCACTGCGCGCCTGCGAAGGGGGCAGCGTTCACGTAGCGTAGCCCTCCAGAGGTGCGCCGCGGTGAGCGCCGGCACGGCGCAGCTCTGGAGAGCTACGCTACAATCGCGGCTTGCCGGCGGAGTGTGAGAAAGGCGGACTACCTGCCTTTGGACTCCCATTGAATCACGCCAATCTCCTTGGATTTCGCACTCAGATACACGGCCAGACCTGCGGCCAGGTGTGTGAGAAATCCGGAAAAACTCTCCGTTTTCCGCCAGCATTGTGAAAGCATCCTCCCGATGATTCCCTATCCCCGGACACACTTCCTCCCCAGATTCGCCACCGCCCGTGGCGCGCAGCGCCCATGAGCATCCCCATCGACCTCTCGCACAAAGTCGCGCTCGTGACCGGCGGCTCGCAAGGCATCGGCGCGCAGATGGTGCGGACGTTTCATCAGGCTGGCGCGAATGTGATCATCAATCATCCCGGCATCGGAACGACCGGTTCCGATGCCGAAGCGCTCGCCGCCGGGTTGAACGCGGCGCGGGCGGAAAGTGCGCTCGCGCTCGCTGCGGACGTTTCCGATCCGGACGCCGTCCAGCGCATGATGAAGGGGGCAAAGGAGCGCTTCGGCGGCATCGATTTTTTGATCAATAACGCGGCCATCATCCGCGACCGGACCATTGCGAAGATGTCCTTCGACGAATGGAAATCCGTGATCGATGTGAACCTCGCGGGCGTCTTCCACTGCTGCAAATTCGGGATCGAGATGATGCGCGACGGAGGAGCAGTCGTCAGTCTCGGCAGCATCGCCGCGATCCAGGGATTCTTCGGCCAGGCAAATTACGCCGCGGCCAAAGCCGGCGTGCAGGCGATGATGCGTGTGCTCAGCCGTGAGGTCGCCCGCCGCGGCATCCGCGCGAATGCGATCGCGCCCGGAGTCGTCGAAACCTCCATGGCCGCGACGATCCCGGAAGCGGTCCGCGCCGAGATGCTGAAAAACATTCCGCTGGCTCGTTTCGGCAGCACGGCGGAGATCGCCAACGTCGCCCTTTTCCTTTGCTCGCCGCTCGCGTCGTACGTCACCGGGCAGACGATCGAGGTCAATGGAGGCTGGCGCGGATGAACCGAACGCGGAACGCGGAACGCGGACCGTGGAAAGAGATGCCACGGGTCGCGGTTGCGCAGGTCTTCATTCCGCGTTTCCCATGAGGGGCGCGGCACGGAGAGTTTCCGCCACCGAGGCGGTCGCTGCGATTCCCGACGGCGCCACAGTCGCCATCGGTGGATTCGTCGGCTCGGGTCATCCGGAAGCCCTCACCGCGGCGCTGGAGCAACGCTTTCTGCAAACAGCCACCCCTCGCGATCTGACGCTCGCTTACGCCGCCGGGCAAGGCGACCGCGCCAGTCGCGGCATGAACCATCTCGCGCACGCAGGTCTCCTGAAGCGCGTGGTGGGCGGACATTGGAACCTCGCGCCGAAACTCGGAACCCTCGCGCTGGAGAATCGCGTGGAGGCCTACAATTTCCCGCAGGGCGTCATGTGTGTCCTCTTCCGTGAAATCGCGGCGAAGCGGCCGGGCGTATTCACGAAGGTCGGTCTGAATACATTCATCGATCCCGTGAACGGCGGCGGGCGCTTGAACGCGATGACCATCGAGCCGCTCGTCGAGCGCCTGACGCTCGATGGGGAAACCTGGCTGCGTTACCGGACTTTTCCAATTCACGTCAGCCTCATTCGCGCAACGAGCGCGGACTCGCTGGGCAATCTCGGCATGGAGCGCGAGAGCCTCATCGGCGAAGTGCTGCCGATCGCGCAGGCCGCCAGAAACCACGGCGGAATCGTGATCGCGCAGGTCGAACGCTTCGTGGATCGCATCGCGGATCCAAAGTCCGTCCGCGTGCCGGGCACGCTCGTGGATTACGTCGTGCTTGCCGGAGCGGGTCAGCACGAGCAGACGTTCGCCGAGGCGTTCAACGAAGCCTACGTGACCTCGAAAAATGGTCCGATTGCCGTGGAGCGGCTGCCTTTCTCGGAACGGAAAATCATCGCCCGCCGCGCGCTGATGGAGATCCGCCGCGGGGACATCGTGAACCTCGGCATCGGAGTGCCCGAGGCCGTCGCCGCAGTCGCCGCCGAGACGGGGCGGCTCGATGAGTTCACCCTCACGATCGAGAGCGGTCCCATCGGTGGTCTGCCGGCTTCGGGTCTCAGCTTCGGCAGCAGCCGCTTTCCCGAGGCGGTGATCGATCAGCCGTCGCAGTTCGATTCCTACGACGGCGGCGGGCTCGATATTGCCGCACTCGGCGCGCTCGAGGTGGATGCCGAAGGCAGCGTGAACGTGAGCACGTGCGCCGGACGGTTCGCCGGCGTGGGCGGCTTCGTGAACATCTCGCAGAACGCCAGGCGCGTCGTCTTCTGCCTGCCATTCCGCGCCGGCGCCTCCCAGATTGCAATGGAGGACGGCATTCTCCGAGTGAAGCAGGAAGGAGCGACCGCGAAATTTGTGAAGCGTGTCCAGCAGGTCTGCTTCCACGGACCGTCGGCGTTCGCGCGCGGCCAGCAGGTGCTCTACGTGACGGAGCGTGCGGTATTCGCGCTCACCGCCCGCGGATTGTCGCTCGTCGAAACCGCACCGGGCATCGACCCCGCGGGAGACATTCTGCCGAGGATGGATTTCACTCCGCTAGTCGATGCGCCGCGCGCCATGCCGGCCGAATGCTTCGCGAATCCCTGACATGAAATTCCCGCAACCCATCCATCTCGCCGCCGCGCGCCGTTCGCCAATCGGGCGATTTGGCGGCGGCCTCAAGTCGCTCACTCCCGCCGATCTCGCGCTTCAAATCGCCGAAGCGATTGTGCCCGCAGAACTCCGTTCAGCAGTCGGCCAGGTGATCCTCGGCCAGGTGCTGCAGGCTGGCACCGGCATGAACGTCGCGCGCCAGGTGGGACTGCGACTCGGACTCCCGCAGACGACCCCGGCATTCACCGTGAACATGGCATGCGCCTCCGGACTCCATGCGGTCGCGCTTGCCGCGTCCGCGATCGCCCTCGGCGAAACCGATCTCATCCTCGCTGGCGGCGTCGAAGTGATGAGCCGCGCCCCGCATTACCTCACTGACTTGCGATGGGGCAAGAAACTCGGCGCAGCGGCTGCGACCGACGCGATGCTCATCGACGGCCTCTGCGATCCCGTCTTGAAAATCGGCATGGGCGACACCGCCGAGCGAATCGCGGAGCTTTGCAAAATCGGCCGCGAAGCACAGGACGCCTTCGCTTTCCAAAGCCAGCAACGCGCCGCCGCGAACCGTGCCGCATTCCAGCGGGAAATCCTCGCCGTCACGGGAGCCGATGGAGCGATCACCGACGACGAACATCCACGAGCTGACACCACGATTGAAAAACTCGCCCGGCTCAAACCCGCATTCCGCGCGGATGGCAGCGTCACTCCGGGCAATTCGTCCGGCATCAATGACGGTGCCGCATTGCTCCTCGTCGCGGACGCCGCGGCGATCGGCCGTCACGGCTTGCAGTCGCGTGCCCGCATCGTCGGCGCGAGCGTGGTGGGCTGCGACCCCGCCGTGATGGGCATGGGTCCCGTCGGCGCAATCCGGCGGCTCTGCGAAGAAACGGGCTGGAAACTCGACGCCGTGGATGCCGTGGAAATCAACGAAGCCTTCGCCGTGCAGACGCTCGCATGCGCGCGGGAACTCGGCATCGACCCCGAGCGGCTCAACCAACGCGGCGGCGCGATCGCACTCGGGCATCCCATCGGATGCAGCGGTGCGCGCGTGCTCGTCACACTGCTGCACATTCTCGAGGACAAAAAGCTGAAGCGCGGAATCGCCTCGCTCTGCGTGGGCGGTGGCATGGGCATCGCCATGGCCATCGAGCGGGAATGACAGGCGACCGCCCTGTCTCCGCGAGCGCGAACGGAGTGCCGGCAGCGGGACTCGAACCCGCACGAGAGTTACCTCCCAAGGGATTTTAAGTCCCTTGCGTCTGCCATTTCGCCATGCCGGCAATTACTGATCATGGAACACTTGCGTCTCGTTCGCAGCGCTCCGACCGCGCCGGGAAACAATACCGCGATGGTCAAATCGTCCGAGTCCGGCCCTTCTCAGAACTCGTGCACAGATTCTCGCATAGGAACGCATCGGCCGGAGTCTATGGCCGACCGTGATTCACGCAATCGTCGAATCGGCTGTCGCTGGGTGGATACCGGCAGGAGATGGCCGCGAAGCGCACCGCCGGTTTCGCACCCGTTGCTGGTCGCGGATCTCTGTAACGCCCTCGAAAACCCATGGCGCAGAAAACACGGAGCGGCGCGGGTTGTTGGAGGAAGGGCGATCAACCTGCCTCGGATGTGGCGGCGCCTGTGAGCGAGTTCAGCAGGAGGAAATGGATCTCGTCTGCAAGACGGAAGTGCTGGAGTTGCCGCGCTGCGCGCTCAAAGGTGCGGCGAGGGAGGGCCACGGCCTCAATGGGCGAGGGCGCGAACTTTGCGGCGAGGCGAAAGACTGCGGGGTAGTGGCGGGCGACGAGATGGGTGAAGCGGGAAGCGGAGGTTTCCAAGGTGAGGGCCGGGTTCTGGATTGGTCGTCGTCGTCGCGAATTCCTTACGCGCGGTTGGCAGCAAGATTCTGTGCGTCGTCGTGGGGCGGGGGATGCAGCAGAGCGCTCCGTCGTGGTAGCGCATGGCGGCGGACCTTCTGCTCACGACGATCTCGGTGTAGTTCACCGTCGCCGCATCCGCCCGGTGCATGCAGAAGCAGATCGGCCCGCGAGCCGGCTGATGCGAAGCGCGCAGCCGGCGCAGCCATGGCAGGCTGCCCGCGTCACCCTCACGCGCCGCATCACTCGCGACTTGGCTACGCTTGAACTGCGCGCGTGGTTCGTCGAAGCCGGGAGAGAACCAGTGGCTGGGTTCCCACGCGTGGGTCTGTTCACCGAGCGTGTTTCGGTCCCAGCGGAATTCGCGCGCGATCCTCTCGTGCAGCGAAAACACGAGCAGCCGGAATGGCAGCATGTCGTGCCTCGGGAGTGCATCCGCTGCTTCACGCGCCTCCGCAAAACTCGCCGCCGCCAGCAACGAAGGCACTGCGACGCCACGGCTCACCAGGGAGACGGGCCGTCCCGGCCCGTTCACCGGCGAAGGCGCGCCATACCAATTGATCAGCGCCACACAGAGGCCGGCATCATTGACGCCGATCCACGATCCGCCCGTGCTCAGGCACGTGGACGGCGCCGCACGCCCCGGATTAGGTGGCGCGGATGCTCTTGTCGTATTGCAGCAGCAGGCGACCGCCGACGATCTGGAACGCATCGGGTTCGATTTTGAATAGGCTGTCCTTCGCTACGCCCCACGGGCAGTAGCCGCCGAATTGCGGCGCGTACTTCGCCGGCTCCTTGTCGAACGCCGCCTTGTGCCCGGCAGATGCGAACTGGTAGGTGCCGCCGCCGTGCGTGCTCGCAAACTGCGGGCTGCCCTTCGCGGGCTTGCTGTCGGTGAAATACGCGACGTCGTAGCCCTGCACGGCAAGGCCGGATTTGTCCACGTTGACGAGGGTCTTCGACTGGGCGCTGGCGCCGCCCGCGAATCCGAGGCCGAGTGCAAAGGCGAACGCCAGTGCGGTGAGATTGCGGATGATGGAACGGAGTGTGGTTGGGGTTTTCATGCTCAGGTTTGTCGTGAGTGGTGCGGTTTCCTTCGCGGAATCCTTACAGCAACCTGCCGATTCAGGATCAGTTCGTGGACTCGCGGACCGCTTGCTTCAGGCGCGTTCTGAACTCATCCGACAGCACGCCCGCCGCGCCGACATCTCCGGCACCTGGCAAGTGGCGCAGCGCGCGGCGGAGGAGCGAGAGCTGATCGCGGTAGCGGCGGCACCAGAGGCAGGCCATGCAGTGCAGCCGCATCTTCCACCGCGTGAACCTCGGGAGCTTTTCGTCGTGTGCCAGGGAGGTGAGGCGGGTCATGTCGTGGCACGAATGCATCAGCCGCACCTTCATCGCGGCCACCGAGTTCCGAAGCCAGTCCTTACGCGACATCGGAACGAGGAGTGAATGGTGCGCCGGGATTCTGCATCAGGATTTGGTCGCGCGAAATGGCAATCCCTTACAGAGAATCTTCGTCCGCTCCGTCGGAGTTGGCATTCATGCCGAGTTTCTCAAGGTCCGCTTCAGCCGTTCTTTCGCATCAGCCGCCAACGCCGGCGCTTTCGGCGGCAAAGGTTCGGCTGGGCAGACATGGAGCGCCTTCCTCACAAATCGAAGTTGATCGTCATAGCGCCGGCACCAGATGCAGATCCAATGGTGAAACCGCATCTTCATCCGGGTTCCGAGCGGCGGAGGAGCATCATGGCTTTGCGAAATGAGGCGGGTCATGTCGTGACAACGCGGGGTGGTGCGGGCCAGAAAGCCGACGATCGCCTTCGTCAGCCAATTGGTCGGCTCAATATTCCTTCGGGTGGCGGCCGGTCGGTGAAGTAATTCATCTCCAGGCATTGGCGGAGCGCCATCCGTGCGCGGTGCAGCATCACCCAGAGGTTGGATTCGCTGATGTTCAGCGTCGCGCACACCTCCTTGCTGGACACGTCATCCATCTCGCGCATGAGGAAGACATTCGCGACCCGCTCGGGCAGCTTCGCCAAGCAGCGCCGGAGATGCTCCCAGAACTCCGCGCGATTGAGCGCCTCCTCGCCCTCCGGCTTCCACGCCTGCGGCCCGAGATCGTGGTTCCAGAAACCGTCCTCGAATTTATCCGAATGCTCGTCGGAGTAAAAATCGAGATCCGTGAACGTCGTCTCGCGTCCGAGCTTGCGAAAATGGTCGCTGATTTTGTTCTTCAAAATCCCGACCAGCCAGCTCCGCTCAGTGGAACGGCCGCCGAAGTTTTCTTGCGTGCGCACCGCCGCGAGGAGGGTCTCCTGCACGAGATCCTCCGCCACCTCCTGATGGCGCACCCGCGTGAGCGCATAACGAAACAGGCAGTCGCCATGCTCATCCACCCAGCGCTCCGGATTGGCGTGCGAGGCCCGATTTCCACTCGTGTCGTTGGTCAGTTTTTCCGGCAAGAGGCTCGTCTATCTGAATACCGCGGCGGGCGCGAAGCGGAATTTCATTCCACCTTTCCCGTCGTCGCCTGCACCTCGCAGCTCATGTCCACCGGCGTGGACGCGCAGACTTGCCACCTCATCGTGCTCGATAAGCGCATCGGCTCGATAGCGGAGTTCAAGCAGATCATCGGACGCGGAACGCGCATCAACGAGGACTACGGCAAACTCTTCTTCACCATCATGGACTTCCTCCGGGCGACTGCGCTTTTTGCAGACCAAGGCTTCGACGGACCCGCGATCCAAATCTGCGAGCCAAAGGACGACGAACCTGTGGTTCCTCCCGATGAGGACGAGCCGGGTGCCGTGGTCCGTGAAGACCCGCCCGGCGGCATCATCGTGGATCCGCCCGGTCCCGGCACCACGAGATACTACGTGGACAACGTCGAGGTCCGCGTCGCCACCGAGCGCGTCCAGTATCTCGACGAACACGGCAAGCTCATCACCGAGTCGCTCAAGGACTGATCCCGCAAGACGGTCCGCAAAGCCTATGCGTCCCTCGACGATTTCCTCACCGTCTGGAATGACGCCGAGCGCAAGCAGGTCATCCTGGAGGAACTCGCCGCCAAGGGCGTCTCCCTCGACGAACTGGCCGAGCATGTTGGCCGAGACTACGACGCCTTCGATCTCATCTGCCACGTCGCACTCGACCAGCCGCCGCTCACGCGAAAGGAGCGCGCGGAAAACGTGAAGAAGCGCACCGTCCTCGCCAAATATGGCGACAAGGCCCGCACCGTCCTCGACGCCCTGCTCCAGAACTACGCCGACACCGGCATCAAGAGCGTCGAGTCGTTGGAGATTTTGAAAGTGGACCCGCTCACCGCATTCGGCACGCCGGTGGAGATCGTCAGCCTCTTCGGCGGCAAGCCCGGCTACCTCGCCGCCATCCGCGAACTCGAAACCGCACTCTATGAGAACGCGGCTTTGCGCAAGGACACCGGCACCTGCGGCGATGCGGAGCGCCTCGAACAGCTCGGCTGGATGTTCTTCCTCAAAATCTTCGACGACCGCGAAAAGGAGCTGGAAGTCCTCCGCGACAGCTGCAAATCCCCGCTCCCGCAGCACCTTCGCTGGTGCAATTGGGCCACCGACGCCGGAGGCATCACCGGCGACGCCCTGCTCGACTTCGTCAACAATCAGCCCCCGCCCAGGCTCAAGGCCCTCACCGGCGGCGCGGACAAGATTGCCGGCCTCATCCGCATGGCCTTCGAGGATGCCAACAACTGCCGCGCCGGTCTCGTGTTGCCCGGCGGCACCCTCTTCGGCGAAGGCGTGAAGACCCGCATCAAGGAAGCCCTCCCCACCGAGTGCAACCTGCACACCATCGTCCGCCTGCCCAACGGGGTCTTCAATCCCTACACCGGCATCCGCACCAATCTTCTCTTCTTCACCAAAGGCGCGCCCACCACCGCCGTCTGGTATTACGAGCACCCGTATCCCGCCGGTGCCAAGAGCTACAACAAAGGCAAACCGATCCGCATCGAGGAATTCGACGAGGAGAAAGCATGGTGGGGCACCGAGGCCGACGGCTTCGCCGCGCGCGTGGAAAACGAACGTGCCTGGCGCGTCCCCATCGCCCAGATCGAGGTCGGCAACTTCAACCTCGACCTCAAGAACCCGCACAACCCCGACACCGGCCCCGGCGACGTGGACCACCTCCTGCCCGAGTACGAAAAGGTTCTCGCGCAAATCGCCGAGACGCGCGGACAGTTGAAGGCACAACTCATGGAGGCACTCACCCGATGAAAAAGAAACCCATCATCAAAAAAGCCGCCGCTCCCGCGAAAGGAAGCCCCGGCGACCTCGCCCCGCCCATCGCCGAGGTGCGGTGGCGAAGGTGCAGCCGCCAAGCGCCACGAGCACGATGGCCGTCCATGAATTTGTCAGCGTCAACGGCGCGATACAAGCCAGCCCAGGGCAACGCCCTGGGTCACCAAATCACAAAAAACAACAAGCCATTGAAGGGTGGGACAAATCGTGCGCGTCGTTTGCGGTGCCAATGTTCCATTCCGCCGGTTGGGCCGCCCATTCAGGGCTTGATTTATCTTCGCCGAACCCTGAGGCGTTGCCCCAGGCTGGCTTGGTGCCGGGCCTTGGGCCCTCATGCCGCCTGATTGCAACCCCTCGCCAAACAACGCAGGATCGTGGCGAAAGTGGACGAACTGATGGCCTTGATGGACGCGCTGGAAACCCAGCTCGCCACCGCCAGCACCACCGCCACCGCCCTCCTCGCCGCCGCCGTCGCCGAACTCACCACCGCATAATCATTCCATGTCATCCGCTACCACGACTGAACCCAAGCCTTCCGTGAACTACGTCTTTGTGGACTACGAGAACGTGCATGACGTGGACCTCGCGCTGGTCGGCAGCAAGACGGTCCACCTCACACTGTTGCTCGGTGCCCGGCAGACCAAGCTGGACGTGGCCTTGGTCGAGAAACTGATGGCGCATGCGTCCTCCGTGCAGCTCGTGCGCCTGAACTCCTCGGGCAAGAACGCCCTCGATTTCGCCCTCGCCTACTACGTGGGCAGGGCCGTGAACGCGGACGCCAACGCTTATTTTCACATCGTCTCCAAGGACACGGGCTTCGACCCGCTCATCGAGCATCTGCGGAGTCGCCACATCCACGCCCGCCGTCATGTGGATTATTCGACGCTCACTTTCTCGGCACCGCCGAAGCCTCCCGCCGCCGGTCAGGAAGACGTGTTGACCCGCGTCATCGCCCATCTGAGGAAGAACACCAACAACCGGCCGAAGCGCAAAAAGACGCTGGCCAGTCATCTGACCGCCGTCTGTGGAAAATCTGTCACCAGCACCGAAGTCGATGCGCTCATCGAGCAGCTGAGACAAGCCGGGTATTTGAACATCGGAGAAAAAGAAGCGGTGACCTACCTCCTCGACCTCAAATGAATCCGAAGCGAAAACGGATCGTGGCGAAAGTGGACCAACTGATGGCCTTGGTGGACGCGTTGGAAACCCAGCTCACCTCCGCCCGCACCACCGCCCTCCGCGCCGACTCAGATCGGCCAGCGCCAACGGCGCATGACATTCCAGCCCAGGCCGGGGCCGCGTACTACGCCGGACAACGCCATGGGTATTCGTCACCATGTCATTGAGCCTTGAGCCGGAGTGAACCGGAATCGGAATGCAGTGGAGACAGCCCCGCAAACTGTTCCGGAAGACCGGGCAAACAGCCGCCCAAAGGCTGCCCGCCGAGGAGGCGGATGGGAATAGGGGTGGCCGGTCGAAGGGCGAGCAAGGGCGAGTACATCCGTTGTCCCGCCCTTCCAGGGCTTGTTTTGATTTTGTCCGTCGCAATGTCCGATCGATGGCTCGCAATGTCCGATCGAGGTTCGACAGCGTCGGATCTCCGACTGGCGGCGTGGGAGTGGCGAGTTGCACGGCACTCTCCCGGGGACGAACCCGGCGGGAGGGGTCTGATGGGGTTTGTCTGAGGAGGAGCGGCGGGTGGCCCGCCGCTGAATCGATCCGCTGAGGGAAGCGGCGAATTCTGTCTCCATACGCGCGGGGAGTCTGGCGCTTCGCGCGTCTTGGAGTCGGCGGGGAGGAGGCTGAGGATGAAAGGTGCGAGGGAGCGTGACATGGCAGGGTCGCCGGGCGGTGCTGTGTTGTTCCACGGACCGGTTTGTCTATAGGCTTCTTGCACACCGCAGGTGATGGGGTGTGATTGAATTCCAGTCCACAAGAGCGTCTCTCTGTGTCCATCGTGCCTCTGTGGTATATCCGAAAACCCTCGGGCTCGCGGGGGCGCGTTGCGCATTTTGCAAACCGCAGAGACACGATGGACACAGAGGTATCGCGCTGCTCCTGCAGCCCGAACTGGACAAGTGAACTTCTGTTCGCCGGACCCACTTTTGATCACGCATCAGGTGATGGCTCCGGCAAGTTCGGCACCGGGCGATCTGCGAAGGCCGGGCGTGGGGCGCCGGTTTGCGGCGGGAACCGGGAAGGGTGACGCCGTGGATTACTCCGGAGGCGGTGTGGCGGCGGTTTGCCGCGTGATGGCCTGGTAGTGTTCGATGCGGCGATTGCGGGCGAAGTTGAACAGCGATTCCTTGTACGGTCTCACGAGGTCGAGGTCGCAGCGATGGATGACCAGTTCCTCGCCCAAGGTTGCGCTGCGGGCGACGATTTCTCCCGATGGCGCGACGAACGCGGTCCCGCCGATCTGGCTCACACCTTCCTCAGTGCCGGCCTTCGCGACGCCGACGACCCAGCATCCGTTCTGATACGCACCGGCCTGCATGCTGAGCAGGTGGTGGAAGTCGTTCAGGTGATCGATCTCGGGATGCTCGGGAATGTGCGCGGGGGTGTTGTAGCCGAGCAGGATGATCTCCGCGCCCTGCAACGCCAGCACGCGGTAGGTCTCGGCCCAGCGGCGGTCGTTGCAAATGCACACGCCGACGATTCCGCCGAAAGCCCGCCACGTGCGGAAGCCCAGGTTGCCAACCTCGAAATATCGCTTCTCGAGATTTTGAAACGGATTGCCGGGCCGGTGCTCGATGTGTCCCGGCAGATGAATCTTGCGGTACTTGCCGATCAAGCGGCCGTCAGCACCGACGAGCACGCTGCTATTGTAGCGATGCTTCACGCCGTCTTCGACCGCCAGTTCGGCATAGCCGAGGTGAAAGCCGATCCCCAGCCGCGCTGCTTCATCGAACAGCGGCTGAGTCGCGTCGCCGGGCATCTCGCGCTCGAACCACGAATCGAGTTCCGTCTCGTCGTCGATCCACCAATGCGGAAAGAACGCACTGAGCGCGCACTCGGTGTAAACGATGAGATCGCATCCGCGGGCGCGGGCCTCGCGCATCTGCCCAATGAGACACGCAACAACTTCGGCCCGCGTGGCACTGCGCGAAATCGGCCCGCTCTGCGCCGCAGCGATCGTGAGGTAGCGTGACATGAGAGAGTTCCTGTATCCCCGCTACCGCTGCGCGCCAAGGCGAGATGAGAGGAGTGTTCACCTCGCGAATAAAGCCTCCAGCCTGCATTTCTCACACTCATGGCGTGGGAGGCGGCAGGGTGTTGCGCCGCCTGCACTGCAAACCTGCCAAGCGGGCAGCGTTCACGTAGCGTAGCTCTCCAGAGCTGCGCCGCAGTGAACGCCGTCACGGCGCAGCTCGGGAGAGCTACGCTACAATCGCGGCTTGCCGGCCGAGGGTGAGAGATGCGGGCTAGGCCATCTCAAGCGCAGGTGGATTGGACGTGGCGTAAAGGCGTATGCTTTAATCGCGCGACGAAGGGCGCTATCGTTCCTGCGCGGCGAGTCTATCCTCCGAATTCGCCGTTTCCGAAAACGACAAGGAATACTTCCGGGCCGATGCCTTGATCGAGGGCGACATCGTCGTCGTCTCCGCCCCCGAGGCGGCAGTGCCGCGCTACATTCGCTACGGCTGGTCCTGCAACCGGAACATCACCCGGTTCAACATAGAGGGCGCGCCAGCGATCCCATTCCGCACGGTCGAGCAGTCGATCGAGTTCACCTCGAAGGCCTCGACAGCGGCTGCCAGGCAAGCAGTCAAACAGCCCTTTTGCACGGGCGAGCAACCGTCGCCGCTGCCTGCCTTGTGATCATCGTTACCGCACAGTGTGACAGCGACGGCGAACGATGTGGATGAGGCTTTGAGGAAAGCGGATCGCGAATCACATCCGGCAGATCAACAGCTCGCGCTCGTAGATCAGCTCCTTCGGCAGGTGGCTCTTGAGGTCCAGGAAGAGTTCCTCATGCGAGAGAATCTCCTGCCGCCACGCGGTCCGGTCGAAGTGCTGCAGCTCGTTGAATTTCTCCTCGGGGAAATCCAGGCCGGTCCAGTCGATGTCCGAGTAGTTCGGCACCCAGCCGATGGGCGTCTCCTTCGACATGCCATGGCCGTTCGCGCGATCGATGATCCATTTCAGCACGCGCATGTTTTCGCTGAAGCCCGGCCAGAGGAACTTCCCTTCGGCATCCTTGCGGAACCAGTTCACGTTGAAGACACGCGGCGTGGCCGTGAGCGAGCGCTGCATGGAGATCCAGTGGCGGAAGTAGTCGCCCATGTTGTAGCCGCAAAAGGGCAGCATCGCCATCGGGTCGCGGCGCACGTTGCCGATGGTGCCCGCGGCGGCGGCGGTCATCTCGCTGCCCATCGTGGCTCCCATGTAAACACCGCAGCTCCAGTTGAACGCCTGATACACGAGCGGCATCGTCGTGGCCCGGCGCCCGCCAAAGATGATCGCACTGAGCGGCACGCCCTCGGGCTTCTCCCAGTCCGGATCGATCGTCGGGCATTGCGAAGCCGGGGCGGTGAAGCGCGAGTTCGGATGCGCGGCCTTCACGCCTTTCTCCTCGCCGATCTCCGGCGTCCACTGGTTGCCCTGCCAGTCGATGGCTTTTGCGGGTGGTTCGTCGGTCATGCCCTCCCACCACACGCCGCCATCGGGAGTGAGAGCGACGTTCGTGAAGATGGTGTTCTTCCGCAACGAAGCCATCGCGTTGGGATTCGTATTCGCCCCGGTGCCGGGAGCGACGCCAAAGAAACCGGCCTCGGGATTGATCGCGTGGAGACGGCCATCGGGGCACGGTTTGATCCACGCGATGTCGTCGCCCACCGTCCAGACCTTCCAGCCCTGATCCACAAAATGCTTCGGCGGGATGAGCATCGCGAAGTTCGTCTTCCCGCAGGCACTCGGGAATGCGGCGGCGACGTAGGTCTTCTTCCCCTTGGGATCTTCGACGCCGAGGATGAGCATGTGCTCGGCCATCCAGCCCTCATCGCGCGCCATCGCCGAGGCGATGCGGAGCGCAAAGCATTTCTTGCCGAGCAGGGCATTGCCGCCGTAGCCGGAGCCATAGCTCCAGATCTCGCGCGTCTCAGGGAAGTGGACGATGTACTTCTCCTTGTTGCACGGCCACGGCACATCCTTCTGCCCCTTCTTCAGCGGCGCACCGACGGTGTGCATGCATGGCACCACGCGCTTGTCGCTCCTGTCGATCAGCGCAAACACCTTCGTCCCGATGCGCGCCATGATGCGCATGTTCGCAACCGCGTAAAGCGAGTCCGTGAGCTGCACGCCGATCTGCGACATTGGCGAATTCAGCGGCCCCATGCTGAAGGCCAGCACATACATCGTGCGCCCCTTCATGCAGCCGTTGAACAGGACGCGCAGCTTCTTCTTCATCTCAAATGGGTTCACCCAGTTGTTCGTCGGACCCGCGCCGTCCTTCGATGCGCTGCAGATGAAAGTGCGATCCTCGACCCGGGCGACATCACTCGCGTCCGAGCGCGCCAGGAAACAGCCCGGCCACTTCTTCGGGTTGAGCCGCGTCAGCGTGCCGCCCGCGACCATCTCGTCGCACAGTCTGTCGTACTCCGCCTTCGATCCATCCACCCAGTGAATGCGATCGGGTTTGCACAGCGCGGCCATCTTTTTCACCCAACGGAGCAGGTGAACGTTGTTGCTGAGCGGCTTGGCGTTATCGGTTTTGGACATGGTCGGGTTTTTGATTCGAAAGGCAGTAAGATGCTGGCTCGATGGCTTCACTGGTTGGCGCGGGCGCCTGCCATCGATTCGAGTGCCAGCTTGGAGAGTTGATTCACAAACACAGTGAGCGGGTTGTTGCAAATGCCATCTTCACGAGCCGGGCGTGGGCGTCTCCAAGAAGGCGGAGGAGAATGCCGGGCGGATCGATTGAACGCTTCGTGGTTTTGGACCCCGCTCCCGACCATTTTTCAGGATGTCACGCCCTCCTCACCAAACTCGCTTCACCGCGGAAGCCTGAGGCCGGGAGCTTGTCCTTGCGGCGGTCGTTGCGCTTGATTTCGAGCTGCTCTTTCGCCTCGCTGATGTCCGCGGCTTCGAGAGGGAAGCGGTGGACCGTCTTCGTCTTGCGCGTTCCAAAAGACGGAGCGCAGCGGGCGAAAAGCTGAGCATCTGCCGGATTTTGCGCTTCCAAGCACCGCCTAGATGCGGGATGCGTCGCACGGTTGGATCGTGCTTCAGTTCATTCTTACTCTTCTTGCCTAACGACCGCCATTCGCCTGCATCCATCACGTGGATGGCATTCCGACTTTGGGACATTCGAGAAACGCACGACACCGCTGCTCGAAAAGAAACACGAAGCAGCCATCAAATCCATCATCGCCGACGTAGATTTTGTCCGGTTTGAAGTCCCAAAGCAATCGGAGGCGTTCCTTGTCGAAGTGTTGCCCTGTGCGCTGCGTTACGAGCATCAGATAATGCTCGATGCAGGACCAATCCACGATGTCGCTGGAAGGTCTGAGTATCTGCCAACGAACCCGCTCTGTCCGCGATAGCCACGGCTCATCGTCGGGCTCTGGCAACGGTTGGTCTTGTGCGTCATTGAGAAGCTTGTGGCGATCCTGCGCGTCCTTTGGCTGCTTACTGCGATTGTGCGAGTCCTTCAATCGCCCATGGATTTGCCGTTCCACTTTGTCAGAAAACATCCGCTGCGCTTTCACGGTCGCACGGACAGATTGAACAATTGTCTCCAACTCCGCCTCCGTATTTTGGATCGCCTTTTTGACACCTGGCTTCGCTTCGGAGTTTTGCTGTAGCAGTATCCAGCCTATCGCTTTTCATTTTCCCCGCAACACCTCAAGGCGGCGGGATAGCTTCTCGAATCGTGTGAGTTGCCTCTCCTCCACAACCGGAGCACGCGGTATCTCGCGCTCCAACATCCCGATCAACCGCCCACGCGCCGCCGTGCTGATTTTGTCGCAACTGAGTGGATTTCGTCCGTTCAGATAAGCTGCCAAGTCCTTGAATTCATGGTCTCCGTCCCCTGCCATTCGCCGTCATCATCGATTTTGACATTGAGGAGAATGTCAGACTCCCACTCGCGGTCGGCTGAGGGCGGCAGTGCGGCCCGACACTCGTCACAGAATGCATTCATTCCGCGTCATAACCACAGGCAGGCGGTGCTCCTGCTGCATCGGGGACAATGACTTGGTTTTAGCGGCATTAGCTTTGAATTGGGAAACGGCAATAGGGAAGCTCACATCGGGTTTTCCTTCTCTCCGGTCACAGCATCTCGTCTTCGGCTTTTTGTCGTGCGGAGCGTGGCTTCTTGGGGCTGGCTGCTTTGGCTTCCTCGGCAGCGCGTGTCAGGTTGGCCGAAGGAAAATACGCCGGCCTCAGTGACGAAGAATTGTTCCGCCTACTTGAGAAGTGGGAGCGGCGTGCCGGTCTTGGCTCGCAGGGTTTCCCAGAGTCTGGCGTGGTTGAGCAGGATGTCCTTCATGCCGTTTTGCACCGTCGGCGAATTGAGTGCCTGCGTGCTCATCAGGGTGTGCGCGTCGAGTGCGCCCATGATCGCGTTGAGCAGCTCCGTCTTCAGGTCCGGCGAATTGGCGAACTGCTCCTTGGTGTTGCTGCTCGCCTGCTGTCTCAGCGTTTCCGACTCCAGCAGCTTCCCCTTAATCACGTTGTTCACATAGACCAGCTTGTCCTGCTCCGTGAGTTCACCCTCAAAGAGGTCGTTCACCTTCTCGATGATCTCGGCCATGTAGGCTTTCTCCTTTTCCTGCACGCTCCCGCTGCCGGCTTCAGTGATTGGGTCGAGCTTCGGACTTTCCCCTTCGTAGAGCGGCAGCGCGCGCTTTCCGAGGTTCTTCAGGTTGTGGTGCGTCAGCACGACTTTGGAGAGGTCGATTCCCTCGCGCTCGCGGCCAAACTCCAGCAGCGGCAGCAGGCGTTTGAAAAAGATCGCGCGCTTCTCAATGGCCGTGTTGCCGTAGTCGAAGATCTGCGACAGGAACGTGTGGAGGCGGATGAACGCGCCCATGTCGCTCTTGAAAAGGATCAGCGCGTCCAGTTCATCCCGTGCGGCCTTGATGGCGTTCTCGTCCTTCATTTCCTTCGCGGCTTTGAGCGCGAATTGAGCCGCCTTGTAGCGCTTCATCAGCCGGTCTTCCACGGGGGCAATCGCCGCCACCAGCTCGCTTTGCTTCGCGCCTTTCATCTCGGCTTCCACCACGCGATCCACCTCGAAGTCATCGTAATGCCCCGCCGCGTCCAGCTTCGCTCGCAGGTTATAGACGAGGTTCGGGTCCGTCGTTGCCGCCAGTTCCGCCGTGGTGTGGTAGGTCTTGAAGGCGGCCAGCACTTCCTCGGTCTCGTTCACGAAATCCACCACATACGTCGTGCCCTTGCCGGGATGCGCGCGGTTCAGGCGGGAGAGCGTCTGCACCGCCTGGATGCCGGCCAGCCGCTTGTCCACATACATCCCGCAGAGCAGCGGCTGGTCGAAGCCCGTTTGAAATTTATTTGCCACCAGCAGGATTTGATACTCGTCGCCCTTGAACGCCTCGCGGATGTCGCGCCCCTTCAGGTTCGGATTCAAAATCTTGCTGTGCTCCGTGCAGCCGTCCGGGCCGGAGTCCGGGTCATTCACCTCGCCGGAGAACGCCACCAGCGTCCCGATTTTGTAGCCGCGCTCGACGATATATTTCTCGATGGCCAGCTTCCAGCGCAACGCCTCGATGCGACTGCCCACGACCACCATTGCCTTCGCCTGCCCGTGCAGCAGCGGGGCCACGAACTCGCGGAAGTGCTCCACCACGACCTGCACCTTCTGCGCGATGTTGTAGGGGTGCAGCCGCACCCAGCCCATGATGCCCTTCATCGCCTCTTCGCGGACCACCATCGTCTCATCGTAGTCCTTGCCATCGTGCGCCAGTTTGAAGGCCAGCTTGTAGCCCGTGTAGTTCCGGAGCACGTCGAGGATGAACTTCTCCTCGATCGCCTGCCGCATCGAATAGACGTGAAACGGATGCGGCACGTTGTCCGGCGCGGGCTTGCGCGACGGGTCGGGGCGCGTGCCGAAAATCTCCAGCGTCTTGTTCTTCGGCGTCGCCGTGAAGGCCACGAAGGTAATGCCGCCATCGTCGGCGCGGGCCGTCATCTGCGCGGCCAGGATGTCCTCGGTGCTCACCTCGCCGCCGTCGCCCAGCTCCTTCAGTTCCTCGGGGCTCAGCACCGCTTTGAGCTTCGCCGCAGCTTCGCCCGTCTGCGAGCTGTGTGCCTCATCCGCGATCACCGCGAAGCGTTTGCCCTGCGTGGCGGCCAGCTTCCGCACCGCTTCCAGTGCGAACGGGAAAGTCTGGATCGTGCAGACCACGATCTTCTTGGATCTTCGAGTCCTTCAAGGATGCGGGGTCCATCGAGCCGTAGATTTCCGCGATATCGATCACGCGCCTGCCCGCGAGATTGATCTCCGGCTTCTTGTTCCGCTTCGCCTCGCGATTGTAGTCGG
>Ga0105044_10004768_pt1 | contig 18629 bp, 13 predicted proteins | sample MAT01_FD_78092 | JGI IMG/M metagenome (GOLD analysis project Ga0105044, IMG submission 78092) | Freshwater microbial communities from Lake Fryxell liftoff mats and glacier meltwater in Antarctica - MAT-01 | ecosystem: Environmental > Aquatic > Freshwater > Ice > Liftoff microbial mat | place...
CACGCTCCCATGGCTCTGGATCCCTTGGAACCCCAGAAGATCGCAGAATCAGTCCAAATTTTGGGCTTGCGTTATGTAGTGTTGACGGCGGTGGCCCGGGATGACTTGGCAGACCACGGAGCAGGCTGGTTTGTGGCAACGATGGAGGCGATTCGATCGCTCCAACCCGGTACAGAAATTGAAGTGCTGACGGCAGATTTTTGGGGTGGTCAGGGAGCAGAGGCGAGCCAACGAGAGCGGGTCGGACTAGTCGTGGCAGCAAAACCTGCTTGCTATAACCATAATATTGAGACCGTGGCAAGGTTACAGGGGAAAGTCCGCCGGGGAGCAAAGTACGATCGATCCCTAGGGGTTTTAGCAATTGTCAAGGAATTCAACCCGACAATCCCCACAAAATCCGGGTTAATGTTGGGGCATGGCGAAACCAAGGCAGAAGTGATCCAAGCTATGCAAGACTTGAGAACTGTGGGCTGCGATCGCCTCACCCTAGGGCAGTACCTCCGTCCCTCCCTTGCCCACCTGCCTGTAGAAAAATACTGGACGATCGAGGAGTTTACCGAACTAGGAGAGATTGCTCAAGAATTGGGTTTTAGCCATGTGCGATCGGCTCCTTTGGTGCGGAGTTCCTACCACGCTGGTGAAAGCTAGACTAGAAAAATTAGATATCTTTGTCTACAAGATAAGTAGGGTGGGCAAGGCCCACCTTACCCCTAAAAATATTAAACCCTAATCTTAAAATTAAATCTCCTTAAACCCATGTCATCTCCCTCATCCCCTGAAGTTACCCTCCGCAATCTCCGTAAATTGAGCAACCTTCTCGACAATTCCCTAGGAATTCCCGGAACCCCCTACAGCATTGGGCTTGACCCGATTATTGGGATCATCCCCGGCGGTGGTGACTTGGTAACTGGATTGCTATCTTTTTATATTGTGTTTACGGCGGCTCGGTTGGGGCTACCACGGGAAACTCTGGGGCGTTTGGTGATGAATGTGCTGATTGATGTCTTGGTGGGGACAGCCCCTATCTTTGGCGATTTGTTTGATGTGGTCTGGAAGGCAAATAGCAAAAATATGGACTTGTTAGAAAAGCACTTTTCGGTTCCTCAGACTACCAAGAAAGCCGATCGAGTCTTTATCTTTTTGATCTTGGGGGGATTATTACTAGCAATTCTCACCGTTTCTGCCCTCCTAATCTGGGTAATCTCCAGTCTGTACCAGTTTTTAGCTACAGGTGGTTAATTAATCGGCGGTAAAACCGCATCTACAAGAGCAAAGTCTGCCGTTGCGGACTAATAAAGAAATAACTGATCTCTGGGCAGATTAACTAGAGACTTTGATTTTGGTTAAATTTCGCCACTTTTCTTGTAACTTTTGTAATTCTCGTAGCCGGAGCCGGAGCCTTTGGGTATTAGGAGTCTGGGAGCCGTAGCGCCAAGCAATGTAGGCTTGAGAAATTTCTGTCATAATAGCTGTCTGATCAGCACTCAAATTTGGGGCGCAGGTTTGGACATATTCCAAGGGAGTCTGGGCAGGGGGTTTGGGGTAGCCTTGGTGAGTTTGCAAGTAGAGCATTTGTTGATAGATACTTTCCATCGGTGGTAATTTTCGCAACCAGAGAGCATAACTGATCGATCGCCAGCGTTGCCACCCCAACCAACCCAAGAAACCAAGAACGATCGCCCCCACGCCTCCAGCAATGAGACCCAGCCAACTACCGAAGATCAAAGCCCAAATTCCCCCAAATATGAAGGTAATCCCCCGAATTATATTTTCCCAGATCAAGCTAATGAGACTAGTCACCGGAGAAGGCAACCAACCCGCCACCCAACTCCACAATTGTTGGAGAACACTAAAGGTTTGAGAATCTTCAAGGCCCGGCGGAATTAGCTCCATCCCCGGCAGGGGGTTAAAGGTAAACCAACCATAATCGGGAAAATATACCTCCGTCATCATAAAGGCATCGGTATTTTTCACCGTGTAGTAGCCAGTGAAGGGGTTAAACTCTCCGGTATTGAAACCAGCAACTAAACGAGCCGGGATGCCAATCGATCGCAGCATCATTGTATAAGTAGTGGAAAAATGGTCTGGTTGTCCCCCTTCAAGCCGGAGGAAACTAGTTACGAGGTCTTCGTTTTCCTTGAGAATAGGTAAATCTAGCTGGATTCGATAGTTTTGCTTGAGGCGTTGAGCTAAAAATAGAGCAGTTTGGTAAGGATTAGTCAGAGGATTGGGCGATCGACCCAGCAACTCCTCGGTTTTTTGTTTCACTTCCCCAGCAATAGGAGGCGGGATTTGTAAATAATATCGGCTAATTCCCGTGCTATATTTCGTCCCTGCCTGCTCTAGTTCTCCTTGGTTGCGATAGGCGACATCAGAAATCACAGTGTAGGTAAAGCCATCAATTAAACCAAGGGGCGATCGAATCCCGCCTTCTGGATCCAAGCCTACTTCTAAGGTCGGAAAGAAAATTTCCCTAGCATGGGCAAGCGCCGGAATCACATTAGGCAGATCACTCACCGCAGTGTAACTCTGGATCACTTCTTTGGTTTTTGCCTTGGTAAAGGAAGAGGAGAGAAAAAAACGATAAGTCCAGCCCGGTCTTTGGATTCTCAGAATTTGTCGATCGCGGGAGATTTGCCAGCCCTGCCCCGTGTAGCGATCAAAAGCCAACACTCGCCAAAACCCCGGAGCCTGAGACCTGACTCGCATTACCTCTTGGGGAACCAACTCTCCCCGGAGATTTTGATTTACCTGACTACTAAAACCGTAGTACGATCGACTATCAACTCTTCCCCCATGGCCGCCCTGAGCCTGCCCCAAGTCTCCCACTTCATAACCGGGATTCATAATTCCCTGATCCACGCCCTGAAATCTTGCCTCATCCACATTTAAGGGGGAACTAACCGGAAAAGTCTGGAGCTGGTAGCCGGGAAACCGGGGCATGAGGGCAAAGAGAGTCAACCCCGATGCGAGAATTACGACTAGAAATAAACTAATTCTAGAAATGGAGAGATAACTGGGTAATACTTGTCGACGGTCGCGGGGCGGGAATTGGGGGGTTTGGAGTTTGAGTTGCGATCGATAGTCCACAATTAAAGTCGGGATGGCGATCGCTAGAAACACCAACAACAACGGGGCAAACTCCATCGTCTGGGAAATCGTCCCTGCCACCCCCAAGAGAATTAAACCAATCACCATGGAATAGCCCAAATCCTTACGGCGGGGCAGATCAAAGGTATGCAAAACCTGCACTTGGGTCAGCAACTCCGCCAACACCAACCGGGTATCATTCAACTGAGCAATAATATTCTGAAAAAACAACCCTATAGCCACTAGCATCCCTAGAGCAAGGAGAAATTTCACACTTACATTCCGGCTATAGCGCCGATACCAAGACCAACTCCCCCCCACAAAACTCAAAGGCACAGCCCACAAACTCATCTGGGTTCCGGCAGCAATATCTGTCGCTATAATTCCCACCGTCACCAACAACTGCACCAACACCCTGAGGAGGATTGATTCTTCTGGTTTTTCCCTCGGCAGAGCATCAAGATACCGTCGCCAAGCAGTAGGTGAAAAAAAGTACCAGCCCTTGAGTAATTCAGGACTGGGTTGAGAGGGGGGATTGGTAGTCATAGGTCATTGGTGGCTAACAGTTATTACCCGAAAACCTGATTAAGACCATCTCACCAAATCAACTTAAGCTTAATTCAAGATCAACTCAAGATTAATTCAAGATAGAAATAGCAAAGCTCAGGGGAGTTTGTTCTCCTTCCAATAGTCTAATCTCTAGGGGATAGAGTTGACTAGGTTGGAGGTCAAATAACTCCGCACTCAGGTAGCCGGGGTAAGCTCGTTCCGTCACCACAGAGCCGTGGGGATTATCGATCGTCATCCTGCCCCCCTTGGGTAACCAGACTTGGAGCCTTAGGGAAGGATTTGCGCCTCTTTTACTAACATCTTGACAGGGATGGTAGCTAAGCTGGAGGTCTACATTGCCATATATTGTCTGCCACTGCCGCCGGAGTTGGGGGTTGCTGGTGGAGACAGAGAGGGTAAGGTTATCAATAATTTGCTTAGCCGCCATCAGGGATAGAGCCATTTGCTGATCGGGGGTAGCCGTGGCGTAGTCGATGAGTTGGGGGGGAGCTGTCACACCCATTTCCCCGATCGAATCCCGAAATCCTCCCGTGAGGACTAACCCAGCCACATCATTGAGAGCCTGTCCTTCTTCAGGAAACAGCTCGCCGACGGCTTTGACGATCTTGACTCCCAATTGCCGGGGGGTAGAAATTACCGCAAAACAACCCCGGAGAATTTGGGCAAGGACTGATTCTGGCAATTGTTGACGCACGCTCAGGGTATTGAGTTGGGGCATCCACTGTTGCAGAGCCGAGAGGTTCAAGGCTTGAGAAAATAACGGAGCTGGTTCTTCTAGTTCGTAGTCTGAAATGCTAGTCTCCCAGGGAAATAGGGGGAGGCGATCGTCCATTTCAGCTTGAATACGCTGTTTTAAGATAGATTGAAAACGTTTTTGCACGGTCGGAATTTCTCCCCAATTGGATTTATAAACCATAGTCGACCCTGATGGATCTAAGGAATCTAATTCTTGATGCTGTTGACTACTAGGTAGTCTGGGGGCTGGGGTGGATTCTAGGTCTTCCCACTCTAGGGGGTCTAGGATGAGGTCTAGTCCAGATACCGGGGTCTCGGCAGGAAAATTGGCGATCGGATCTATTGCCAAAATGTTACCAGAGACAGCTTGCAGCCACTCTTTGATGCTGCTGATGATTGCATTCAGTTCCTGTTCAGTCTCATTATTCATGGCTAGATAATTTTGATCCGGATAAAGTAGAATTACGTATTTTCCAAGCAATATCTAAAACCTTAAACCAAGCATTTTGGAGTTGATTGGCTGTAATGCCCAGCGTTTGGAGGATTTCTGGGTCTTTAGCCCCCTGTTTTTTTAACCGGAGAATTTCCCGTTGCCTCGGCTCCAACTGCCCCTGAAAAGTCTGCCACTCGTGGGAGGTCAGCCCCAGATTTCTCTCTAGGTCTGCTTCTAGCCATTGATGCACCAGTTCCCAGCCGTGGGAGAGAGCAAACCGAATCAGGTGATATTTGAACCGTTGCTGGAGGTAATCTCGCTGTCGGGGGGTCAGTCCCAAGATAGATTCGATTTCATTAGTGGGTAAATCTTGCAGTCGGAGAACTAAGTAATCTCCACACTCTTTTTGCCCCTGTTCTTCTAAGTATTTTAAGAGTTCGTCAATTACGGACTGCCGGAGATTTCCCGCGAGGGGATCAGTATCATTACTGACCATACTTTCCCGGACTTTTTGGACAGTGCTGTCGTGGCTGGGATTGTCTGATTCTCCCGTAGCTCCCCCGGCGGCTTGCTCCATATCGATCGAGGCTTCGGGGGGTTGTTGCTGGGAAAAAGTCTGCGCCCGGAGGATAATCAATTGCTGCGATCGGCGGCCCGGCAAGGGAATGCGGCGTTTGGCATAGCGCTCCACAAAAGCCATGTATTCTGCCAACTCCAACAAAGTCCGAGGCACATAGCGAGAATCTAGCTGATTTTGCTCCCGAAATACCTTGGTAGCTTCCCCGTAGAACCCCTGAAGAAAGTCTTCCATCAGTTGCAGTCGGACTTGATAGCTCGTCAGGCTTTGGGGAACGTTAATATAGCGGTAGATGATAGCACTCAAGGTACTATGGAGTTCTACTCTGCCCCGCCGGGAACCTAGCTGATAGTAGCGGAGACATTGGGTAAGGCGATGGCGGGCCAACTTGACCGCCCACATCTCCACTTCCCCCGAAGCCTGAATGCGCTGACTCATCTCACAGATCCGCTCTACCTCTTTGGTAAAACGTCCTGCGACATCTGAGCAGTTTGCCTCCTTTGCCTTGGTATGCTGCTGGAGTTCTTTTTGAAGCAGTTGATGAATATCCTCCACGGCTTGGCAGAATTCCCCCATAATTTTATTGAATGCCTGTTGAATACCTATTGAATGCTGATGGATTACTAATGGGTTGTTGATAGACTATCTATTGGCTCACCCTAGCATAGGGATAATGTGGTTTAGTAAAACAACTTAGGAAAAGTAACCGAGCGAAATAGTTTGGTGAAGAATAGTTTGGTGAAATATTTTGGTAAATAGAAAATGAACTTAGAACAACAAATGCAGGCTTTGATTGACAATGCTCCCCAAGATGGACAAACTCCCATGATCATGGAAGCGATCGCCCCCGTTTTGAAGCATTTTGCCGATCGACTACAACATTCCCAATATTATATCCTGCAATCTCCGCATCAGAGTTGGTTGGTGACAACCCTAAGCAATCGTAACCAGCCGGAGCTAGAGAAGAACGTGATCTATGCCTTCACTACCCCGCAAGATAGCCTCAGCTTTCAACCCCATTCTCAACCCATCTCTCAACCTCAAAATCCTGCCCTAGTCATCCCAGTTTTGCAAATTCTTTTCCAAATGTTTGCCTTGACGATGGTAGATAGTGTGATTTTTTTTGAAGTTCCGGGAAATATGGTTAATGGTACAGAAGTCCGGCGGCAGGACTTAGCAACAGCTATTCAAGACCAGTTAAGGCAAATCAGGACTATTCACAAAAAAAATCCTCCTCCCAATCCCCCCAAAAATCCCAACAACCCGCCCTCAAATATTGCCTAAATTATTTTTTAAATTATTTCTTAATATTGCCCAGCCTGAATATTGCCTAAGTTTTCAGCCAGATATCCGACTCAGCTTTTCTGCTAAAATTCTTATCCACTCTAAATCTTGGTTGCCAGTAACCTTTATTCTAAAATTGGGAGCTATGGAGATATGCTGAAACTCTACAATAAGCCGATTGTCGGGTGAGCTTTGCCCAAATTACCCGTAACTAAACTTAATTAAACCTAAAATATTTAACTTAACCAAATTTAACCCATGGATATTCAGTTACCTGTTCTTTACTTGGCTATTTTTCTAGTTCTACTTTCTGCCTCTAGCTGGTTTGTGCTCCGGCAGGTGCTACGGACTCGAAAGGTTGAGAGTAAATTTGCCAATCTCCAAAAGAAACTCAAACAAGAAAAAGGAACCGCCGAAGATTATTATGAACTGGCGAGTATTTATCTTGATAAGAGAATGTTTACCCAGTCATTAGGTTTGTTTCAGAAGGCTTTGAAGGCGGGGAATGACCTCGAATCGGCAAATCTGGCGCTGATCTACAATGGCTTGGGTTTTGCCTACTTCTCTCAAGAACAGCACGATCTAGCGATGCGGCAGTACAAAGAGGCTATTAAACTCAATCCAGAGTATGTAGTCGCCCTCAATAATCTGGCTCTTGCCTATGAGCGCAAGCAATTGATCAATCAAGCCCTGCAAACCTACGAGGAGGCGCTGAAGTTTGAGCCTAATAATACTACTGCTAAGAGTCGGGTAGATTCTCTCCGTAAGCGATTTATTCCTTCCAGTTAGGGAAAATCTATTTGGCAATAGGCGGTGAGGATTTTGAGGCAATTGTCGATCGCCCCTAGATGAGCTATTTCGTAACCGTGGGTATTTTGGGTGGGGAAGGCTAAACAGGCAGCACGAGCCACATGACCAAATTTCATAGCGATCGAGGCATCGCTGCCAAAGCCCGTAATCATAGCCAATTGGTAGGGCAGATTGTGGAGACTTGCTGCCTGTCTGAGTTCTGCATTCAAGCCTCGATCGTAGATACCGTAGCCATCCTGCACCAAAATCACCGGAGCGGGCCCATCGGCAATCTGGTATTCCGGGGCGAGGGGACAAATTTCGAGGGCAATTAGAGCCTTTAATTTTTGATTTTGAGTAAAGTACAACGCCCCCAATGCTCCTACTTCTTCCTTGGCAGAAGCGACTAGATAGGTATCCACGGCAGCTTCCTTGACTCCGGCGGCTAACCCCAACAGAATGGCGAGAGATGCTTTGTTATCGAGGGTGTAGCTGCCAATGTAGTTGTGGAGACGAATGGGTTCCTTGCGGTGCTTGCCTACTACCATTGGTGTGCCGGGACGGATGCCTGCGGCTGCCAGTTGAGTGGGGGTACATTTGGTTTCAATCCACGCCGTTTCCCAGCTTACAGGAGTTTTTTCTTGTTGAGCCTTTTGGGGAGATGCGTGGGAGATATGCCGGGAACCAAAGGACAGGATGCCCTGAATAGTAGCGTGATCTCCGAGTAAATCTACTACCCCTTCCCCATAGATCCACGGGAAAGAACCACCGAGTTTTCGTACCTCCACCCTGCCACTCTCCCCGAGGGATTTGACCATGGCTCCGATCTCATCCTTGTGGGCGGTGATGGCGATCGACCCCTGATTTTTTGAGGAATTACGACCGGGAATCTTGGCAATAATATTTCCTGCCTCATCCTGCCAAGCCTTGACCCCCAGATCAGCAAACTCCTGCAACAGGAATCGATCGATCTCTGCTTCCAGCCCACTGGGGGAATGACACAACACTAATTCTCGAATCTTGGTAAAGAGAGCCTCATAATTCATGATTGGGTTAAGATTTTTAGTATTAGTCTAAGTAAACTATTTAAGTAGTGGGCCTTGCCTACCTTACAACTAGCCTAGTCGCTGAGTTTAATTGTCTTGCTATCTTTTTATCGTCAACTCTACCATCAAGTTTCCCATCGGTTTGCTACCCTAGGCTTTTTATTGCCGGGGAAATTTTCTGCGATCGTACCAGTTTTGGGAATTAGTTTATTAGTGTCTGGCGGTTTAGGTCTCATCCGAGCGGTCGGCGGGTTAGAGGCAGGGGAATTGGCAGTTTATGACCGGATGTTGCAACTGCGTCCCCAAGAACCACCAGATCAGAACTTGTTGATCGTCTTGGTGACTGAAGCCGACCTGCAAGCCCAAAAGCAATGGCCCCTTTCTGGTGATACCCTCTATCAAGTTTTAACGATCCTCGATCGCTACGAACCCGCCGGGATTGGGCTAGATATTTACCGGAATTTGCCTGTGGAGCCGGGGCATGAAAAATTAATTACCTTACTAGCTGAAAATAAATTTATTACGCCTATTTGTCTGCTGAAGGGGGACACGATCGCCGGAGTTGCTCCACCAGCCAAGGTCAGCACCCAGCGTTTGGGCTTTGCCAATATTCCCATTGATGCGGGTGGGATTGTGCGGCGGGCTTTGATTTTTAGTGACCCTGCCCCGGACTCTCCCTGCCAAACCCAGTATGCCCTTGGTTTTCACATGGCTCGTCTCTATCTCCAACAACAGAGGATTCAGCCCGATCGCAACCTACAGGAAGACCTAACTTTCAAGGGAGTCCCATTTCCCCCTTTAACCAATACCCCCGGCGGTTATCAAAAAGTAGATACTGGTGGCTACCAGCTTTTATTGAACTATCGCTGTGCTAAAACAAATTCCGGGACAAATTCTGGGATAAATTCCAGTTCCCTCAATTTCTCTAATCTTCCCAATCTCCCCCCCTGTAGTCCCACAGATCAAGTTGTTACCCTTACGGAGGTATTGCAAGGCAAGCTCACGCCCCAGCAAGTCGCCGGAAAAATGGTCTTGATCGGTGCTTCTGCCCCCAGTATTGATGATGCTTTCTATACTCCCTACAGCCAAGGAGATGTGGGTAAACGGATGCCGGGGGTGATGGTTCATGCTCAGATTGCCAGTCAGCTAGTCAGCACTGCCCTAGAGGGACGGCCCCTATTGTGGTATCTCCCCGATGGGGCGGAATTATTATTAATCTTGTTTTGGTCTGGGGTCGGAGCCGGAGCCATGAGTCAAGGGGTTGGTGATAGCAGTATCCATAGGCAAGGCGGGAAAGTAAGTCGATGGCAAGTCTGGCGAGTCGGTGGGGGATTGCTGCTCTGGGGGAGTATGGTGGGGGTTGGTTTATTTTGGGGCGGGTGGTTGCCTGTGGTGGCCACGGGGCTGAGTTTGGTTCTGAGTATGGCGGGGATGGTGGGCTACCAAGTTTATCAACAACAACAACAGGCTCGAGCGATCGCCCAGTTACTCCGGGAACAGTCAGAAGACTTGGCTTTGCTACGGAGTTTGCTCAAGGAACAACCCACTAAGGAACACACTACCGACCTCGATCGATCGATCCAGTCGATCACTGAGTCCATCACCCTTGACCCACCCAGCCATGACTGGACAACCACCGCCATGCCTCCAGAGGGATTAATATCTCCTCGAAATTATGCTGATAGTAAAATTAAGGCCGCAGATGAAGACACGGCGATCGCTCCACCCCACACTCCTCCCCCCAAGAAAACCCTCAATCAGGGACGGTATGTGATCGAGAAAGTCCTTGGCTCTGGAGGCTTTGGCAAAATCTACATTGCAACAGATACCCAGCAATCTTCCCCATCTCCCACCCCATCTCCCAACCTTACCTGTGTGATCAAGCATCTCCAACCCGCTCGCAAGGATGCCCGATTTTTGCAGGTAGCCCGGCGATTATTTCGGACTGAGGGAGAAATTTTGGCCCAGTTGGGTTTACATAGCCAAATCCCCGAACTCATGGCCTACTTTGAAGAGGAAAATGATTTTTATCTAGTAGAAGAACATATTCCCGGTTTTCCCCTAAGTCATTACTTGCAATCGGGGCAACGCTGGGATGTGGCGAAGGTGTTAGATTTTTTGCAACAATTGCTGACAGTGCTAGATTTTATCCATCGGCAGGGGGTGATCCATCGAGACTTGAAGCCTAGTAATATGATCAGGACTCCGGCAGGTAAGTTGGTACTCATTGACTTTGGAGCGGTGAAACAAATTACTCCCCAAGAGCCGAATTTTGATCGATCAACAATTTTCGATACTCCCGGGGAAATCTCTGAACAAGCAAACTGGACGATCGCCATTGGTACCCGTGGTTATTCTCCCCCAGAACAGTATGCGGGGCAGCCGGGTTTTGGCAGTGATATCTACGCCCTAGGGATCATCGCCATCCAAGCTTTGACAGGGATTCATCCTCTAAATTTTCCCATTGATGTGGGGACTGGGGAAGTAGACTGGCATCAGTTTGTGGAGATTCCTGAGGAGTTAAAGCAAATTATTGACCAGATGGTACGGTTTCATTTTCGCGATCGCTACCAATCGGCCCGCAAAATCCTCACAGCCCTAAAATCCCTGCCGCCCTATCTCCTACCCACCAAAAATTAATGACGCAAACAACTACCCAAAAAAAATCACTATACGAACAGGATCTTAACCTCTGGCTAGAGCGATCGATCGCTCAATTAAAATCTGGCAAGTTAGAGGATATTGATGTTGCAAATTTAATCGAGGAGTTGGCAGGTTTGGCGGCTAGAGATCGGCGTGAACTAAAAAATAGATTGACTACACTGCTTGAACATCTCTTGAAGCGTTGTTATGTCAAGAGTGAATATGACTATGCTGGATGGCAAGTAACGATCGCCCGGACTCGCATCGAAATTGAAAATATTTTAGAGCAATCACCAAGCCTAAAAAATTATATTAATAGCCCAGAGTTATTTCAAAATGCTTTGCAAAACTCGTTACGTATACTCAGAGCAAACTCAGATTACAAATCTATAGAATTCCCCGATTCATGGCAGTTTGAGAGTGATATTGACTCCGTATTAAATATTGATTTTTGGGATTAATTTTTGGGGAATATTATTTAGGACTTACGCATCGGATAGGAATTGTAGTAATTCATGAATTGCCCTACAACGATAAATTGGGGTTTTCAGATGTTTTTGCGTAAGTCCTATTATTAATAAATTTATTGTGACTAGAGGGAGAGTTTGGCTTTGAGTTCAGCTTTGATCCGGTGGAGGATAGACTTTTCATCGAGGGTTGCCAGGATATCGCTGACTACGGATTTAGGGCTGTCAGGGCCCCAAGAAGCACCGTTAGAAAGGTAGAGCTTCGTTACCTGTCCGATCGCATAGGTGGCGACTCCAGTTATGGCTGCTTGGGTAATGGCTACGGAAACATAGGGGGCGATCGTCATCCCGCCTGTCATGGGAACCGTAATGCTAAATAAACTTTTTAGAGAACTTAAGCCCAAGGAAGCCAACACTTCACTGGCACTGATCCCCGTCATGCTAATGGCAATCTTTTGGAGCAGAGACACAGCCCCCGCTTGGGTCATGGGGATGCCGTAGAGTCGAGACAAGCTCAGGATCATGGTGACATCAATGATGGCTCCGGTGAAAATATCTAGGGCAGTAATTGGGTTGAGGGCGATCGCCATAGCCTTGGTCATCACGCCTTTCCAGATCACCTCATTGGCACTAGCTTCCCGGATGCTCATCTTTCTTTGCACCAGTTGCTCGTTGACATCGGTGGCAAACAACATTGTATTCAGGGCCACTAGAGATTTTCCTTCCCGGTGGAGAATTTCTAAGATTTTTAGCTTAAGTTCATCAATCTGGGGAGTTCCCAGCTGCCGTTGGTAACTTAGACTGCCATCAACTCGACGTACAGCCTTGATGATTACCGGAGATGCTGCCACCATGACGATTTCGGCGGGGGTCAAAAGTTGGTAAACTCGCTCATCCCGAATTTTGTGATAGATAGCCAGTCGATCGACCTCTGGGTACTGGTCAATTTTGTTAAATACCAGCAGCAAGGGCTTACCCACTTCCCGCAACTGAGATAGAGCATCGTACTCCACTTGGGTCATGTCCCCAGCAATAATAAACAGAATCAGATCCGCCCGCCTTGCTACCTCATGGGCAAGGAGTTCCCTGGTTTCCCCATCTACCTCATCAATCCCCGGTGTATCAATCACCTGAATCTGGGAGTTGCCCCCACGGGATAGGTCTGCATTGCCAAACTTTTCGGTGACTAAACCCCAATCTGCCGTTTGGTTGGCTTTGGTAACCCCATGCAATGCTCCGGTAGTAAATACAGATTGTCCCAAAAGGGCATTGAGCAAGGAAGATTTGCCCCGCCCCACCATGCCAAAGGCAGCAATTTGAATTACGGAGTTTTCTAACTTATCTAAAAAACCAGTCAAGTCTTGAATTTGCTCCTCTAGACCGAGTTTTTCTTGGGGAGTCAAATCTAGATTCTGGACAAGTTCCCGGAGACTATCTTGAGCTTTTTTATAGTTGAGTTCCCCTTCAATTTGTGCGAAGTCAAAAATAGTATTTTCCAGATTATTTTCCAGACTATTTTCCAGACTATTTTCTAGATTATGCTCCGGGTCTAAATTTACTGAGTCTGCCAAACACAACCTCCCTATCATCATGTTGCCCTGATCATAACAATTATTGTGATCCTCCAGTATGGCAATTCTTCTGGGAATAATGAGGGCTACTCACTCAGAGTTAAAAAATTAATTACCTGATTGCCATTCAAGGGCTGAGAAAATAAATAACCCTGACCGCTCTCACAGCCAAGGTCTTGGAGTTGTTTGAGTTGAGCTTGATTTTCTACTCCTTCGGCGACTACTTGCATATCAAGATTGTGGGCAAGGTTAATAATTGTCTGGATGATTTTATGATGGCGAGATTGGAGGGTCATTTGCTGGATAAAGGATCGATCAATCTTGAGAGTATCCACGGGGAAATGATGGAGATAGCTAAGGGAAGAATAGCCCGTACCAAAATCATCAATACACATTTTAATATTCATTTCCTTTAGTCGTTTCAGGGTTTCGGTGATTTGAGCAGAGCCATCAAGGAGAATACTTTCGGTAATTTCCAGCTTTAGGTTTTCGCTATTTAACCCCGTGTCTTGGAGGATTTTTTCAATTCTTTCCACTAGATCGGGACGGGTGAATTGCCGGGGGGAAAGATTGACATTAACAATAATTTTGGATTTAAATTCCTGTTGCCAGAGGGCGGCTTGTTGACAGGCGGTATTGAGAATCCATTCTCCCAAGGAGACGATCAAACCCGTTTCCTCGGCAAGAGGCACAAAGGTTAAAGGCGAAATCATCCCTTTTTCTGGATGCTGCCAGCGGACTAGAGCCTCAAACCCCAAAACTTGCTGCTGGTTGCTAAGGGAGACGATCGGCTGGTACTGGAGATGAAATTGGGGATGGGAGTAGAGGGTTTTCACCGCCCGGCGGAGGTCGTTTTCTAGCTTCAGGGTTGCCACCGTTTGTTGGTGAATGGTCTGGTCGAAGATCTCGTAGCGGGAGCGCCCACTGCTCTTGGCTCGGTACATAACCAGATCTGCATCCCGGAGCATTTCTTCTGGTTGGCGATAGTTTTGATGGCTGTAGGCAATGCCAATGCTCACTCCGGTAAATATTTCCTGTCCTTGGAGGAGAAAAGGTTTGGTGATTTCTTGAATAATTCGTTCGGCGACTTGAATCGATTCATCGGGATGATTGATGTTATCGAGGAGAATCGCAAATTCATCTCCTCCTAGGCGAGCCACTACATCCTTGCCTTGGCGAATACACCGACTCAAAATTGCCCCGATCGCCACCAACAGACTATCCCCAATGGCATGACCGAGGCTATCATTAATTACCTTAAAACGATCTAAATCTAAAAATAATAGGGCAAATAGGTAATCTGGGGTGTGTTGGAGTTGATGGAGGGCTTCGTAGAGTTTTTCCATGAGCAATGTCCGGTTGGGTAAGCCCGTGAGGGAGTCATGGTAAGCATTGTGGCGGAGTTGGGATTCGATGTGGCAGCGGGTAGTGATCTCTTGGCGGAGGTGTTGATTGGCAATCTCTAGGTCGAGGGTGCGTTGTTTGACTAGGGTTTCTAGCTGGACATTGAGACTGGCTAACTGGGTTTCGGCTTGGTGACGGGCGATCGCTCCCCCCAAAGTTCCGGCCGCCGCCAGGAGAATTGATTTTTCCGTAGCAGAATACTCCCACTCGATTTGATGATGGTCAAAACCCAAGAAGCCCCAGCATTTGCCTTGGATCTGGACTGGGACGATTAAGATCGAGCAAATATCTTGTTCTCGGAAGATCGATCGAGCGGGTTCGGGCAAATCTGCAACCTTTCCCCCCACGGGCTTCCCATCGATCATGGCTGCTTGCCACCAACTCCCCATTGCTGTCATCGCCAAGGGAAACTGAGGGGAGGAGAAATATTTTTCGCTAGAACTGGCAGAACTTTTGTCGCCGGGGGCGGCATCTTTTTGAGCAGGGTTTTGGGAAGAATTTTGAGAAGAGTTTTGAGCAGTCAGTTTTGGGGCGGCATCTTTTTGAGACCAGCGCTCATTCAACATCATCAAAGTATTCCCTGTACTAGGGTCGGTATGATATTCAAACAAATATACTCGATCGACCGCCGTAGATTCCCCCAAAGCTTTGAGGGCAGACTTTAGCACCGAGCTGAGGCTATTAGTGCTGGTTAGTAAACAAGTTGTGGCGGTGGCAACTCCTGCTAGGAGGCGATCGCAACGCTGTAAATCCATGGCTTTTTGTCTTTGCTCCGTAATATCCATGTGGATACCAATAAAATGGGTTAAATCTCCCCTAAGGTTACGAACTGGTGACAGAGCTAATTCATTCCAAAATTCTGTCCCATCTGGGCGATAATTTTTGAAAATAACCCTGCCGGAGATCCCTAACCGGAGATATTGTCGGATTGTCTCGATCGCCTTAATACCCGTCCCCTGCCCCTGCAAAAAGCAAAAATTTCTGCCGATGGCTGCTTCGAGACTGTAGCCTGTGATCTTGCTAAAAGCTGAATTGCAGTAGATTAAAGGTTGATCGGGGTCTTGCATATTGCTAATGGTGATCCCGTGACTGCTGGCGGCGATCGCCTGCTCTAATAGTTGCAACTTCTCCCAATTTTCCTGGGCTTCTAGAATGCCGCTCAAATTTTCTATAAGCCCTTCCCCCAAAGCTGAGAAACTCAGAAGTTGCTCTGGGGCTAGTTGTTTTAAGTCTAAATTTTCTGAGAGGTTAAATTCCCCGGACATAGTATGAGACACTCTCAATTACAAAAATTAAATTTTTACAAGTTGAATCTAGACTACAGAATCTAGACTTAGAATCTAGACTACAGTGATCTTACTTAATACGATGTTAATGAGGCAGTTCTGTACGAAAAAAAATATTGCAGTGTTGCGAACTCCCGGCTCCGAAATCTAAACCCTACCTGATGCCAATTCTACCTGATGCAAAATTTCGGAATTAACTAATAAAATAAGCCTAAACATCACCCTTGGTACAATCTTAAACAAAATTTTTAGTAGAAAACACCTAGAAACTTACTAAGCAATTAGCTTTGCCAATTAATCAAAAATCCTCAAAAAACCTGAAAAGGCTTATGAGGAGATGTCTTGAGAGATTTACCGAGAGATATGCAGGAAAATTTACTAAGAGGTTGTAGGAAAGTTGATTAGGGTGTTTTTGACTATTTTCTTAACTTTAACCAGAAATTTATCTCCTTAGGGGAGGTTTCCTTGTAGGATCCCTGCATTAGGAACTGTGCTTAGGAACTGTGCAACTACTTGAGAAATATTTAACTGCTTGCAGATTTTCTCTCATAGTCTCTAGTTTCCCTCTAAAATCTTGAGAGGTGAATTCTTCAATTCAGGTTTTGCATAGACCTAGAGTTAAAGACCTAAGTCTATGAATTGAATCAATGATCTACAATCAACTTAGTTGATCATCCATTTACGGAAAATTAACCAGCCATGACACATATCATCGGAATTGACAGAGCCGGATACTATCTTGGAGCTAATCTACCCCATTTAGTTCCCGGTAATCTCCTAGGTCAAACTGGAGTAGATACTGCTATCACTCCCTTAATGAATACTTTAAGTGGAAGTATTGGTCAAAATCTGCTGAACTTAGTTTTTGGAATTGCCGCCCTCCTTGTCGGTTATATCGTGGCGACGATCGCTGCTAGTATTGCTCAAAAGCTATTACACAGGACTAGTCTAGATAATAAAATCGCTAATTGGATTACGGGTAGCCCCCAGAGTAATCTGCCTGTAGAGAAGTGGATCGGCGGTACGGTGTTCTGGGTGATTATGCTGTTTGCACTTGTCGCATTCCTCCAGACTATCCAGTTAAACGCAGTTTCTGAACCGATCAGAAATCTCTTATCCCAAGTCACAACTTTCTTGCCCAAACTCCTTGGGGCTGGTCTATTGTTGCTTGCCGCATGGCTCTTGGCAACGATCGCCAAAATGGTAATCATCCGGGGACTAGGTTCCTTGGGGCTAGAGCGCCGTCTGGGGGAACAAACCGGAGAAACTCAGCAGTTTGCGGTGACGGAAACCGTAGCTAATGCCCTGTATTGGTTCATTTTCTTGTTGTTTTTGCCCGCAGTTCTTAGCACTCTAGAACTGGAAGGGACTCTCCAACCAGTCCAACAGTTACTAAATCAAGTCCTCTCGATTCTGCCGAATATCTTCGCTGCGATCCTGATTGGGGGAGCGGGTTGGCTGATTGCCCAAGTGGTGCGCCGAATTGTCACAAATCTAGTTGCTGCAACGGGAGCAGACCAATTGGGGCGGAAGTTTGGCTTGAACCAGAGCCAACAGTCGCTATCTGTGATTACTGGGACTTTGGTCTATGTCTTGATCTTGATTCCTACGGCGATCGCTGCCTTGAATGCTCTGAGAATTGAGGCGATTTCCCAGCCAGCTATTTCTATGCTGACTCAAATCCTCAATGCGATCCCCCAAATCTTTACGGCGGTTGCCATTCTCGGCATTGCCTACGTGATTGGGCAGTTTGTGTCGGAGATTCTTACTAATGTATTGACGGGGATCGGGTTTAACAATGTCTTTCAGTGGCTAGGTGTGGGATCGATCGTCAATCAAACCCCCGTCGCTGGAGAATCGACTGAACCATCGACTACCAGCCGGACTCCCTCAGAGGTTTTGGGGGTAGTTGCTTGGGTTGGCATTATGCTCTTTGGGGCGATCGCCGCTACCAATGTGCTACAAATTTCAGCTTTAACCCAGATTATTTCTGCCCTCACCGTAGTGGCTGGTCAGATAATTTATGGCTTAATTGTCTTTGCCATTGGCTTGTACTTAGCCAACTTAGCCTTTAGTATTATCAGTAGTTCTGGTAATCGGCAGGCAAAAATTGTCGGTCAGGCAGCCCGGATTTCCATAATTGCCCTAGTGACAGCGATGGCTCTCCAACAGATGGGGATTGCTAGCGATATTGTCAACCTTGCCTTTGGTCTGCTCTTGGGGGCGATCGCCGTTGCCATAGCCCTTGCCTTTGGTTTGGGGGGTCGAGATATTGCTGCCGAACAGGTTCGATCGTGGTTATCCTCCTTCCAAGATTCAGACAAAATTGTACCCAAAGTAGATCAAACTACCCGTACAACCACAAGGACAACGACAACTGACGACTATTAAGGACTAGTAGGGTGGGCCATACCCACCTTGCATCATTCCCAGAATAATTCCCAGTATGACTCCCATCCCCTCTGTTTCCTCATCAGTTGCCTTGAATAGAGGGCTTAATATCATTTTGCAGGAACTCAAGTTATGTTACGATGTCTGAGGATTTATAGAAATCGCCGTAAAACCCATGTGCTTTAGCCGTGGGATATAAGGCGAGTTAACGTAGGTACGCAGTTAACCAATTACTTCCCTACTATGATACGATAAATCAAAATTAGCTTTTGTCTGTAAACGACATCCTAAAATATTGGTGAAAAACCCAAACGGTAGTCAACAGAGTAAAAGAAAGCTAGAA
>Ga0105044_10004769_pt1 | contig 18629 bp, 17 predicted proteins | sample MAT01_FD_78092 | JGI IMG/M metagenome (GOLD analysis project Ga0105044, IMG submission 78092) | Freshwater microbial communities from Lake Fryxell liftoff mats and glacier meltwater in Antarctica - MAT-01 | ecosystem: Environmental > Aquatic > Freshwater > Ice > Liftoff microbial mat | place...
CCCTTCACCTGCGGCACCGGCTGGCAGAAGCGGCTCGGGGTAGCCCAACAGCCCCGTGCATAGCTTTTAGCTCTGACAGTGGTATGCATGTCGTGAATGTCCAACGGGACTTCATCGCCTCCCTTTCCGCGGTGAGAAAACTACTGCCCCACCCACTTTTGCCGTCCTGCGACAAAGAGATCCAGCGGCATCATTCCCAGGGCGCCCGAGAGCCCAGCGGCGCCCCCGACGATGAGCAGCCCCTACCGTAGGACATTTAGGGGAGCCTGCGCTTCGCCACCCCCACCGACAGCGTCGCCGCCGCAAGGTCGAACGTGGCGCCCGAGATGTTCCGCGCCATCACCCGCACGGTGTTGTTGGTTCAGGCAAAGGCTACGAGCTGGATGAACCGCGGCGACCTCATTGAGGATGGGGTTTCGATTCGTGCTGCCGACAGCATCCGCGTGAGACAGAGCGTGCCTTGCGGAGGAGGTGCGACTGGGTTCGAACCGTCCCTCGGTTGCACGCCAGAGCGAGGGGTTGATCCCTGCAATACGCTATCCCGAAGACCCGAAGCCGATGGAGGCTCTAAGACAGACCGTGCTGCGATGCACCCCGCCGTTACCGCTCGTAGCCATAAACCTCTCGCGCCTGCGTCTCGGAAACTAGACCTTCGCTGAGGTCGTCCTCGATCGCCTCACGGTCACGTGAAAGAGGGTCGCCCCAGCCGCCGCCGCCGGGCAACTCGAGCAGTAGCCGGTCGCCTTCGGGCACATCCTGCTGGCCCTTGGCCCGCAAAGAGGGGCCGGAACGGAGGCGCAGTATACCCGGCGCGCCGGCGACGCCGCCATGCCGACCACGAGCAGGGTTCTCCACTCGGTCGAACATTGCCTGTATGCGGAGCGGCTGGCCATCGAGCCCAGCGATCTCCACCAGCTGGCCCAGCCCGCCGCGGAACCGACCGGGGCCGCCGGAATCCGGCCGCAGCTCCTTTCGCCAGAACACCACCGGCGCGGCCACCTCGCTGGCTTCCACAGGGATATTTTTAATGCCAGCCGGGAAGGCGGTAGCGTCCAGCCCATCCTTATCTGCGCGCGCGCCCATGCCGCCCGACTGAAAATAGAACATCTCCCACGAACGCTCCGAGCCATCAAAGCCGCGTGGGCCGCGGATGTAGGGGTTCCACATCATCCCGCTCTCTGCCGTGCCTTGCCCAGGCATCGCCTGCGCCAGGCAACCGATCGCCACATCCGGCAGCGCATGGCCGATGATGTGCCGCGCCGCCACCGCGGCCGGCCGCCGCGGATTGAGGATCGAGCCCTCAGGTGCCGTCACCTGGAAAGGCGCGAGCGAGCCTGAATTGTTCGGCACGTCCGGCGCCACCATGCACTTGATGCCATAGGAAGTGTAGGCGCGGGTGTAGTTCAGGACCACGTTGATGCCGTAGCGCGACTGCGGCGAGGAGCCGGCGAAGTCTATCAACACGCGGTGGCTACCGACGGTCATGCGCGCCACCAGTTGTACTGGTGCCTCGTAGCCGTCGGTGAGGCCAGTATAGTTGTAGGTGCCGGGGGTCAGCCGCGCGATCGCGTGCTCGGTGGCGGCGCGTGAGGTGTCAATGATATGGTCACCAATGGCGGCAAGGTCGGTCTCGCCGAACTCTTCCAGCGTCTCGGCAAGCCGCCGGGCGCCTTCCTCACCCGCAGCGAGAATCGCCAGCAGGTCGCCCTCTAGCTGCAATGGCTCCCGCGAATTGGCGCGCAGCAGTGTCAATAGATCCTCGTTGAGCCGGCCGCCTCTGGCCAGAGCCATCGGCGGGATTAAGACGCCCTCCTCGTAGACCTCGCGCGCATCGGTGCCCATGCCGCGGCCGCCGACATCGACGATGTGGACCGTGGCTGCGAACAACCCGACCAAGCGGCGGCGATGGAAGGTGGGTGTCAACACCGTCACGTCATGGAGGTGGCCCGACGCAATCCAGGGATCGTTGGTGATGAAGGCGTCGCCAGGCCGCATGGTCTCCACCGGGAAGGCCTCGATGAAGTGCGGCACCGCCAGCATCATGGTGTTAACATGGCCGGGCGTGCCGGTTACGGCCTGCGCCAGCATGCGGCCCTGCAGGTCGAACACACCGGCCGAGAGGTCGCCGCCCTCGCGTACCGGCGGGCTGAAGGCGGCGCGCACCATCGTCGTGGCCTGCTCCTCAGTCACGGCAATCAGCCGGTTCCACAAGATCTGCCGGGTGATCGGATCGGCGCGTCGGGCGCGCAAGGACCCCTTAGGCATCAGCGTCCTCCACGTCGGCAGATCAGGGCGCCATTTCCGGCGACGCGGGCGCGCCAGCCGGCCGGCAACAGGGTCGTGGTTTCGTTCTCCTCCACCAGTGCAGGGCCGGCGAAGCTGTCGCCTGCAGTGAGGTCGGCGCGGTGGAAGACCGCGTGCCCGACCAGGCCTTCGGAGGTCATCACCTCGCGCGTCGCGCGGGTACGGCGGTGGCGGGTCTTGGCGGCATCAGTCGCACGCGGCCGGCGTTGCGGTACGGTGGAGACGGTGACCGACCAGGTCATCGCCTCGGGCTCGGCATTCGGAACGATGCGGCCATACGCTTTGGCATAGGCAGCCTCGAACAGCGCGCGCAGCACAGCTGCAGCACGCGCGCCGAAGCCCCTCGCCGGCAGCGCCACGGTGATCTCGTGCCCCTGCCCCTGGTAGCGCATGGTGGCAAAGCGGCGCTCGATCAGCTTAGCGCCACCGGCTGCCGGCACGACGATGACGCGCGCTTCAGTGGTAAGCGCGGCCAGCATCGCATCCAGCTTCCTGCCCTCCAGCGCCGCCAGCTTCACCTGCCAGCTGCGCGCGATTTCGTAGGCGACCGGCGCGCGCAGGAACCCCACCGCGGAGCCAACGCCAGCGGCCTCCGGAACGATAAAAGCATCGATGCCGACCCGCTCGGCCACTGCCGCCGCATGCAGCGGCGCGGCGCCGCCGAACACAATCATACCGCGCCCGCGAAGCGTCTTGCCGCCCTCCAGCGCATGAACCCGCGCGGCAGCGGCCATGGTCTCATCGACCACGCGGGCGACGCCGGCCGCCGCCCCCGGCGCATCGAGACCGAGCGCGACGCCCGCGTGACCCAGCGCCACGCGGGCGGCGTCGAGATACAGCGGAAAGCGGCCGCCGGCAAAACCGCGCGGATCAATGCGGCCAAGCACCAGGTCGGCATCGGTCACGGTCGGCGCGGCGCCGCCGCGGCCATAGGCGACCGGCCCTGGCTCCGACCCTGCGCTGTCCGGCCCGACGCCCAGACGGCCCAGCCGGTCCACGCGTGCGATGGAGCCGCCGCCGGCGCCAATCTCCACCATCTCCACCACCGGGATGCGCAGCGGCAGGCCGCTGCCCTTCTTGAAGCGGTAGACTCGTGCCACCTCGAAGCCGCGGGCGGTCTGCGGCACACCATCATCCACCAGACAAATCTTGGCGGTGGTGCCGCCCATGTCGAAGGAGAGCACGTCTGCCAGGCCGAGCTCGGCAGCGACGGAGGCGGCGAACACCGCGCCGCCGGCTGGGCCGCTCTCCACCAACCGTACCGGGAAGCGCCGCGCAGTCTCCAGCGTGGTCAGGCCGCCGCCCGACAGCATCATCAGCAGAGGGCAGCAGGCGCCGGCCGCCAGCAGCCGCTGCTCCAGCCGGCCGAGATAGGCGGCCATCAGCGGCTGCACATAGGCGTTGGCGACCGCCGTGGAGAAGCGCTCGTACTCGCGCATCTCGGGCGCCACCTCGGAGGAGAGTGTGATCGCCACACTGGGCAGCAGCGCTGCCAGCAGTTCCGCCGCGCGGCGCTCATGCGCCGGGTTGCGCCAGGAATGCAGGAAGCCGACCGCCACCGCCTCCACCCCCGCCGCGCTGAGCGCCGCGGCCGCCCGATGCAGATCCTCCTCCTTCAGCGGCAGCAGCACTCGGCCATCGGCGGCGATGCGCTCCTGCACCGGCAGGCGCAGCGCGCGCTCCACCAGCGGCTTTGGCTGCTCGATGCCAAGGTCGTAGAGATCGAAGCGGTGCTCGAGGCGGATCGCCAGCACGTCGCGGAAGCCGGCGGTGGTGACCAGGCCGGTGCGAGCGCCCTTGCGCTCAATCAGCGCATTCGTAGCAAGCGTTGTGCCGTGAATCACCAGCGCGAGATCGGCATGCGTGAGGCTGGCCGCCGCTAGCACCTCAGCGATCGCCGCCAGCACGCCCTCCTCCGGCGCGGTATGGGTGGTGAGCACCTTGGCAGTCCAGCGCCCACCTCCTGCTTCCAGCACCGCGTCAGTGAAGGTGCCGCCGATGTCGCAGCCGAGCCGCGCGGCGCTTCTGCCCTTGCGCATGGCGCTCAGCCCCCGATCGTGCCCGGCAGCCACGTGGCAAGACCTGGGAAGGCAGTGATCAGCACGGCCATGGTGAGAAGTGCGAGTAGCGAGGGGATGGCGGCCACAGCGATGCGGCCGATCGGCTCGCGTGTCAGGCCGTTCAGCACGAAAAGGTTAAAGCCGACGGGCGGGCTGATCTGCGCGGTCTCGATCATGATGATGAGGAATATCCCGAACCAGAGCTTGTCGAATCCCGCCGCCTGCACCAGCGGCAGCACGACGGGCAGGGTGAGTACGATAATCGCCAGCCCTTCCAGGAAGCAGCCAAGCAAGAGGTAGAGAAGCACCAGCACGGCGATCAACTCGTATTTGGAAAGGCCCCAGGCGGCGACATTGCCTGCCACCCAGCGCGGCAGGCCGAGATAGCCCATCGCTACCGAGACGAAGGCAGCCGCCAGCGCTATCAGCCCGATCATTGAGGAGGTGCGCACCGCCGCCATCAGCGCAGTAGAGAGCGAGCTGAAACTGAGCGAGCGGTACCAGGCCGACAGCGCGAGCGCGGCGAAGACCCCGACTGCGGCCGCCTCGGTGGGCGTGGCGATGCCGAGATACATGCTGCCCATGATGGAAGCGATCAGCACCAGCGGCGGCAGCAGCTCGGGCAGCGCGCGCAGGCGCTCGGCCCAACCGGGAGCCACCTCGTTCGCCGGCACTATGCCAGGGCGCAGCAGCGCCCAGATGACAATGACACCCATCAGAAGCGCCGCCAGCATCACCCCCGGCACAATGCCGCCGATGAACAGCTTGAGGATCGAGGTGTCCGAAAGCACCCCATAGATGATCATCACGGTCGAGGGCGGGATCAGCAGGCCGAGCGTGCCGGCGCCGGCCAGGCTGCCGATCGCGGCACCCCGGTCATAGCCGCGCCGGTCGAGCTCGGCAAAGGTGATGCGACCGATGGTGGCGGTGGTGGCGGCCGAGCTGCCGCAGACTGCGGCGAATACCGCACTGGCCAGCACATTCACATGAAGCAGCCGTCCTGGCAGCCACCAGGTCCAAGGCGAGAAGCCGCGCAGCAGCTGCTCCGACATGCGGGTGCGGAACAGGATCTCCGCCATGAGAATGAACAGCGGCAGTGCCAGCAGCTCCGGCGCGGTGCCGTTGTTGAACAGGCTCTGCGCCAGGATGCGAGGGACTGGCAAGGTGCGGAAGATTTCGAGCGCCGAGACGCCAACAAGAAGCAGTGTCATCGCCACCCACACGCCGGCCGCCAGCGAGAGGGCGAGGATGCCGAGGACGGTGAGGCCGATGGTGCTCACAGCGCCTTTCGCTCGGCGACTTCGTCGACGGGCGCGACGCGCATCGACTCCTCCCCGGCGGCGATGCGCGCAAGCCCAGCGGCGAACTGTAGCGCCAACAGCGCCGCTCCCAGCGCCAGCGTTCCCTGCGGCAGCCACAATGGCGCCCGCAGAGACGACCAGGATGTGACGCCGCGTTCAAAGGATTGAAACGCTAGCAGACCGAGCGCGCGGGCGACATAGGAGGCCACGAGCAGCCCGACCAAGAAGCACAGCGCCTCCAGCGCCCGGCGGGTGGCGACGTGCCGGATCAGCGAATTGATGCCGGTGCGCACGTGCGCACCTTCCGCCAGCGCATGCGCCGCACCCAGCAAAAACACTGCGCCCATCAGGTACCCGCTGACCTCCCAGGTGAAGTTCAAGCTTTGCCCGCCGATATCGCGCGCCGCGATCTCAGCCACCACCAGCACGGCCATGGCGGCCAGGCACAGGGCGGCGAGCACTGCCGCGGCATAGCCCAATTGCTCGGTGACGCGCGCGAAGCCCATCAGCGCGCCGCGCATCACTTTCCTGTCCGCTGACGGAACTCCGTGATGATGCGGGTGGCGTCGGGGCCAGCGTCGCGCATGTAACTTGTCCAGATGCGCTCGGCGACGATGGTGATCTGGCGCTTGAAGTCAGCCGATGGCTCGCTGACCGTAATGCCGTTCTGTCGCAGCAGCGCCAGATTGCGCTCATCCTCCTGGATTGAGACGTCCCAGAAGCGCGGTTCTAGCTCGGTGGCCAGCGCCTCAAGCGCCTGCTGATGCGCCGGCGTAAGGCGGCGCCAGGCATCGAGGTTGACGGTGACTGTGGAGAGCGGATTTGCCCAATCGAAGCGGCTGTAGTGGCGGAGAAACTCCCAGAACTTGCCGTCCACGCCAGAGGAGGAGGAGGTGGAGACGCCTTGCAGCACGCCGGTAGCGAGGCCCGGTACCACCTCGGCCCAGGGCATCAGGATCGCCGATGCGCCAAGCGCCTGAAAGAATTCCAGCGCCCGCGGATTGGCGGCACGGATGCGCAGCCCGCGCATGTCCGCCACGCCATTGAGCGGCACGCGGGTATATACCCCCTGGCCTGGCCACGGCACCGCGTAGAGCAGCTTTTGGTTGGCGCGCTCGAAGACGCGGTCCATAACTGGGCGCATAACTTCGAGCAGCGTGCGCGTTTCCTGGTAGCCAGTGGCAAGCCCGGGCATAGCGCCAAGCGAGGCGATCGGTGTCTCGCCCGTCTGCTGCTCGAAGGAATACTCTGCGATCGGCACGATGCCGTCGCGCACCGCGGACATGGTTTCCGGCCCGCGTAGGCCGAGCGCACCGCTGTCATGTATGGTGATGTTCAGCGCACCACCGGTCACCTCGCCGGCGCGGCGGGCGAAGATCTGCGCGTTCTGAACATGAAAGTTGGATGTGGGCCAGGCCAGATGCATGTCCCATCGCAGTGCTCTCGCCTGCGCGCGGGCCAGGGCGGGCATAAGGACCGCCGTGACAGTGAGGGCGCCAAAATGGCGCTTCGTGATGCAATGCATGGGTCGCCTCCTCTCCCGCAGGCGCGCTCGGCGCCTTCCGGGAACAAGGCTGTGGCTTGAGTGCTACCGACGTCCAGTGCATAATTAACAATACCTTTTGCGGAACACGCAACATGAGGCTGACGACGGAGGAACTGCGCAGCGTCGTGGTGGTGGCCGGCACTGGCAGCCTGACCGGCGCCGCTGCGCTCCTGCACGTTTCCATCTCCGCCCTCTCCCGTCGAATCGCGCGGGTCGAGCAGCAGACGCGCTTGCGCCTGTTCCGAAGGCAGGGCGCGCTTTTCGAGCTGACCGCCTCTGGGCGAGAGTTTGCCGCGCGCCTCGTCCCGCTGCTCCGCGACCTTTCGGCGGCGATCGAGGAGGCGCGCATCAGCGAGCCAACACCGCGCCACCTGGTGCTGCTTGGCGTGGCTCCAGCCATGCGTTCGCTACTGCCGCGAGCGGCGTCAAGGCTGCTTCGCGAGAATCCATCCCTGACGGTCGAGCTGACCGATGCTGCCCCGGGCGATCTGCGCGCGGCCGTGCTCTCCGGCGCGGTGACGCTCGGTCTCGGCTTTGGCGTGAAAGCGCTGTCACCGCTCGCCTTTGAGCCGCTACTGCGCGACACGCTGGTCCTCGCCTGCCCGCCTGGCCATCGGCTGGCGACCCGGCGCGCGGTGGCGTGGCGCGAGCTTGAGACGGAACGCCTGATTGGACTCCGGGACGGTGAGGAGCAGGATGGGATCGAAGACCAACTGGCCGAGTATCGCCTGACACGGCTGTTTGCCGTCCGTCTTCGTTCTAGCGCGTCCGTGGTTGGCATGGCGGAAGCCGGCTGGGGCCTGGCGGTAATGCCACGCAGCGCCGTGCCGCCGCGCTGGCGCGGCTTCACCATGCCTCTGTTGCGCGAACCCGGCATTGCACAATCCATCGGAATCTGGTCGCGTTCCGGCGCGCCGGAGGACGTTATGATGACGCAACTTCGTAGTCACCTCCGCTCCGCTGTGTCGCCAGAATGGAAATAGGCGGTCTCGAAACATCATCGACGCGACTAGTGCTGCCGATGGGTGTCGGTGAGCAGCGGCGTTGGGCCTCCCCGCGCGGCGGTCAATCGATCCTGGCGGCCCTTCGGCGTTGAAGCGCAGCACCCAGTCGCGAACGATCTGTAAGATGACGTTGCCCAGCCGCGCCGCATCCGAGCGGGTACCACGCTCCGCGATGACGGCGAGCGCCAGAAGCCGCCTCGCCTGCACGGCGTTCTAGCTGCGGCGGGCGAGGCCGCGGAGTTGCTGGCTGGTGAAGTCCGAGCGAAGGGCGATGGCGCGCAGCATGATGAACCTCTGATGCTGAGTCGGGCGTTGTGGGCTTTGGTACAGGGCCACGACCGGTTTCGATCGCCTGGAAATGGTTCAATCTAATCCGCTTTCGGCGTTGCATCTCGGCCACGGCGATGTGCGCGAATCAGGCGCCGCCGCGCGCCGCGGAAATAGGCTTCCATCAGCGACGCCGTCAGCAACTCGTCGCCATCCTCCAGCGCAGCGGGCAGGGCGGTGAAATACTGCGCGATCGCCGCCCATTCGCCAATCGTGGCGTCCATGTAGCTCGCCTGCATCACCATGCCGAAGGTGGTGCGGTGGAAGGCGGCGGCCAGCCAGTCATTGCCGCACAGGTCGAACAACAGCGCGTGCGCATCCCGCACCAGGCGGAAAGCCTGCGGCACCTCGAAGCCTGGCTCTGCATGCCGGGCGAGATAGTGACTCACCTGCGCGCAGCGCGCCCTGACCGCATCCCGCCCGGCGGTGTCGAGCCGCCTGGCCGCCAGTCGTCCCGCCATCGACGCCAGGTGTGCGCGCAGATCGCCAAGGTCGGACATCGCGCGCTCGGTCAGCAGGGATACGGCGACGCCGGCATTGTGCCGGTGCTGCACGAAGCCATCGGCCTCCAACTGCCGCAGCGCCTCTCGCACCGGGGTGCGGCTGATGCCGAGCGCCGTTGCCAGGTCGCGTTCCACCAGGCGCATACCAGGCGGGAAGCGGCCTGTAAGGATGCCTTCCTGGATCGCCTCATAGGCAACGATGATAGCCTGCGACATAGCGTTCTTTTCCAGATGGCATGCCATATCGGCAGCATGAAAGAAATAGCTTGAACGAAATCCCATTATGGTATGCCATCACCTCAAGCCAACCGCATAAGGCGACGAGGAGACGTACCTTTGGCAAGCGATAGCGGCCTTTCCTGGCTGCGCACCATGCATGTGATTCGCGCCTTCGAGGAAGCCGCTGCCGCTGCCTGGTTCTCCGGCAAGGTACGCGGCTCCGTGCACGAATCGACAGGGCAAGAAGCGGTCGCCGTTGGCGTCTGTGCGGCCTTGCGGCGGGATGATTGGCTGGCGTCCAACCATCGTGGCCATGGTCACGCCATCGCTAAGGGCGCCGATCCGCGTGCCATGATGCTCGAATTGTTCGGCCGCAAGGGTGGCACCTGCGGCGGCAAGGGAGGGTCCATGCACATCGCCGATTTCAGCATCGGCATGCTGGGCGCCAACGGCGTGGTGGGCGATGGCGTGACGCTGGCGCTGGGGGCCGCCCACGCCGCCCTGCTGCGCGGCGAGGACCGTATCGCGGTCGCGATGTTCGGCGATGGCGCGATGAATCGTGGCCCGCTGCTGGAGGCCCTGAACTGGTCGGTCGCCATTGGCGTGCCGCTGCTGCTGGTGTGCGAGGACAACCGCTATTCCGCCACCACGCTGACCGCCGATGTCACCGGGGGGCCAGGCATCGTGGCGCGCGCGGAAGCCTTCGGCCTGCATGTCGAAAGCGTGGACGGCAATGATGTCGGCGCCGTGCATGCAGCGGCCACGCGCCAGGTGGCGCGGGTTCGCTCGGGCGGCACGCCCGCTTTCCTGCACTGCCGCACCTATCGCTGGCGCGGCCATTACGCACCCGACAAGGGCGTCTATCGCGATGCCGCCCTCCATGCGCGCCTGATCGAAGACGACCCGATCGCTCGCTACGCCGCGAAACTGATCGCCGGGGGCGTTTCCGCCGAATCCATTGCGCGTTTCGCGGCCCAGGCCGCCGAGGACATGGCCGCGCACGTCGCCGCCGCCGAGGCCGCGCCCTGGCCCGACCTGCGCGAGGCGTTCACCGATGTGCAGGATATCGGCGCTCCGCATCAGCTTGAGGCCGTGCTATGAGCATGATGACCTATGCCGATGCCTCGCGCCTCGCGCTGCAGCAGGAAATGGCGCGGGACCCGCTGGTTTGGGCGCTGGGAGAGGATCTGGGGCCGGAGGGCGGCGTGGCGGGCCAGTACAAGGGCCTCCAGCAGATGTTCGGCAGCCGCCGCATCGTCGATACGCCGATCAGCGAGAACGCCATCATGGGCGCCGCCGTCGGCGCCGCGATGTGCGGCACGCGCCCGGTGGCGGAGCTGCGCTTCGCCGATTTCGGGCTGTGCGCGGCGGATGAGCTGATCAACCAGGCCGCCAAGATCCGCTACATGTTCAACGGTCAGGCGCGCGTGCCACTGGTGGCGCGCCAAGCCATCGGATTCCGCCAGGGAATCGCCGCCCAGCACAGCCAGAGCACCGAGGCGCTGTGGGTGCATGTGCCGGGCCTTGTCGTGTTGGCCCCCGCCACGCCAGCCGACAACCACGCGCTGCTCAAGGCCGCGATCCGCTGCGACGACCCGGTGATCTACCTTGAGCACAGGAGCTCTGGCAGATGACTGGGGCCGTGGAGGCCGAGGCGGCGCCCGCTGAGCTTGGCCGCGCGGTGCGCATAGCCAGCGGCGCCGACCTCACCATCGTCACCTGGTCGCGCATGCGCCATGTGTGCGAGGACGCGGCGGCGACTCTGGCGGCTGAGAACATCCGCGCCGATGTCTTCGACCTCCGCACACTGTGGCCCTGGGACCGGGAGGCGGTGCTGAGCTCCGTCCGCAAGACCGGCCGGCTGCTGGTGGCACAGGAAGCCGTGCGCACCGCAGGCTTCGGGGCCGAGATCGTGGCCGAGATCACCGAAGCACTGTTCCATGACCTCAAGGCGGCGCCGATGCGCCTCGGCGGGCCGCGTGCGCCGACGCCCTATTCGCAGCCGCTTGAGGATCTGCACCGCGTCACCCCACCGATGGTGGCCGAGGCCGCGCGGCGCATGGTGCGCGCCTGATGCGGCTGGATGGGCGCCATGTCGTGGTGACGGGCGGCGGCGGGGCCATCGGGGCCGCCATCGGGCAACGCCTGGTCCGTGCCGGCGCGCGCGTGCTGCTGGCTGACCGCGACCTTGCCTCCGCGGAACGCGCCGCCACTGGTGATGGGTCGCACGCAGCGGCGCTCGACGTGATGGATGAAGCCGCCTGCGACGCACTGCCGGCGCTGGCCCTGGCGCGGCTCGGCGGCTTCGACGGCGTGGTGCATTGCGCCGGCGCGGGGCTGGAATGCCCGGTGACGGAAACCACGCTGGCGCAGTGGCAGCACATGCTGACGCTCAACCTGACCGGCGCCTTCCTGGTGCTGCGCGCCTGCTGCCGCGCGATGGGGGACGGCGGAGCGGCCATCGCTATCGCGTCCACCGCCGGGGAACGCGGCAGCGCGCGTCGCGGCGCCTACGCGGCGGCGAAGGCGGGCGTCATCAGCCTGGTGCAGACGCTGGCGATCGAGCAGGCGCCGCGGGGCTTGCGCATCAACGCGATCTCACCGGGGCCGATCGCTACGCCGCTGACCGATGCCATGCATTCGGATGCCACGCGCCAGGCCTTCGCCCGCCGCACGCCACTCGCACGCTACGGACGGCCGGAGGAAGTCGCGGGCGCGGTGCTGTATCTGCTGTCGGCCGAGGCATCCTTCGTCACCGGCCATGTGCTGCATGTCGACGGTGGGTTTCTGGGCGCCGGAATCATGACATGAAACCAATCATCGACGCGCACCATCACATCTGGCGGCAGGCCGACCTCGACTGGCTGCGCGGCGAGGAACAGCCGCGCATCTTCGGCCCCTACCGCCCAATCATGCGCGATTATCCGCTGGCGGAGTTCATCGACGACGCGGCGCCGCTGGGTATCACGCAATCTGTCTATGTGCAGGCCAATTGGCCGAATGACCGCGCCTTCGACGAAGCCTCCTGGGTGCAGGAAGAAGCTTTGGGAATGATCGGTGGCATCGTCGCCTTCGCCGATTTCGCGGACCCAGCGCTGGCCGCGCGTCTCGCACGGCTGCGCGGCCTGCCGGCACTGCGCGGCATCCGCCAGCAACTGCATTGGCATGCGACGCCGCTGTATCGCTTCGCGCCGCGCCCTGATGTGTCGGATGATGCCGATTGGCGGCGCGGCTTCCGGTTGCTGGGTGAGACGGGGTTGATCTTCGAATTGCAGGTCTTCGCCGATCAGGCCGACCCTGCCGAGCGCCTGGTGCAAGACTTCCCCGATCAGCCTTTCGTGCTGGAACACGCCGGCATGTTGCAGGATCGCTCGGCGTCCGGCTGGGCGGCATGGCGCGCCTTCATGCGGCGGCTTGCGCGTCACCCCAACGTCACCACCAAGCTGTCCGGCCTCGGCACGTTTCTTCGCGCTGTTCATGTGGAGGACTGGGCGCCGGTGGTGCGCGAGACGCTCGACATCTTCGGGCCGGATCGCTGCATGTTCGGCAGCAACTTCCCGATCGAGAAGCTCTGGACCTCCTACGCCGATCTGTTCGCCGCCTTCTCGGCCTGCATCGCGCATCTGGACGAGGCCGAGCGGCACGCCGTGCTGCATAATACCGCCGCGCGGGTATATCGGCTGTGAGCGGGCGGCTCGCCGGCAAGGTCGCGCTGGTTTCGGGCGCAGGGACCGAAGGTGGTGGCATGGGGAACGGCCGCGCCGTCGCGCTGGCCTTCGCCGAGGCCGGCGCGCGCCTGCATCTGTTGGACCGCGACGCCGAAGCGCTCGCCGAGACGGCAGCGGCGATCCCCGGCTGCACCACGACGAGCGGCGATGCCACCGATGCGGCCGCGCTGCATGAAGCAGTATGCGCCTGCGAGACGGCTCATGGCGGCCTCGACATCCTGCACAACAATGTCGGCGCGGCGATCAACGGCAGCGTGGAGGCGGTGAGCCTCGCGGATTTCGAGCGTGCCTTTCACCTGAATGTCTCCAGCGCGCTGCTGGCGATCCAAGCAGCGCTGCCGGCGATGCGGCGGCGGGGTGGCGGCGCCATCCTCAACATCGGCTCGATCTCCGGCCTGCGCGTGCTGGAGGGGCTGGCCTATGTCGCCTATCCGGTGGCGAAGGCCGCGCTGTCGCAGCTGACACGCGTGGTGGCGGCGAGCCATGCGCGCGAGGGCATCCGCTGCAACGCCATCCTGCCGGGCTTCATCCTGTCACCGATGGTGGAACGTGCCGTGCTGGGCGCGGCCGGTGGCATGACGCTCGACGCCTACCTCGCCAAGCGTGCGGGCGCCATTCCGCTCGGCGTGTGGGGCAGTCCGCGGGATGTCGCGATGGCGGCGGTTTTCCTGGCCTCGGACGAGGCCCGCTACATCACCGGCATCGACCTGATTGTGGATGGCGGTGCGACATTGCTGTGTGGATGACAACGAGAACATGGAGGAAACTATGTACAGCATGAAGATCGGACGGCGCGCCGCCATTGGTGTCGGACTCGCCATGCCGCTGGTGGCGCGCGCGCAGCCAGCCGGCAGGCCGATCCGCATCGGCTTCTCGATCGCACAAACCGGCACGCTGGCGGCCGGCGGGCGGCCCTCGCTGCTCGCGCGGCAGATGTGGATGGCCGATGTGAACGCGCGCGGCGGCCTGCTCGGCCGGCCGGTGGAGCTGGTGTTCTACGACGACCAGACCAGCGCCGGCACCTCGCCCGGCATCTATGCCAAGCTGCTGGATGTGGATCGCGTGGATCTGTTGATCGGTCCATATGGCACGCCTGTGCAGGCGCCGATCTTGCCGCTCGCGCGGCAACGCGGGAAGTTACTGTTCGGCAATTTCTCGTTCCGCGCGAACGAGGAATTGCGCTACGAGCGCTACTTCAACATCGCGCCCTTCGGCGCCACGCCCGATGCCTGGCCGGGCGCCTTCGTGAAGCTGGCGCATCGTCGCGGGCTTAAGCGTATCGCCATCATGGTCGCGGATGCTGAGGGCACCGTGGCGCTCGGCGCCGGTGCGCGTGAGACAGCGCGGGCCTTGGAGATGGAGGTCGTTTACGACCAGCGCTACCCCTTCAACACCGTGGATTTCACACCGGTTCTGCGCGCTGTTCGTGCCGCACGGCCGGAGGCGGTCTATGTCGGATCCTTCCCGAACGAAACGGCGGGCATTGTGCGCAGCGTCGGCGAGATCGGCGTAGGCTCCACCGTGCAATTGTTTGGCGGCGGTATGGTCGGGCTGCAATTCGCGCCGCTGCTGGAGAGCCTCGGCGAGGCGGTGAACGGCGTGGTCAACTTCCAGACATACGTGCCCGAACCGACGATGGATTTCCCCGGCATCCGCGAGTTCATTGACCGCTACGCGACGGCTGCGCGCGCCGCGGGGGTGGACGTTCTCGGCTTCTACCTGGCGCCATTCAACTACGCTATGGGCCAGGTGATCGAGGCCGCGGTGAAGACTGTGGGCTCGCTGGAGGATGACGCGCTGGCGCGGCACATGAAATCCACTGAGTTCGAAACGGTGGTTGGCAAGATCGCCTTCGGCCCCACAGGAGAATGGCGCGTTCCTCGCATGGTGCAGGTGCAGTTCCAGGGCGTACGCGGCAATGATGTGGAGCAGTTCCGACAAGCCGGCCGCCAGGTGATCGTGGAGCCGCCGGAGCTTGTCTCCGGCGAGCTGCGCGTACCCTTCGAACGCGCACGCCGCTAGCGCCGCCGATGGATTTCGAACTGCTGCTGGACGCGCTGCTGGCCGGGGTGCTGCTGGGCGGGTTCTATGCCGCGCTCAGCCTCGGCCTGGCCATCGCTTTCGGGTTGCTGGATGTGCCGCACATCGCGCATCCGGCCTTCGTGCTGGTCGGCGCATATGGCGCAATCCTGGTGCAGGGGAAGTTCGGGATCGACCCGGTGCTGGCAGGGCTACTGCTGGCCGTTCCGTTTTACTTCTTCGGCACCGCCGTCTATCGCTTCTACCACACCACGTTTGAGAGTCGTGGCAGCGATGCCGGGCTGCGCGGCCTGGCCTTCTTCTTCGGCGTGGCCTTCGTGGTGGAGGTACTGTTGATCCTCGCCTTCGGCATCGACCAGCGTGGCGTGCGCGCTCCTTATATCGGGCGCGCGCTTGAAATCGGCGAGCTGCGCCTGCCCTGGCGCATGGTGGTTGCGTCCGCCGTCGCGCTGGTGGTGGCGGGCGCGATGATGCTGTGGCTGTCTCGCACCTATATTGGTCGCGCCGTGCAGGCGGTGGCGCAAGATACGCAGGCGCTGGCGTTGATGGGCGCGGACCCGGTGCGGGTAAAGCGCATCGCCTTCGGCGTGGCCACCGCATCGGTCGCGCTATCGGGCGCGCTCCTGGTGGTAGTTGGACCAGTCGAGCCGAACATGGCGCGCATCTACATTGGCAAGGTCTTCGCTATCGTCGTGCTGGCGGGCCTCGGCAGCGTGTCGGGCACAGTGCTGGCGGCGGTGCTGCTGGGCATTGCGGAAAGCCTTATGCTATCGAGCCCCGCCGCATCCTGGACGCCGGCGGTGGCGTTCGGGCTACTGCTTGCGGTATTGGCCTTCCGCCCGCAGGGATTGTTCGGACGATGATGCGCGGGTGGGGCGTCTTCGCGTCGGGCGGTGTCGCCGTTGTGCTGCTGGCGGTGCTGGCGACGCAGACCGTTGCGAACGACTACCTGTTCTTCGCCGCCTTTGTAGTGCTGCAATTCGTGGTGCTCGCCACCGCGTGGAACATCCTCGGCGGCTATTGCGGCTACGTAAACTTCGGCACCGGCGCCTTCGTTGCGCTTGGCGCCTACACCGCCGTCGCGCTGCACAAATTCGCTGACCTACCGTTGCCCCTGCTGGTCACGGCCGGCGCCGCCATGGGCGGTGTGCTGGGTGCTGCGGTCGGTCTGCTGACGCTGCGGCTGCGCGGCATCTACTTTGCCATCGCGACGTTGGCCGTCACCATAATCCTGGAAACTGCTGTTCTGAACTGGGATTATGTGGGCGGCGCGCGCGGCATCACGGTAGATCGCCCGCACGCCGATGCGCTGTTCGGCACCTACAACCGCATGCTGGTGGTGTTCATGGCGGCGATGGCGGTGGTGGCTGTGGCGATCGCGCGCTGGGTCGGCCATTCCGCCTTCGGCCGCAGCCTCTCGGCCATCCGCGACAGCGAGGATGCGGCGGAGGCCTGCGGCGTGCCGACGCTGAAGCGCAAGGTGCAGGCGGCTGCATTGTCTGGCGCCATGATGGGCGCGGCCGGCGCGCCGCTGCCGCTTTATCTCAACTTCGTCGATCACACCTCCGCCTTCGGGCTGAACTACGCAGTCTCAGCGCTTGCCATGCCGATGATCGGTGGTACCGGCCACTGGATCGGCCCTGTGATCGGTGCGTTGTTGCTGGGTACGGCGCAGCAGGCCGTGACCGTGACGATCTCCTCCGAGATCAACGTGCTGGTCACCGGGCTGTTGCTGATCGGCTTCGTCGTCGCCGCACCGCGCGGCATTCTCGGATGGCTCAAGCGATGAACGCGCTGCTGCGGGCCGAGGGTATCGTCAAGCGTTTCGGCGGCTTCACCGCGCTCGACACGGTGTCAGTTCATGTCGCGGCGGGCGAGCGGCTTGGCATCATCGGCCCGAACGGCTCCGGCAAGACCACGCTGATGAACGTGATCGCCGGGCGCATGCGGCCCGATGCGGGAAGCATCACCTTCGATGGCGCGGGGCTCGGTGGCATGCCGGCCTGGCGTCGCGCGCGGCTTGGAATTGCGCGCACCTTCCAGATCCCGCTGCCCTTCGGCGGGCTTTCCCTGCACGATAATCTGCGCGTGCCGCTGGAACAGCAGGCCGAGGCGGATCCACCCGGCCGCGCCAATGCGTTACTTGCGGAATTCGGCCTGGCGCGTCGCGCCGGGGACCTCGCCGCCGATCTATCGCAGGTCGAACTTCGCAAGCTGGAACTGGCCCGCGCCGTCGCCGGCGGCCCGCGCCTGCTGATTTCGGACGAGGCGATGGCCGGGCTTTCGGGCGCCGAGATCGACGAGGTGCTGGAATTGCTGCTGCGCTTGAACGCGCGCGGCATCACCGTGGTGATGATCGAGCATATGATGCGCGCCATCATGCGTTTCTCGCAGCGCGTCATCTGCCTCGATGTCGGGCGTGTGATCGCCGAAGGTACGCCGGATGCGGTGGTGGCGCACCCTGAATTGCGGAGGGCTTATCTCGGTGCCTGACCTGACGATCACCGGCCTCGAAGCAGGCTACGGTGCGGTGCGCGTGCTGCACGGCGTGTCGCTGGAGGTGCGGGCTGGCGAGACGGTGGCGCTGTTCGGCACCAACGGCAAAGGCAAATCGACGCTGATGAAATGCCTTGCCGGGCTGCTGCGGCCAAGCGCGGGGCGGATTCTGTTCGATGGCAAGACCGTGATCGGCGGCATGCCGGCGCAGGATGTGGTGGCTGCCGGAATCTCGCTCGTGCCGGAAGGAAGACGCCTGTTTCCGCGCCTGACGGTCGAGGAAAACCTGGTGCTCGGCGCCTTCCGGCAGGAGGCGCGGGCCACCATGGCGCAGGAGTTGGAGCGCGCCTGGACCACCTTCCCCATCCTGCGCGACAAGCGTCGCCAGCCGGCGGGCAGTCTCTCCGGCGGACAGCAGCAGATGGTAGCAATCGCGCGCGCGTTGATGGCGCGCCCGCGCTTGCTGCTGGTGGACGAACCCTCGGTCGGCTTGGCCCCCATTCTGGTGTCGCAGGTGATGGATACGCTAGCGGCGCTTAAGGCGGAACGCGGCCTTACGATTTTGATGGCCGAACAGAATTTCCAGCAGGCCGCGCGCATCGCCGATCGCGGCTATGTGCTGGTGCACGGCGAAGTCGCGTTTTCGGGCGACACTCAAGCGTTGACCTCGGATAGTCGAGTGCAGGAATTGTATCTCGGCGGGTAGAGGCGGCGGGGGGATCCGGATCCACGCCGATGGCGAAATCCCTGCGGCATCCGAGGAGCCGCTCCCAATCCGGCGCCTCGCCCTGCTCCTGCCAAGTCTCGCCCAGCACTGTGTTCTTGAAGGTTTTGATGTCCTCGCGCTTGCCCTGGGCCGCCTCCCGATCCCGGGCGATCTGCTCCCAGGAAAGCCAGCCCACGGGCTAGTACAGCGCCGAGATGTGGAAGCCGATGGTGTGCGGGTCCTGGCCCTCTGCCGTCGCGCGCCATTCCCCGCTGCTGAGCATGGCGGTCTTGTCGTGCTCCTGCATGGGATGGTCGCAGGCGCTGCAATGATACCGGGCGGTCTCGGGCGCGCCCTTGTCCCAGAGCAGCCTCTCGAATTTCAGCCACTGCATC
>Ga0105044_10004772_pt1 | contig 18625 bp, 14 predicted proteins | sample MAT01_FD_78092 | JGI IMG/M metagenome (GOLD analysis project Ga0105044, IMG submission 78092) | Freshwater microbial communities from Lake Fryxell liftoff mats and glacier meltwater in Antarctica - MAT-01 | ecosystem: Environmental > Aquatic > Freshwater > Ice > Liftoff microbial mat | place...
AAGGGAGTTCAAGGACATGTTGCCAGTAAGGTTCGGTCTTGGTGTTGGACGTTGCCAATTTAAGAATGAACCAGAGACATTCCACACGGACTGATGTGAATTCTTTTTTCTGTGAACCCCTTGATCGCCTTTTTCGCGGCGGGAGTTCAAATGAGGAATGTCTTATCACACCTCAATGCGAACTGCTTTACTGAAGTGTCCGTTTTTCATATCGCAACGAAGCAAGGGCTTAAACACTCAGTTCTTCGCTCTCTCTCTGCATTCACCAAGCTCCAGCAGGGCGCGTCACATCAAACGTTCGGATTCCGTTAAGTGAATTAGAATGTACAAAGCTTCTAGCCTAACTGATAATCGGAAATGAAGGGAATTGATAGGAACTAAAAAATAGGTGGGTTTCAACCTCTTCCACCTCCCTTGGCTTAGCAATACCTTTGAAAGATGAAATGGGTCAAACGTATCGTCTTCTCGCTCCTCGCGCTTCTCCTCCTCACCTTCCTTGCCGGCTATTTCTGGCTCCGCTCCAGTGTGCCTGAGTATGAGGGTGAAATACAACTGAATGGATTGACCAGTGAAGTTCAAACTTGGTTTGATGAATATGGTATTCCCCACATAAAAGCGGAAAACCGCGCGGATTTATACAAGGCATTCGGATATGTCCATGCCAGCGAGCGACTCTTTCAAATGGAAATGCTGCGACGAGCCGGCGGCGGACGGCTGGCTGAAATAATCGGTCCGGATGTCCTCCCTATAGACATCCTGTTTCGATCAATTGGGCTCAGTGAATACGCGGATCAAAGTGATAGTCTGCTCCACCTCAACCCCTCCCCGATGATGGCGGATATCGAAAGCTATCTCTCTGGGATCAATGAGTTTATTGCAGAAGGCTCCACTCCTGCTGAATTCAAACTTATCGGAATCGAAAAGACGCCATTTACCACGCGTGACCTTTTCCTCATCACCGGAGCCATGAGCTACAGCTTTTCTCAGGCGCAAAAAACAGAACCGGTGGTCGACTTTATCTGTCAGAACTATGGACAAGAATATTTAAACGATATCGCTCTTTGGCATTCACCCAAAGAGACATTCATACCTTCCTCTGCGAGCGACCGAACCTCAAATGCCCTTACCACCTTCGGTTCACAAGTGGCTCAGGTGGATCAGATTCTTCCTATTGCGCCCTTACAAGGCTCCAATTCATGGGCCGTATCAGGCAAACGGACGAAAAGCGGAAAAGTGCTCTTTTGTAATGATACCCACATAGGATACCTATTGCCTCAAACCTGGTATGAGGCTTATCTCGAATGTCCTGGCTTCAACCTCTATGGGCATTTCTTGGGAGCAGTGCCGTTTGCCTTGGTGGGGCGAAAGCACGAACTATCCTGGGGATTAACCATGCTGCTGAATGACGACATGGACTTTTACCGTGAAACATTTCACCCTAGCGACTCTTCCCAAGTAATGTTTCAAAATGAATGGGTCAATGTTTCAATGCAGAGTTACTCCATCAAGATTAAAGGACAATCCGATAAGGTTCTTCAGGTTCGCCAGACGCCCCACGGACCGATCATCAATGATGCCTTTCCAGATATGGGAAAGGATGAGCCAATTTCTATGCAGTGGACGTATACAGCGTTACCCAACAAAACCATGGAAGCATTTTATGGAATGAACAATGCCACTTCAATGGCCGAGTTTGAATCTTTTCTTCCCTTCATTCATGCCCCTGGGTTGAACATGAACTATGGCGATGCGGAAGGCAACATCGCTTGGTGGTCGTGCGCATCGTTGGTAAAGCGACCAGAACACGTAAACCCATGGTCGCTGCTTGATGGGGCGTCCGGACTGGATGAACAGGAAGGATATTATTCCTTTGATCAAAATCCTCATATCGTCAATCCGGATCGTGGATTCATTTATAGTGCGAATGACTGGCCCGCTCAAATGGACAGTTTGTATTACCCTGGATATTACAAACCTCAATATCGCGGAGACCGCATCCGTACGTTGCTTTCGTCCCGTTCAGATTGGGATTCAGAAGGCATGAAGGAAGTGATGACCGATCGTACCAACTCGATGGATTCTATCGTGATGAACCATTTTCTCAGAAGAGTAATGAAATCTGAGGCAATCAGCGAGGATCCAGAAATGAGCAGCATGATTGAGGCAATGCGCGGTTGGTCAGGCAGTTATGCACCTGATGAAAATGTTCCTGTTCTATTTACCCGTATGCTTTATCACTTTTTGAAAGAAACGTGTGAAGATGAGTTGGGACCCGAGCGGTTTGAGCTGTTTCTCGCCACCCACCAAGTGCAACGAGCCTATTCTCGGTTGGCCGAGGAGCGAAATTCACCGTGGTTTGATGATGTGCGAACGGAGGCCAAAGAAACACAGGATTCTATTCTATTTAGGGCCTTTCGAGCAAGTGTGAGTGAATTGCAAGAGCAGTTTGGTCCCAATTGGAAAGTGTGGAAATGGAGCAAGGTATGTTCGCTGGAATTAAAGCATCCATTGGGAAATGTGTCAGCGCTAAAGCCTATTTTCAATCTCGGACCATATATGGTTTCCGGAAGTAATGAGACCATCCAGCAAAGCGGTTTTAAGATGCAAGCAGACGGTGCATGCAATGTGTTCTTTGGGTCACAAATGCGAATCATTACAGATTATGGTGATCCGAGTCAATGCTGGAATGTGACTCCTGCCGGACAAAGTGGGCATCGATTGAGTCCGCACTACAATGACCAGACAGATCTCTACGTAAGGGGCGAGTTCAGACCTCAACATGCATCTGCCCAATCTCTTGAGAAAGTAGGTACCGTGCTTCGATTCGTGCCTTGAAGCCATTTGACCTCTCTCTTTTTTTTTCGCATACTTCTTCGATAAGAGTTGCGTTTACTGACCATGTTGAAAACAGCCACGCAAGTATTCGAGCTATGGGGATGATTCCATGCGTATTTTTGCACGGTTTTTTTAGTTGGATAACACATGAATGGTAGTCCTGTGGCTCAATTGGAAGTGAAGGAAGGTAAAAAGCTGCACGGCTATCAGTTGGAGGCGCTTGAGAAAATCTTCGAGCGAATTCGAAATTTTCCGTCGCGTTACAACCTTTGTTTTCAGTTGCCTACCGGCGGAGGCAAGACGGTTATCTTTTCTGAAATCGCGCGTCGGTACATTCAGGAAACGGGTAAAAAGGTACTTATCCTCACTCACCGAGTGGAGCTGCTGAGCCAAACCAGCAACGTGCTCGAAGACTTTAACGTAAGGAATAAAGTCATCGTGAGCAAAGTCAAGACCCTCCCCGATCAAGATAACTTCGACTGCTTCGTGGCGATGGTCGAAACGCTTAACAATCGACTCCGTGACGAGAAGATTGAGTTTGATAACCTCGGATTGATCATTGTGGATGAGGCCCACTACAACTCGTTCCGCAAGCTCTTTAAATGGTTTGAAGATATTGTGATCCTCGGAGTGACCGCTACTCCACTGAGCAGTAATATCCGGTTGCCATTGCACGAGAATTATCAGGAGCTTATTGTAGGTGAAAGCATTGCCAATCTGATTGAGATGGGTTTTCTTTCTAAGGCTACTACTTATACCTACGACGTGAGTCTGCATTCACTTAAAGTGGGCGTCAATGGAGACTATACTGTATCTAGTTCGGAAAAGCTCTATGGCAATTTCTATATGCAGGAGAAATTGCTTTATGCCTACGAGCAAAAGGCTCTTGGCACAAAGACACTTATTTTTAATAACGGAATCAACACCTCGAAGCAGGTGTATGCCATGTTTATTGAGGCCGGTTATGATATCAAACATCTTGACAACACGCACCACGAAGTAGAGCGGCGGGAAATTCTCGAATGGTTCCGCACCAAACCCGGAGCTATTCTCACTTCTGTGTCAATTTTGACCACAGGATTTGATGAACCCACCGTTGAAACCATCATTCTCAACCGAGCCACGAAGTCACTCACCCTCTATCACCAAATGATAGGTCGCGGATCCAGAGTTATTCCTGGGAAAACCGATTTCAATGTGATTGATTTGGGAAATAACACCCGCCGCTTCGGGCTTTGGGAAAGTTATATCGACTGGAACGACATCTTTCGTCATCCGAATAGCTACATCGAGAGTGTGGTATCCGATGAGCAGATGGAGCGAGAGATGAAGTATGAGATGCCGGAAGAAGTCCGCTCCCGCTTTAAAGCGTCGCCTGTGATTGAGTTCGATATCAAGGAAGAATATGTGAAGGTGCTGCGACAGGGATTAAAACCCAAAGAAGCGCTCTACCGCTCTATTTCCCAGCATGCTGGACTTATTTGTGAAAACGCATTTGAACTGTCTGAAGGACTCGAATTGGTTCGGTTGCTAGATCAGGATATCCGAAGCCGGGTGAAACAATACAGCTATTGTATTTCAAAAAGCACAGATAGCTACCTGGAATGGCTCCGTGATGAGTACACGAGAAAGCTACAACAGCTTGTAAGACAGCGTATTGTGTAGGTATGTTATCGGGTTTAGTTAATAAAAGATTCAACCTTTTTGAGTAAATTCGGAGGTATTCCGTTTACATTTCGACCCGCTTTCCCCATTGGGGATGAATCCAAGGAACTATGAAGCTAAAGACCGACAATATTTTTCAGATTACCGAGCTAGAAGTCTCCTGTTCCAAAGTGTACAAAGCGCTTATGGATGAAAAGTCGCATAGCCTTTTCACCGGAATGGCCGCAAAAATTGACGGTGTAGTTGGAGGAGAATTTGAAGTAATGGATGGCACTGCCAGAGGCTATTTTCTTAATCTAAGCAAAGACAAGCGCATTGTGCAGGCATGGACTCACAATCAGTTCGACCCTGGAATTTTCACAATTGTATCAATTGATCTGGAGAAAACCGAAAAGGGAACCCGAATTAATTTTAATCACATAGGTGTTCCCGAAGACAGCAGCGGCTGGCTTACCGAGAACTGGAAAAAGGTTTATTGGAATCGTTTGAAAGAATTTCTCGAAGAAAAGGTTCTTCATTGATTTGGCTCGTTTACACGTTTTAACGATCGAAGTTTGTCTTGAATCTGTTTTATTTGCAAGGTGAGAAATTACTTAAGCGATCTTAAGTCCGACCTTCCGGCATCCATCTTTGTCTTTCTTGTTGCCCTTCCCCTCTGTCTGGGTATTGCTCTGGGATCTGATGCCCCTTTATTCTCCGGTTTAATTGCCGGAATTGTTGGAGGTATAGTTGTCGGTATCCTCAGTAAATCATCTCTTAGCGTAAGTGGTCCTGCAGCAGGTCTGACAACAATAGTCGCCGCGGCAATTGCTGATCTACCCGCATACGAGGCATTCCTGATGGCTGTGGTCCTCGCCGGAGCATTTCAAATTATTTTTGGTCAATTGAAAGCTGGACTCCTTGGTGATTTTGTGCCGGTATCTGTGATAAAGGGAATGCTCGCGGCAATTGGTCTAACACTCATACTGAAGCAAATACCGCACCTTGTGGGACACGACGCGGACTTTGAAGGAGATGAGAATTTTATTCAACCAGACGGAAACAATACGTTCACGGAACTTCTAGAGTCCATCAATCACATGACTCCCGGGGCTATGATCATCGGCGCTTTTTCACTGATGTTGATGCTTATCTGGGAAACGAAGCGAATGAAAAGAATGACTTGGACCCGCTGGTTGCCCGCACCACTTTTCGCTGTGATCGGTGGCATCGGGTTCAACGAATTGTTTCGTATCACCGGATCAAGACTCTTTCTTGAACCCAGTCACCTAGTGGCTATTCCGCAAGCCCATTCTCCCCAAGAATTCCTTTCCTTTTTCAGTGTTCCTGATTTTACTTTTCTCGCGAATACCAAAGTGTGGATGGTGGGCATCACATTGGCACTGGTGGCTAGTTTAGAATCTCTTCTCGGAATCGAAGCAGTAGATAAACTAGACCCAAGAAAGCGCACTACTCCACCCAACCGTGAATTATTTGCTCAGGGTGCTGGAAATATTGTATCCGGTCTTATCGGCGGACTACCAATTACATCCGTGGTGGTTCGCAGTTCTGCGAATGTTACTGCTGGTGGTGAAACCAAAACTTCTACCATTTTGCATGGAATACTCCTGTTGATTTCCGTGGCATTTATTGCAGGTGTCCTGAATCTTATTCCACTTGCTGCCTTAGCGGGTGTGCTCATTTTTGTAGGTTATAAATTGGCCAAGCCTTCCATCGCCATTGAACTCTATGGTCGGGGGAGTTCGCAGATTTTGCCGTTTTCGGTAACGGTGATTGCTATCTTACTTACCGATCTTCTTATCGGAATTGGAATCGGAATTTTGGTCGGACTCTATTTTGTGTTGCGTTCCAATTTCAAATCTGCTGTAATACTAGTGGTAGATGGAAATAAGTATCTGATCAAATTTCGACCCGAGGTTTCCTTCTTCAACAAGGCTTTGCTGAAACAGAAATTACTTCAAATTCCAAACGGGAGTTCGGTACTTATTGACTCATCACGGTGCAAATTCATCGATCACGATATTCAGGATCTTATTGACGATTTTGTAGTCTCCGCCGAAGCAAGAGAAATGCGAGTGGAGTTGATTGAGTCTAATTTTAAGAATAACAGATAAATTAAGAGTCCTAATATGAAGAGCTACGAAAAACTGCTTTTGGAGAATCAGGCTTGGGCCGCTGAAAAATTAGAAGATGATGTTGACTTTTTCAAGCGTCTTGAGAATATTCAGCGTCCGGAGTTTCTGTGGATTGGTTGCTCGGATAGCCGTGTTCCAGCGAATGAAATTACTGGAACGAAACCAGGGGAGATCTTCGTCCATCGAAACATCGCGAATATGGTGGTGCATACTGACCTCAATCTACTCAGCGTATTGCAATACGCGGTGGAAGTGCTGGAGGTCAAGCACATTATCGTATGCGGACACTACGGATGCGGCGGTGTAAAAGCTGCATTAGGTCACCATAGTTTTGGCACCATTAATAAGTGGCTGCGTAACATCAAGGATGTCTACCGCTGGCACGAAAAGGAAATCGAGGCTCTGCCAAATGAAGAGGCCAAGGCTGATAAGTTGGTGGAGTTAAATGTGCGCGAGCAGGTGATGAACTTAGCAAAAACCTCAATTGTTCAAAGCGCATGGAAGCACCACCAACGTCCTCACCTGCATGGTTGGGTATACCGCTTAAGTGATGGAATTCTGCATCCCGTAGAATTGATGACTCCCAACTCGCCTCTTGATCCAATCTATATGTACGATAACCTCTAGGCGGTTTTTGTTACCGCATGCGGACTTCCGGGGTAATGTTAAGTGAATCATGCCTGCCTGCCTGATGCATGAACCATGCGGCAATGCCAATCATGGCTGCGTTGTCTGTACAATATTCAAAGGGCGGAATAAACACATTCCATTTTTTAAGCGCTGCCTTTTCCTTCAATTGTGAACGGAGAAATGAATTGGTGGAAACTCCACCTGCCAAAGCAATGTCGGTTATGCCCGTTTGAATAACTGCTTGTTCGAGGACGCTGAGTAAGTAATCGATCACCGCCTTTTGATAGGATGCGCAAATGTGCTCCAATTCACGCTTCTTAAAGCCTGGTTCGGCCAGTTCTTTATCCCGAAGAAAGTAGAGAAATGACGTTTTTAGTCCGCTGAAACTATAATTCAAATACCCTGCAGAAGGTTGAGTAAAGGTGTATTTTTTTGAATCCCCATTTGCCGCAAGTCGATCTATATGCGGTCCGCCCGGATAAGGTAATCCCAGCAATTTGGCAGCTTTATCGAAGGCTTCTCCAGCTGCATCATCAATCGTTGCTCCAATTACGATCTGCTCCAGCGGTGAATTCGCCTGAATGAGTTGTGTATGTCCACCGCTCACCGTGAGGCACAAGAAAGGAAATAATGGCACAGGACGTTGGACTTTATCCCGAATAAAGTGAGCTAACACGTGAGCCTGCATATGATTGACTCCGATGAGAGGCTTGTTTAGTGCCAACGACAGACTTTTTGCGAAGGAAGTTCCTACCAGAAGGGCACCCATTAGACCCGGACCACGAGTAAATGCGATCACGTCGATCTCCTGTAATGTAACTCCCGCTTCTTTCAGCGCTTGAGCAACAACCGGAACAATATTGCTTTGATGCGCTCTGCTGGCCAATTCGGGAACTACACCACCATATTTTTCATGAATCGTTTGTGTGGCAATCACATTGCTCTTGAGGTTATCGCCGCAAAGAACAGCGGCAGCTGTTTCATCGCAACTGCTCTCGATAGCAAGAATCCATTCGCTCATTGCGCAGCGGTAATCTGAACGGAGTCTGGAACGATAATGAGCTGATCAAAACCCACTGTGGACGCTGATGTTATTTCATCACCCCGTTGAATGAGCATGAACGACTCAATCCGTGTTTCAGTATTTTCCTCATACCATTTTGTCGCATCCTGCAGGCCCATAATCATAAAGGCCTCAGAATACACGGCGGCCTCCGCTAGCGATGGCGCAACAACTCCGACGTATACCAGTTCGCTCGAGTTAGGCGGATATCCATAAGACGGATCTATCATGGATGCTTTGTCAGCGATCGTTTGGTAAGAGAAGGCTCCGCTTTGTAATCGTATGCGCTGATCTGTCGTGTCGCCCGTAATTCCCAATGAAACCACGTTGAGCGAATCAGCCCATGCCCCCCGAATGATGGTGCTCTTTCCGTAGGTCAAACGCCACTGAGTAATTCCCTTTACTTCGAGAAATCCAGCGAGTCTATCCATGGCATAAGCGCCGGCTAGCTTGGTGAAGTCGAGCACGATGCGTGGATCAGCCTTTCGCATTTCGCTGCCCGTGTAGGAATAGCCATCCTCTGATGTACGCTCGTTAAGATCAATTTTTGCCCCATCGAAAAGAGTATACTTAAATAGAGCATCCAAGTCTGGTTCACCTTTCTCCCAACCCTTTTCCTTTCGCTCTCTCCATGCGTCGCGGATAGGATTCAGAGTTGGATCATAGATACCTCCAGTTCGATGATGAAAGTCGCTCCCCAAGCCATAGATCGCTCCAAACATTGCGGTGCTGTCAAAAAAGACGAACGCAGAATCCGTGCGTTCGAAGCGGTTAAACCGAGAAAGAATGCTGGCAGGGTCATTCAAATCACAGGCCTGCGCCACTTCGCGAAGTATGCTGTCGATCTCAGCCTGATAATCCGTTGAGTCGCCGACAACATCGATGAAATAAGGTATCCGAAGGAATTCTCCACTGTAATATCTGCCGCTAATTGCCGACGGACCAGCCTCTTCGCAAGAAGCGAAAACCGAAAGCAGAAGTATTCCTGCTCCTAAAAAAACGTCCGAACGGCATAAAAACATGCCGCGAAATTAAGCAGTCTAGTCCTCCTCCAACTCAGTTTCCTTTCGTGGGTCATTTTTGCCCGAATATTGTGTAATGATTGACATGCGTAATTTCTTTCTGGTCATCTTCCTTCTGAATTCAATCAATTCACTTTCGCAGACTGTGGTTCGCGAAGGGGCACGTCGTCCTGAAATACTTACCCCTTCCGCCTTTCCGAAGGGTAATCCCACCGGTTATCCATTTATCGAATTGGGAAGTGAGCAAACCCTCGAGTTTCATTTTGACGAAGAAGGAAATGACCGAAACGACTATCAGTTTGGTGTGATTCATTGCGACCATGATTGGACTCCCTCTGATCTGGAGTCAGCCCAATTTCTGAATGGCTTTTCCCAACTCGAAATTACAGATGTGGAAGGCTCATTTGGAACTCAATTCGATTACGTCCACTACCGCTTCAATTTTCCCAACGACATGATGAAACCGGTGGTTTCGGGAAATTATGCTGTAGTCGTTTTTTCGGATGGCGATATGGGTGATCAAGAATCCTGGCAGTTGGTTTGGCGAGTCGTCATCTATGAATCTCTAGTACGCTTCAGGGCAAAGGTCCAGCAGAGTAGTGTGGTCAAAAATCGATTCAGCGATCACGAGATTTTGTGCGAAATCATTGCAGACAACTACCGTATTTACGATCCCTATTCCGAGATACACCTCTCTATTCTCAGCAACGGTGATTGGAATAGATCCATCAACGACCTCAAACCTACTTTCGTGAAGCCCGATGGCCTCGTTTTCCAATACAGTGATGGCCGCAATACCCTGCCAGCCGGCAACGAATGGCGGGATTTTGAAATGAAAAATCTGCAATTCAGCAGTATGAATGTCGAGTCCATTTCGCCCGGTGCTGACGGATGGTACGTTCAACTGCGTCCGGATTTACCGCGCGGAAATCGGGCCAATGACTCTCGTTTTGACCTCAATGGGAAATACCTTGTGAGAAGTGATATTGCGAGCGACTCACACCTCGAGTCGGAATACGCTTGGGTCCATTTTACCCTAAAAATGCCAGAAGCAATTGAATCGAAAGTGGTGATTGTAGGCGGAATTAGTCGCTTGCTATCTGAACCATGGGAAATGAAATACGTGCCGGCCATTCAAGCTTACTCCTACACAGCTTTGGTGAAACAGGGCTATTACAATTATCAGTATGAAATGATCGACCTCTATCATCCAGGGGGTGATCACTCTTTTACCGAAGGGAATTATAGCACAACAGAAAACGATTACCATATTTTTGTGTATCATTATGACCGTGGCCTTGGGTGCGACCGCGCGGTGGGAGCGCAGGCACTGAACTCCGTGCGTTAGTCTTGATCATACTGAAAGTCCTCCTCCCCAAGTCCTTTCCTCCGTTTCTGAATTCGAAAATCAGCAAAGCGATCTTTCACATAGATGAGAAAGTCATACTGAGAACTCTGAATCAGAAACTCATCGGTCACATTGATGTAATCAATAAATGCATCAAAGTCTTCATCGCTTAATTCGATGATGTGATAATCTACATAGTGATTAAATAACTCCTTCAGAAGTTCACGCTTCATGTCCTCATTTTCCAGTTGGGCCACCAACCGTTTGCTCTGCTCCTTCCGACTGAACTGCTGATAGAGGAAAGTGATCGGACTCATCGCAGCGTTGATTCCACTGAGCATGTAATCCTCCTCACGATAACCCAATTTTTTGATATCCTCTTGAATCTTCTCCAAATCTCGGGCTGCAAAAACCTCTACCTGAGCCAAGCGATAGGTTCGCTGCTCTAAATAAGTAGTGATTCGGTACACATCTTTCACAGTCGAATCATCGAAGCAAACCGTGCGCGTGAAATAGCCTAGGGAGGTGACTGTAAGTGAGTCGGACTTCAGGCATTCCACCGAAAAAGTGCCATCGGGCTTGCCAAATCCGCCGGTTTTGGTGCGTCGGTTCACGATAATCGTATTCGAAATAGGTTGTTCGCGCTCGTCAAGCACTTTCCCAATTACCCTGATGATCTGCGCGTCCTGCTGGGCTTCTAGGGAAGCCGGAACAATGCACGAAAGAATGGTGCCGAACAGTAAAACGTGTTTGCCCAGAGAATCAAGCATAAATGCGAAGTTGAGAAATCCCAGCCAATAATCGGACCTCACTGTCCAAAACAACGTCGAATATTCGCGTGAAATTCAACTTCGTGTACTTTTGACACCAAATCACTTCAACCTTTCTATTCATGAGAACACTTTCTACGTTCTTTCTTTTGCTCTGGGCTATCGGGGCGCAAGCTACGTCTATCACTTTTCGTGTGGACATGTCGCAGGTCACCGTGAGTCCCAATGGAGTGCACATCGCAGGTAGTTTTCAAAACTGGACTTCCGATGCTACACCTATGACTGATGACGGCAATGGGGTTTATTCCTACACCACTGATCTGGTGGGTGGCAATTATCAATTCAAATTTATCAATGGGAACTCCTGGGGCAGCGATGAGCAAGTGCCAGCCGGATGTGGGACGAACAATGGCTCCGGGGGTTACAATCGCTTTGTAGATCTGGCGGCAGCTCCGATTGACCTTGCTCTAGTGTGCTTTGGCGCTTGTACTTCTTGCTCTTCTATCACCTTCTCTCAGGTTACTTTAAGGGTGGACATGAGCCAGCAAACCGTTTCACCAAATGGCGTGCACGTTGCGGGCAGCTTCCAAAATTGGAGTCCAGGTACAACGGCTTTGACTGATGCCAATGCAGACGGGATTTATGAAATCACCGTCTCGATTGAATCTGGCACCGAAATTCAATACAAGTTCATAAATGGCAACGATTGGCCTCAATCCGAATTGGTTCCTACTCTCTGTGGAGTCAGTGACGGCTTTGGAGGTTTCAACCGAAACTCATCAATAGGAACAGAAGCGACCACCTTACCCGTAATCTGTTTTGGAGCTTGCGCTCCATGCGTGGCTGGTCCTCCCGCCATGGTTTCGGTAACCTTCAGCGTGGATATGAGCATAGAAACAGTGAGTGTGGATGGAGTAAATCTCGCCGGTGAATTTCAGAATTGGGATCCAGCTTCAACACCAATGACAGATTCAGGTAATGGCATGTACTCAGTAACATTGGACATAGAAGAGGGCAGCTACGCCTATAAGTTTATCAATGGAAATACTTTCGCAAACCAAGAAACTGTGCCTTCCGAATGCGGCATGGATGATGGCTTTGGAGGTTTAAATCGAAGCCTAACTGCAGCAGGTGAACAAGTGATTTTGCCCACCGTATGCTTCTCCTCATGCGTGTCCTGTTTGCCTGTGGAACCTGTGCCGGTATCTGTGACTTTTCAAGTTGATATGAGCCAAGAAACGGTTAGCCCAGAAGGCGTGCATATCGCCGGGGACTTTCAAGGCTGGGACACAGCGGCTTCGCCAATGACAGACGAAGGAAATGGCATTTGGTCTTTCACCACTATTTTGGTTTCAGGTACGGCTGTTCAGTATAAATTTCTGAATGGAAACACTTCGGAATCATATGAGACTCTGCCCAATGAATGTGCGCAGGACAACAACCGCTATTTCACAGTGGGGATTGAAGACACAACTCTTCCGGTGGTGTGCTTTAGCGCATGTGCTGCTTGCAGCGAGCAGCCGGAAATGGTGATGGTTCTTTTTCAGGTCGATATGAGCAATACCACAGTGAGCGCTCAAGGAGTTCATCTCGCAGGAAATTTTCAAGGATGGAACCCGAATGGCACAGCCATGACTGATATAGGCGGTGGTCTATTTGAGATACTCTATCCTGTCACAGCCAACACTACCGCCCTTTTTCGTTTCATCAATGGCTCCGAATGGGCGCAGTCAGAACTGGTGCCGGTAGAGTGCGGAATTGACGATGGTTTTGGTGCATTTAACCGTTCGCTTGAAGTCCTCAATGAAAACACAGCCTACAGCCCAGTTTGCTTCAGTTCGTGCGAGGCGTGCGTGCCCTCTGTGCCTGTTTTAGTGACTTTCCGGGTGAACATGAACAATGAAACAGTGAGTGGCGACGGCGTATTTGTAACTGGTGATTTCAATGAATGGAGTCCAACTGCAACTGCCATGTCGGAGTTTGAACCTGGGGTGTTTCAGGCTGTTGGCGTCGTAAACTCAGGACAAACTATAAGCTATAAGTTTCTCAATGGACCCGATTTTATCGGGGTGGAAAATGTACCCTCCGACTGCGGCGAAGCCGATGGCTTTGGCGGATTCAACCGATTTTACACAGCCGAAACATCCAACGAAATTATCCCGGTAGTTTGTTTTAGCGGGTGCGAAGATTGTCAGGCGGGGTCCAATGTAACCGTGACCTTTCGAGTGGATATGTCAGAGCAAACGGTTTCTCCAGACGGCGTGCACGTAGCTGGCAGCTTCAATGGTTTTTCTCCCACTGCTTCAGAGATGACTTTGGTTTCTCCCGGAGTGTTCAATTTCACCGCGAATGTTCCCGCTAGCGCTCAACTAACGTTTAAGTATATCAACGGGAATGACTTCGCATTTGTGGAAACGGTTCCGTTTGAATGTGGCGTGAATGATGGTTTTGGTGGATTCAATCGCACAGCAGTAGTTGGCACCTCATCTCTTATGCTTGATGAAGTGTGCTTTAGTTCATGTTCAGATTGTGCGCTGAATGTGGGAATGAATGCACTAGAGTTGCCGTCCATTTTCCCTAACCCTTCTGAGCAGATGGTGTGGATCAACCCCGGGGCGGCTGGTTCTGCGCTTGCTCGAGTTTATGACGGCTCTGGTCGATTAGTGACTACTGTGGCAGGGAATGGCTCGGCAATTAGACAGGTGAATGCTTCCAACTGGTCTGCTGGGATGTATACGATTTATTTTGAAGGGACAGATTACACCACACGAATGATTATTCGGTAACCCATAAAGTAGTATTGAAAAAGGGCGACAGATGGTCGCCCTTTTTGTTTGAAAATAAAATTCGCTTGATTATTTCACCACCGCATAGGTGAGCTTCAAGTTTGCCGTAAACGAACACTGGTCAGCGCCTATAGACTCCCCTTCGTAGTAATTTATCATAGTTGGTGGATAATACGGTCCGCTGAGATCCTCAAGAGAAATAAGCGCTCCGAGTTTAAGTCCTGATAATGCAGCCATGCGCTCTGACCGCTGACGGGCATCAGCGAACGCCTTGCTGTATGCTGATTTCATCAGTCCATCAAGATCCTCCACCGTGATTTCAGTCACCACGTAATTAGCACCAGACACGGTGTAAACGCTTGTAGTGAAGTCTCTGTATTTCTTTACATCATCAAAGGTCAGGTTGTATTTTCGTAAACTGTATGCGGGTGAGTACTCATCAAAGGAAGGGATCTGCTCATTTGACTTGAACACGAGATTCTTTTCAGGAATATGCATAGTGCGAATTAGGGCAAACAGATTAGACTCAATATTCTGCATTTCGTATTCTACGGGACGCGGGTTTCCTGGCTCCTCAAAATACCAATCGGAGAGAGTTACCTCCACAACGGTTTTGTCGGGATCAACGGCAGACGATCCAGAGGAATTGATCACAATGGTCTGTGCTGTCACTGTTCCCAGTGAGACACACAGTACCGCGGCGAGAGAAAGAAGAAAAGGTTTCATTCGATTAATTATTTAGTAAACGAAGTAAGGTTGAAATGAGAGGACTTTACTCCGTAATTCACCCTATTTCCTCGGATTTAACTCCAGCGCGAGAAAGCTACCTGTATGACTACCTTTTACTTTGGCCAACTCTTCCGGAGTTCCTGATGCCACGATGGAGCCTCCGCCCTCGCCTCCTTCCGGGCCAAGATCGAGGACATGATCCGCTACTTTGATCATATCCAGATTATGCTCAATCACAAGCACCGTATTTCCCCGATCTACCAGCCGATTCAGCACGTTGATCAACATCTGAACATCTTGAAAATGGAGTCCTGTCGTTGGTTCGTCAAGGATGTAAATCGTATTTCCGGTATCTCTTCGCGCGAGTTCAGATGCTAGTTTGACACGCTGCGCTTCTCCTCCACTCAGCGTTGTGCTGTGCTGACCAAGGGTGATATAGCCCAGTCCGACATCCTGAAGCGTGCGAACGGTATGAAAAATGGTCCGGTGATTCTCGAAGAATTCTACGGCCTGATCTACGGTCATATCGAGAACGTCCGCTATGGATTTTCCCTTGTACCGAATCTCTAACGTTTCTCTATTGTAGCGCTTTCCGCCGCATGTTTCACATTGCACAAAGACATCAGGAAGAAAGTTCATTTCAATGGTTCGCACTCCTCCGCCTTTGCAGGTTTCACAACGACCTCCGGCCACGTTGAAACTGAATCTTCCTGCTTTGTACCCTCGCACTTTTGCTTCCGGGAGGGAGGCGTACAGATTTCTGATATCCGTAAATATGCCCGTATAGGTGCTGGGATTGCTTCTCGGTGTGCGCCCGATTGGACTTTGGTCAATGTCAATCACTTTATCCAAACTCGCCACTCCCTTGATCTTTTTAAAGGCAAGAGGTTTTCGTGTATTCTGATTGATTTCTTGCGCAAGAATAGGATAAAGCGTGTGGCTAATTAGACTGGACTTTCCGCTTCCACTCACCCCTGTGACCGCTGTAAAAGTGCCGAGCGGAATTTTGGCAGTGACATCCTTGAGGTTATGACCGCTTGCCCCCTCTAGCACAAGCCACTTCCCGCTTCCCTTTCTTCGTGTGGTCGGTATTTCAATGGATTTATCTCCCCGTAAATAGGCTGCAGTCAGACTTTCGCCTTGAATCAGTTGGTCAGGTGGACCTTGTGCAATGATTCGTCCGCCGTGCACTCCTGCGCCAGGTCCCACATCAATAAGGTGGTCACTTTCTACCATCATATCTCTATCGTGCTCTACCACAATCACGCTATTTCCCAAATCACGAAGAGCTTTGAGCGAATTGATCAGTCGGTGGTTGTCGCGCTGATGAAGGCCAATGCTAGGCTCGTCCAGGATGTATAATACCCCGACAAGCTGCGCTCCGATTTGAGTGGCGAGACGAATGCGCTGAGCCTCACCCCCACTTAATGTGCGCGAACTGCGGTTGAGAGTGAGGTATTCCAATCCCACGTCTATGAGAAATCCAAGGCGGCTGCGGATTTCCTTCAACGGTTCCGTGGCAATAGCGATTTGGCGTTGAGTCATTCGTTTTTCCAAGCCATCGAACCAAATCGCTAGTTTCCCCATGCCCATTTGACCCAATTCAGAAATATTCTTGTCGTTGATTCGAAAGAATATAGCTTCCTTTTTGAGACGAGTTCCCTCACAAACCGGACAAGGCTTTTTATTCATGAAACTCTCCGCCCACCGCTTGATGCCCGGAGTCGTATCTTCTTCCGCCTGACGCTCAATAAACGCAATGATTCCTTCAAACTGCGAGGGGTACGAATAGCCACCGTCCGTTTCTACTTCAATCAAATCTTCGGTGCCATATAAAATGACGTTGATGGCGTCATCGTCAAGATCTTTGATTGGTGTAGTAAGATCAGCTCCATATCCTTTTAGTATCGTTTCAACCTGCTTGAAAATCCAGTTGTTCTTGCTATCTCCCATCGCCACAATGCCGCCCTTCTTGATACTCAAAGAGGGATCGGGAATGATCTTTTTAATATCCACCTCCGCTACTTCCCCCAATCCATTGCAGTGAGCGCATGCGCCGTAAGGTGAGTTAAACGAAAAGAGATTGGGCTCCGGCTCAGGATACGCTATACCCGAAGTGGGGCACATCAAGTGAGTGGAGAGATAACGAGGAGTCTGTGATTTCGACTTGGCTTGTTTGCCAGAAGTTTCGTGGGGTAAAATCATGATGCTCCCTTTTCCCAAACGCAGCGCAGTCTTCACGGTATCGCGGATGCGCTGAATTCCGGGGTCTTCAGTGACTTCACCTTTCTTTCCTTTGGGTGAGGATTTTTCAACTTCACCTAAGGCCAAGCGGTCTACCACGATTTCGATATCGTGAATTTTGTACCGATCTACTTTAAACCCTTTGGTCAATTCAACCACTTCACCATCCACGCGGGCGCGGACATAGCCTTGCTTCATGATATGTTCGAACACTTCACGGTAGTGTCCTTTTCGGCCCTTCACGAGTGGAGCTAACACAAGCAGTTTTTGCCCAGCGTATTCCGATCGGATGAGTTGAATGATCTGATCATCGTTGTAGCGAACCATCTTTTCGCCGGTGACATGACTATACGCATCACTGGCGCGGGCATATAGCAGTCGCAGAAAATCGTAAATCTCAGTGATGGTGCCGACCGTGGATCTGGGATTGCGACTACCTGTTTTTTGTTCGATAGAAATAACGGGAGAAAGACCATTGATTTTATCCACATCTGGGCGCTCCATTTCACCCAAAAACTGGCGGGCATATGCGCCAAAAGTTTCCATGTACCTGCGCTGGCCCTCTGCGTAAATGGTATCAAAGGCAAGGGACGATTTCCCGCTTCCACTCAGTCCGGTAATGACCACGAGTTGATTGCGGGGAATTTGGACATCAATATTCTTCAGATTGTGCTCACGTGCACCAATCACTTCGATTACTTCTTCTAACTCCATAGGGATGACAACCTCAAGATAACCTGAATGGTTCTCCGACGCGAAGGAATGAATCAAAATGGTTCCATTCGCTATATTTTTTTTCGCTTCAACAGCTATGATCGCTTAACGCTCACCACCGACAAGCGCTTTGATGCGAAAGAGCATCGCCTCCTCTGACTTATTGGCCGAATGAAAACTGTGTGCGATGCGGGAGGTGGTGTGATGAATGCGCCTTACAACGTCCTCATCGAAAAGCTGGGCGTGTTCATGGTACCATTCTTCAAAGACTTCAAATGCCCGCTCCGAGGTAATGCCTTTATCGCGAATAAGATCAAAAGCAATTTCTATCTGATACGCCATATCCGTTCCAAACGCATCGGTGCTCGTTTCCAAATCAAGCCAATCTTCCTGAACCATTTTGTGCAGCGTATCCACTTCCTGGCCTGCTACTTTTCGGTCGGCCGCAGCAATCGAGTAAAAGAGATAACCTAGTTTTTGATAGAATCCGTTAAGGGTATGGACGCTGGCATTTTTCATGGCCACAAGATGCACCATTTCCCGGAGAGAATGCACTGATAATCCTCAGAATCAATTTAAGGACACTTATAAAATCCCTTACCATGTGGAAAACGATCGTCTCCGTGATGACGAAAAACATGCGCAATTTCTGAATCCGCTTGTAACATTGCGTCATGTACTATT
>Ga0105044_10004777_pt1 | contig 18615 bp, 19 predicted proteins | sample MAT01_FD_78092 | JGI IMG/M metagenome (GOLD analysis project Ga0105044, IMG submission 78092) | Freshwater microbial communities from Lake Fryxell liftoff mats and glacier meltwater in Antarctica - MAT-01 | ecosystem: Environmental > Aquatic > Freshwater > Ice > Liftoff microbial mat | place...
AAGGAGGGTCCGCCACGTGACAAAAACCCGTCCGGTCCCCGCGCGGATTCGATCCGTCACGCGTACGTAGAAACGTCGCGAATCGGCGCCGACAAAATTAAGCGTCTCGGACGCTTCGTTTCGAAACGCGCCGCTGTCGTCGGCGAACGCTCCGTCGAACAGGCCGAAACGCACAAAATTGACCGCGGGCGAATTTGCATCGACTGCATGCTGGCCTTTGGAATCCGACACAATTTCAACAATCGCATCGAGCGGCGCTGCCGGTGTTTTGCTCATCGTTCGCGTTCACCTCAACGTTGCTTCGCACGTGTCGTGGACGCTGCGGAGCACCGCCAACGTTTCCGGCGTCAAATCGCCGGTCACGGACAACCCGAAGCGCTTGCGATACTGCCGCTGGAACGCCTCGACGTTGCCACGGAGCGTCGCCCCCAGCGTGAAGCCCAGGTTATGGAGCCGCTGCGACGCCTCCGCTTCCTCATTGCTCTTTTCGATGCTCAGAAAAAGAGAAAGCTGAAACGTAAGACGAGCCACTTCTCCCTTCTCGGGTCGAAGTCCCCAACGGACGAGGCAGCGGTTCGGTACCTCGACGTCCCGAACGACGACGATGCCCTCGTCGTCCGCCGTACCGGAGACCGGCTTTCTCAGCCCGATTTCGAGTTCGAAAGGCGCATTGGGGATGAATCGTCCGTCGAGATCGTAAAGGCGGATCTCCGAGGTGACGAGGCCTCGCTCGCAGGGCGAGTTGTTCGAGAGGCGGTCGTAGAAGCGGCACGCAAAGGTGTCCGGCGTATCCTTAAACTCCCTACGGTTTTCCTGGAAGGTGCGACGCCGATCGGAGTCCGACCAGAACCGCGTGCGACACTTTTGAGTTCCTTCTTTGACGCGGGGACACGGCCAATGCGCGGGGTCGATCCTGAGCCCGGGCCGGAAGAGAAAAACGACCACGCGCCGGCTTGAAGCATTTTGGGCGTCGCGGTCCGCCTTCCGTTCGGGTCGCGAAAGCTCGCCGTTCTCGGCGGCCGAAAACATCAGAACGGGGTTGAACTCTCCGCAGCCTTGAAAATCCGCTTTCCCTCCGGGATCGCTCCCATTTCCCAGAAAATCGGTGGGCTTTAGCTCAAGGCGGCTCGCTTGTCCGCGATTGTCGAGGACGGGCTGGCCCCGTTCGTCGCGCTCCGTGCAAACATGATCCATATAGGCTCTAAACAACGTCGCGCGAACTCCAGCCGCCGGTTTATCGCTGACGGCTTGGCCGAGCGTGCGCTGCATGAGGCGAATCGCGTTCGGTTCCCACCGATCTCCGCCCAAGGGATGCGAATAGAGGTCCTCCCACAAATTCGTTTTTCGGGTCAGCATCCCGTAGATCGCCTGTGCCCGCCGATCGCTCAAAGATTTATTGAACTCGTCGTTTCCCGTCGGATCGGCGTGACCGAAGACGGCCAGAGCGGGCTGCGCTCGGGCCGCGCCCCCTTCGTCGGTCAGCGTGTGGCGATCGATCAGCTCCTTCAGAGCGCCGATCTCCGTCGCAATGCCGGGCAGGACGAAGGAGGACTCGAATTCGAAACGGAGATCGTTGGCTCGCCAGCACGCAAACGGAATCAGCGAACTCTTGACGGTATTGTGCTCCGCTTTCCCGTGAGTCGCGGCCACGAACACCTGCGGCGCAGGCAACGGAAGGTGATCGGCGGCGATGCCGCCCATCGTAGCGCTACGGACGAGCGACGAGGGATCACTCATCGTGGCGAGTTCGGCGTTTAGCAGCCATGCACTTCCTTCAACTTCTTCGCGGTTTTTTCGCCACAGACGCCGTCCACCACTTGTTTGATCACCGCGGGGCTGTCCATTCCCAGGTGGTCACATTGAAACTCCTCCACGGCAGATCGAAAAGGCAGCGACTTGATCAGCTTCTTTTCCTCTTCGGGGGTCAAGGGATGCGGGGGAACCTCGCCGGCGTTGTATCCGAGATTGTTTAGCCGGGCGATTTGTCCGGACACCGTGGTTTCGGGATCGAGATCTCCGATTCTAAGAGGTATCTGCCGTTCGACCTTCGCAGCGTCTTTGGCTCTGCCCCGATCGAGCAAAAGCCCTTTCGCCACCGCGCGCGGATCGATAATCTCCCGCTCGAGCATTCCCTGCGAGGAGGACGTCAGGATCTTCGAATCCGTTTCGATGCTGAGAGTGCAATCGTTCCCCTCAAGCGGCTGATTCTTCAAATCCTTCAGGACGATCCTAAGGAAAAGTTTTTCGCTCTGAAGCTCGAAACGATGACGCTTTCCCGTGGCCGCGCTTTCCTCTTTCGTTTCCTTTGCGGGAACGAAGAGCCGGTCGCCCGGAAAAAGCACATTGGGGTTTTTGCGCAGTTCTTTCAGCTGCTTGTTCTCGGACGCATCCCAAATCGTGAGGAAACTGGCGAACCCGGCCTCGCGCGCGATCTTCGACAGGTAGTCGCCTTGAACGACGATGTGATACTTTCCGGCACTCATCGGTTAGAGGGGCTTCCAAGCCTGTTTTTCGAGATTCGGGAAAGTAATCTTGCAGGTACCGGGTTCCACCGGCTCCAAACGCGCAAATCCTTTTTCGTTCAATGTACCTTTCGTGATTTTCCCGTCGGCCAATGTCACTTGGTAAGTTTCACCCGCCACCGGGTGGCCCGTTTTGTCCACGAGTTCGATTTCGATCCACGTCTTCGATTTCCCATCCTCGCTCCCCTCGCGCTCGTCCGCCGCCCCTTCGCTCTCCGAATCGCCGGGTTTGTAGGGCTTGGCTGCAACCGCGCCATACTTGCCGGTTTTGCTCTGACGTTGTTCCGCCTTTAGTTTTCCGACCTCGCCGGGATCGGCGACGTCTGCCTCGAGGGCTTTGGTCGGATCGGCAGGTGTGACCGGCGAGCCTGCTTTTCCGGACAAGGGTGAGGGCATAGAGGAATCGGGAGCTTCGCAGACTCAGTTGATTGCCACGATGGCACCCTGAACGATCACTCCAACGTCGCCTTTAATCGCGACATTGGGAGCGGAAACTTCCGCCTGTGCCGCAGACTTCACCGAAACGGGGCCCTTCGCATCTAGCTCGATCGTGCCCATCGTCCCCAACTTGATTCCGCTCTCGTCGATCGCGATGTAAGACTTCCCTACTTGAATCGTCACGTTGCTCATGGCTTCGATCACGATGTTCTTTGCCTTGAGGAAAAAATCCTTGGTGGTCTGTTCGGAATGGTCCGACTTGAAGACTTCGATGACGTCGCCCGTGACGGAGAGAGACAAACTACCGCCGACCGCCTTCGCTTCCTTGCCTGCCACCTTCAAATGGCGATCCTTGCCGATTTTTTCCTTGTGGTCCGCATCGACCAACTCCTCGCGGTTATATTCGATATGGACGAACTGATCGTTCTTAACGATCAGGTGCTGATCGTGCCCGACCCAGGCAAAGCTATCGCTCTTGATTCGCACATCCTGATTTTTCTCCGCGTGAATGAAAATCTGCTCCTCGCCCTTCTTATCCTCAAAACGAATCTCGTTGAAGCCTTCGCCACCCTTGGTCGACTGGGTTTTAACCGTCGACTTCGTTTTCTCCGCAGGAAGCTCATAGGGAGGACCGTTTGCCCCATTGTAAACGCTACCCACGATAATGGGGCAGTCAGGATCGCCTTCGAGAAAGTCCACCACCACTTCTTGTCCGATGCGCGGAATGAAGAGAGCGCCCCATTGTTTGCCGGCCCAATATTGCGAAACTCGGATCCAGCAGGATGAATTCTCGTCGCGCTTCTCGCTGCGATCCCAGTGAAACTGAACTTTGACCCGACCGTACTTATCCACGTAGATCTCTTCGCCGGCCGGACCGACCACAATCGCGGTTTGGGGTCCCTGGACCACGGGTTTGGGAGTACGTCGAACCGCACGAAACTGATCCGTCTTCTCGATCGCATCGAAGCTGGATCTATAGAAGGGGCCCGCCCCGTTCGCAGATCCACCCGTCGATGCAAATTCGCCGGCATCGGCCCGGAGCGTGACGCTTGTAACCAGATAGTCTTTATTCCGATCGGAACGAGGGTGTCCTTTCATCTTAAAGATCGATCCACACGCGATACCACGTGCAGTCGACTCTCCACGCAAAATCTTGTGTGCGGTCTGCAACTCTTGTAAACGGACGTTTGCCCGTCGCTCCCCCTCGGCATGGTTGTTATAGCCTCCGGGGTAATCGTAAACCTCGAACTTCGCAGCGCCATGTTCGCGGGTGACGTGCGTGGAAGAACGCAACGGAGCCTTCGGTTTCTCGAAATCGAAATCCCATAGCGCGTAGGACACAGGCTGCACCTCCTTTTCCATCGACCAGGAGGTGATCGCCTGCCGTTCGATCTCTGCGGATTCGACCTCACGAAAGAGAATCTCTTCATAGCCCTCATAGGGTTTATGTACGCCGATCGAATCCGACAGAATCATCACATGCTTATCCTTGCGATGGGTGAAAAAATAATAAATGCCTTCCTCCTCCATCAGCCGGCTGACGAAATTGAAATCCGTTTCTCTATATTGAACGCAATAGTCGCGTTTGGCATACTCGACCGATAGCTGGTTGGAAAAGTCGCCGAATCCGTGCCCCGAAAAAACCTCCGCTAGGATTTCGGGCACGGTCTTCCCCTGAAAAATGCGGCAGTCCGCGGTTCGGGTCAGCATCCACAACCACGGTACAATCTCTGCGCGATAATGGGCGATGCCTTCTTGGTTTCCCAACTGCACCAAGCGACTGACAAAGCCGTTGAAATAGCGGGTGGCCTTCCCATTCAGCTCGAGTCTAAGCGCAACGGGTTTTCCCACGACGCGATCGAATTCGATGTCCCCCCGTTCGCTCCGCAGTTCCGCCTCGATATGAAACAGGCCGCTCAATTCCTCCCGCACAGTCATCGAACGCAATGCGAGGAGGTTAGGCTCAAGCGACGTTTCAATCGCAATCTGACGGTTTTCTTGTTTGAGCGCCATTCGGTTCGACGAAAACCGATTGAACAGGCAGGACGCCGCTGCAGCAAGAAGGATGGCGAACCGCAGCGAAGAAAACAGACAGGATGGAGCAAAACAGCCCTAAACCGATCGATGACGCGAATTCACCGAGGACGGCCCGGTAAGCTCGGCCGAGTCGGGTCAATGGCGCCATTCGAAGGCTTGGACGGCCTCAAAGTTATTCTTCAGCCAAAATTGAGTTTCCGCATTCCGCCAAGCGGCCCGCCGAGGGCCCTTGAAAACGACCTGCTTGGCGAGCCGACTCTACCAACGCACCTGCTCGAGGTAGCGCAAACTCGATGGAATTTGATCGGCCGCGACGGCGGACTCATCCTCGATAAAATAGTGCTTTACCCCGTACTTCTTGGCCGCAGCGAGAATCGACGGCCAGTTCATCTGACCGGTGCCTAGGACGACGTCGTTGCTCGTATCTGTTTTTCCCGTGTGAAAACCGGTGGGCTGACCGCGTCGAAAATCCTTCAGGTGCATCAGCTCCCAACGCCCGGGGTATTTTGCGAGCCACGCTTCCGGCGACTGGCCGGGATAGACCACCCAAAGCACATCCATCTCGAATGCGACGTTCTTGGGATTCGTTTCCGAAATGAGAATGTCCATCGCGGTCGTGCCCGCACCCGCCGCACCGGGTTCGAACTCGTAACCGTGGCAATGATAGAAAACGCGGATACCGTCCTTTGCCAGAATTTCTCCGGCCCGATTGAGGACGGCCACCGCCGCTCGCGCCTCGACGGCATCGAACGACCCCTCGTGCGGAATCCAAGCGCAACCGGCGTACTTCAATCCCAAAGCCTTCGCCTCTTGCGCGACGACGGCAGGCTCGTCGCGGAAACGATTGTAACCGAAATGCCCCGAGACCGGCACCAACCCGCGTGCATCGAGTTCCGCTTTGAATGCAGCCGGCGTGAGATTGTAGGTACCCGCCAATTCGACCTCGCGAATGCCATACCCCTTCACCCGATCGAGGGTGGAAGGGCCCTGCGTCATAAACAAGCCGCGCAGGCTGTAAAGCTGCAAACCGGCAGGCCCCTTGAAACTAGGTCCGGTACCGACGCTCGGCGCGGCCGAGGACCGTGAGGACTCGCAGCCGGCGAGGAGCAGGGCGCTCGAAAGGAGACCTAGGGAAGAAAGGCGTGAAAGGAGGGTGTGCATTGCAGGGATAAGGGGACGAAAGAGGGTGACGTGCAATTCGTCGCTCGGCGGGACCGAGTCGTCAACCGGCAATCGTGTGCTACAGAGGCCCAACGACTCGGAGATTCGAGAGTTCTACCACGAAGACACAAAGGCACAAAGATCGGAAGGAGGGATTGTCGCCCTGCCTCAATCCGACCTTCGAGCTTTTGTGTCTTTGCGGTAAAGTTCCGAATATTTCCGAAGTTGCCCTTGATTTCGACGCAGCCGATCCGCCACTCACATCGACTCCAACCGCAGGAGCACGATCTCCGACCGCGTCCCCACCCGGAACGGGGGTCCGCCCGTACCGGCACCGCTGCTCGTCACGACCTGCAAGCTGCCGTGGCGGTGGAGTCCATATGCGAAGCGCCCGTAAATCGTCCGGACAATCACGGTCCAAAGCGGAAACTGTCCGGCATGGGTGTGGCCCGAGAGCTGGAGGGACACTCCGGCACGCTCCGCGGCTTCCAGGTTTTCGGGACGGTGCGCCAGCAAGATGCTTGGCAGGCTTCGATCGATTCGAGCCCGTTCGAGGAGTGTCTCGAAAAGTGCGGGGCGATGCGTCTCCGCATCGTGAATACCGACCACCTGCAGGCCTTCGACAACCCTCTTTTCGTTGTCGAGCACCTGCACACCCACGCCCGTCAGCGCGCGCAAATAACGCGTTCTGTCGCCGAATTCGTCGTGATTCCCCGTTACGAAGTACGCCCCCGCAGACGCCCGAAGCGAGCGCCAGGGCTCCACCGAATCCACGACGTCCACTTTGGCCCCATCGAACAGATCGCCCGAAATGAACACGACGGTCGGCTTGAGCGCGTTGAGCCGATCCACAATCCGACGAACGAAATTCGTTCCGCGGATAACGCCCACATGAAGGTCGCTCACAAGCGCCACCTCCCGACCCTGCCACCACGCGGGCAAGTGTTGCAGACAAACCGTATAGCGCGTGACTCGTAACCAACCGGCGTTGATCAGACCATAGAGGGCCGCGAGCCCCGAGGTAAGCAGCAGAATCGCTGCGATCGAACCACGGTCGAGGGTCGAACCGAGTGCTTGTGCGGCCCATGCCGTCGGCCAACACGCCAACGCGGCAAGGAAGGCAAAATTCAGGAAGCCCATCGCAATCGAAGTCGCCTTCCCGGCGATTCGCACCAGGAGGTGCGCTCGGCGCATGCTGAAGAGAATAACACCGATAAAAAGCGTGGGTATCGTCAAACACACCGCTTGCACAGCCACCGGGTCTGCGCTCGTAAAGGAGGATAGCGTGGCTCCGGTAAACGCGGATGCTGCGTAAAGGCAAAAGACGACGAATTGGAACGACACAAGGGAAAGAGAGGAAACGAGCAGAAGGGAACGACATCCGCGTTGAGGAGTCAGCGCAGGACCGACGCGAGTCTGAACTGCGGTCTGCGCCGCAGTTCCGAAACCTACCTCAAATAACGATTGTTTCGGTGTCCGGACAGCCTTGACTGGTCAGAGATGCTTGGACGACCGCATTCCGCAGCCGTCGATTCACCCCGCTCACACGGAGAATATCCCATGGCCCGTTACGTCGATGGCTTTGTCATCCCCATTGCGAAGAAGAACATTCCCGCTTACAAACGCATGGCAACGCTCGCCAGCAAGGTATGGAAAGATCACGGCGCTCTCGAATACATCGAGTGCGTCGGCGACGACCTGAACGTCAAATACGGATTACCGTTCCCGCGCGGTATCAACGCCAAACCGGCCGAGACGGTCGTGTTCGCCTACATCGTTTATAAATCCAAAGCGCATCGCGATCGCGTCAATGCCAAGGTGATGAAGGACCCCCGCCTCGCGAAATCGATGGAATCCGACAAAATGCCCTTCGACTGTGAGCGTATGCTCTTCGGCGGCTTCCAAGTATTGGTCTCCGCATAGCCCTCAGCGCTTGGCCGCATCTCGCACAAGTCAGGTCTCGAAACTCAAGGCCCGGGTACTGGTGAAGCTCCGGTTTTCACCGGTCATAGGATCGCGAAAAACGATGGCCTTCGCAAGCAACTGTAGCGGCCGCTCGAAGTCGTCGCCGTTTTCCGGGAGATGCTCCGGGTAAATTCGGTCGTAGCGGAGAGGCATCCCCAACGCAGCGCAATGAGCGCGGATCTGATGTTTGCGGCCCGTCACCGGCGAAATGCCATAACGCGCCCACTCTCCCCGTTGCTCGATCGCGTCTATCCGCGTCTCGGAATTCGGCTCGCCGCTCTCCTCCCGCATTTGCATGAAGCGCTCCGGATTCTCCGCGAGCCGGCTGCGGTACGTCAGTGGAAAGGTCAGCTCCGGACGCCAAGGGGCGATCGCTTCGTAGTCTTTGCCAATCGATTTCTGCAGGAATAAATCCTGGTAGGCGTTCCGCGTCGCAGGCTGCACCGTGAAAACCACCAGTCCTGCGGTTTCGCGATCGATCCGATGAATCGGCGCCAAGGTATCGATCCCGAGCCTACGCTTGAGCCGAACGAGCAGCGTTTCCTGCACGTAGCGCCCCGAGGGAATGACCGGGAGGAAGTGAGGTTTGTCCGCGACGACCAGAAAGTCGTCCCGAAAGAGCACGCTTTCCTCGAAGGGAATGCGTACCTCGGCCACCACCGCCCGATAATAGTACACGCGCAGCCGAGGCCGGTAGCGACGTGCCCGATCGACCGCCAGGCCCTCGGCATCGATCACCTCGCCTGCGGCAAAACGTGCATTCCATCTCTCCTCGGGGATCGACGAGAACCGTTGCACGAGAAATTCCGCGATGGTGGCCCAGGGCCCTTCCGGCAAAACAACGCAACTCGGACCGACGCCGTCACGCGTCGGCGGCGCCGGAGGGAGGAGTGCGGTAGGCGGGTTGGGTTTCTTCACGGCCGCGGCCAGCCCAACGGAGTGCTGCCCCGAACACAAGGTGCTCCGCGTCGCCGGAGCGGAACGCAAAAACCCAGCATCTGCCCAAGAGGGTTGCGTCGCCGCACTCCCTTCGGTCTCGTCGACTCACACATGGCTTCTCCCACCATCGCTAACACGGACCAGGCTTCGGCGTGGGATGGCGACGACGGCGACTACTGGGTCGTCAACGAAGCGCGTTACGAGGCGATGCTTCGGGACTATTCCACCCATCTGCTCGAAGCCGCAGCGATTCGCCCCGGCGAAAACGTCCTCGATGTCGGCTGCGGCTGCGGAGGTTCTTCGCGCGCAGCCGCCCGCTCCGCTCGACCGGGCCAGGTCCTCGGCGTCGACTTATCGGGCAAAATGCTGACGCGAGCCCGCGAACGCGCACGCGACGAGCAACTCACCCACCTGCGTTTCGAACAAGCGGATGCCCAAGTGAACGTATTTCCTGCCGAAAGCGTCGACCTCGTGCTGAGTCGTTTCGGTGCGATGTTTTTCAACGACCCTGCCGCCGCTTTTCGGAACCTGCAGCGTTCCCTCAGACCCGGCGGACGCCTGGCACTGCTCACCTGGCAAGGACTCGAACGCAACGAGTGGATCCGCGAGATCCGTCACGTGCTCGCGGGAGGACGTCCTGTCCCCGCCCCACCCCTTTGCGCTCCCGGCCCGCTGGGGCTTTCCGATCCGGAAGCGGTGCGAAAAGTTCTCTCCCAGGCCGGCTTTGCGCAGATCGAGCTCATCGCCGTGAGCGGCCCGCTTCGCTACGGGACCGCCATCGAAGAGGCGTTCGAATTTGTCCGGGGCACACCACTCGCCTCCGACCTTCTCGCGGATCTGGATGCGACGAATCGAAAGCGAACCGTCGACGCCCTGCGTGACTTGCTCGCCCGCCATCGTACCGATGACGGCGTCAGCTTTCAGTCGTCCGCTTGGATCGTCACCGCCAGAGCGGGCTAGTACCCGGCGTGAGCGTCGGCACAACGTTGCCAAAAGCGGTCGATGTTCTCCGCGTCGAGCGTTCCTTTGAAAGAACAGCATACCCATCCCCCACCCATGCACCACGATTCGTCCTTCGGCGCGCCCGTCTCGACGATCGCGGACGCATCCGGAGAATTTTCCCTCAACTGATTAGCAACAATCGCGCAGGGCGGCCGGGAACGGTTGCGGGAGCGCGGTGGACGCAGGGGGGAACAGGGCTTCCAGGATAGTCGACGGCGATGCGCCAAAGATGGCCGAGCCCAAATGAAAACGGTCGCGCGTGCGGAAGGGCGAGGTAGTGAACGTCGTAGCAGTTTTCTTTCAGAAATTCTCGAAATCCGTCGTCGTCACGGCCGCCGAAGAGCTTCAGAAGTTCGGCGCGGGTTTCGGGAAGATCGACGCACCGAAGAGCATCCTCATTGGAAACTCCTTCGGACGCGGACTCCGTGTAACTACAGAGATACGTGTCGGTTTCGACCGTGGCGCTGTCGGCGTGAAACGAATAGACATCCGTGGGCACGGCACTTCCCTCTTCGTCACGGGGATAACGACGGATACAATCGAGGACCGGTGCCAAGCCGAGCGCACGGAGACGTTGCTGGTCCTCGATGAGGACGTCCACGGCGGTCTTCCCCGCGGCACTCAACGCGAGCCCCCGGAGGCTCTCGTCGTCGAGGCTGGCGATCTCTTCGGTGGTCGCCAGACGCTCCACAATCTCGGCGAAATCTCCCGCCAGCGTGCGTTCCCAGCAGAGGGCATTCACTCCGTCCGCAAAGGGAGTCGTCACGAGTTCGTGGAAACTGTGGACGACCTTCACGCGCGGGAATCCAAGCGACGATTGAAAAGGAACGACATCGAGACTCATGAGATCGGCCACCACAAGGCGGGAACGAACGATTGGGTCAAGCGCGAGTGCGCCCGCGCAGCGCATCGCCGGTCATTGCGTCGCCGTCTCCTCGACAAATCGAGGCCCCTCCTCCAAGGACGGCTCAACGAGGTGCGGTACCGGTTCGGCGATCGAGCGAGTTGGCCACCCATCGACCGAGACGCCCGCTCGCCGCAAGCCGGTTTTTCAGCCCGCTCAAATCCTGAGCGCGCGCGAGGGGACTCGAACGGTTGGAAAAGGAGACACCCGTGCGGTGCGCCAGCCACATCCCGAGTTGCTGGGGAACGGCGCTATCGTGTGGCGCACTCGCCAGCGTTCTTTGCTTCGATTCCAAACGACCGCCTGGACTCGTTAGGGAAGACTCGCTCAGTGCCGCGAGTGTATACCACGCATCTCCGTCGCTCTCCCGGTTGAACGTCAACGTCAGCGCGGCGGACGCCCGCAAGATCTCCACCTGAGTGCCCGTCCGTTTCTGACAAACGATTCGCTTGTGCTCCAAGCGCCACTCCATGCGCGTTCGGCTCAAGTGACGTGCGAGCGTCCCGAAAACCAAAGCGAAGGCGGAGAGGACCCAGACTGCGGGCGCCCCCCCCCAATTGGACTCCCTGCACCCCTAGAAATGCGACGCCCAGGGCAAGAACGATCGCAATCCCCCCCATTAGGTGCGCTACGCGTCGCCGCATCCGCGGGTTTTTGACCAGTCCGTATCCACCTTCTGGAAGTGCGATCTCGGTCCACTCGGCCGGGGGTAAGGTGGGAGTTTCCGAAGTCGGCGTAAGGCCCCATTCTTTAACGTACGCGCCGACGACCGTATCCAGTTCGCCTTGCTTTCCCAAGCGAGTCAACGGAGTGACCCCCATTGCGGTTTCCACCATCAAAGTCGGACCGGAATCGATCCAATAGAATCGTCGGACCTGACTTCGCTCGATCGACAGGCGTTGCCGAAACGGTCAACGACAATGGAGACGCTCCAAGCGATCGGCAGTCAGGGCGATTCGATCTTCACCGACTGTGAGGCGGAGAAATTCCGCGACCGCGAGAACTCCTCCCAACGTCCACAGAGAAGTCCAGACCAAGAGAAACGCGCCCGCAGCGAGCGCGGGCCCGAGCGCGAGCGGCGCACGTTCGGGCTCGAGGGGCATATCCAAAGACAACGACCACGCGCCCATGCCCAAAAGCCAAAGCGCGAAGCCTGCGCCGACCGCCCAAAAAATAAGCCACACTGCAAGAAACGCGGCGTCGAACCAACGCCCGTAGCCCGATCGTTTAAATCGGGCTTCCCAACCGAAAGGTGTCCGTGTCAGGGTCATGACAAGCAAAGGTTTCCCCACCCCGGGTTCGCTGCCGAGCACACTTCCGGAACGACGCCCCTTTGACCATGGATTTACAGGTTGTCCGACCGAGAGAACTCGGCCGGTGGGAGACAGCGACCCCAATCGCGAGGCAACGGCTCATATACGGTTATCTGCAGATGGGCAGAGCGGTTTCGACCGTGCCAAGGTGCATGCCGGGCGACGGGAGGCAGCCCGGACCGAACCCAGGAAGCGCGCGCTATTTTTCGTCGCCGCGTTGCAATCGATCTTAGGTTAGGAATCGTGGTGCCATGCCTCACGTTCCTGGACTCAGAAGTTGTTACGCCAAAGTCGGTCGGCTGGTTTATTTCGGTCGCATGCTCGACAAGATCCGTCTGGACGCGGAGAAAAAACTCCCGTCGGCCTACGTCGCGAACCTCGGCGACGTCCAACACAACGTCTTCGACGGACGTTGCTGTCGTTTCTTGGGCGTAGGCTACGGCGACCTCAAAGTCCGGACACTCGAGGGCGGCAGCGACGACGAGATCCTGGCTTGGACCCACAGCCGAGGGGTCGCACGAACCGAAGAGGAGTGTCATATGTGGAATCGATTCCTCCTCAAGCTGGGTTGGCGAGACGAGCGCTCGTCCGTCCTGCCCCAACGCATCCGTGACAGCGGACTCGAGGGAAAACCGATCGAAACCGTCGTCGACCAGATCGAATTCGACGAAGGCCGCGACCCCGTGGCCGATCGCTCGTGGGACAAAGTCTGAATGGGTCGCGAGCCGGCCTGGCTCAGGGCTCTGGGCCTCGCACCGGGAGAGAAGAGCGATTCTCCCGCTTAAACCGACTTCAAAAAAAGGTTTCCTTCGCCCAGCCATTGTGGGGAACGGACACCTCCGGCGCCCCCTCGAACATGATGACGAGCTTGCCAGACGCGGCCGATCTGCGCAGTTCGGGGTTCGGCAGTTTCATACCGTGGACGTGAAGCGTCGCGTTCGGCTTTTTCTTCGTCAGCGAATTGGGCTGGCCTGTGCCAATGACCTCAAGCGTGACGACATTTTGGCCATCGCGCCCTCCTATTAGGGTGGGTTTGTTCGACACCGCCGTCTTTTCGGAGAGGGTTACCTCGCCGGTGACCTTTCCGGAGTCCGCACCGTTCACCCACCCCTCTTCGTAGACGACGACGAGTTTCGAGTTCGGTGGGATCCAGCCTATCGTGTATCGCAGGTGACGATACGAATCGCCGTATCCGACTTCGATCCTGCAGAGGATGTTAAGCAGGGCCTCCAATTGGCGGTCGAACTCCTTGTCGCCTTTCCATTCTTCGAAGCGCGTGGGCGACCAGTCCGCTGCACCCGCTTGCGCCGGCGTTAACCCCCAGGTGCAATGTTCGAAAAATCTCTCCATCGCCGAATCGCCGGAAAAGACCTTGTAGAAGAATCCGATCGCCATCACCCCCAGCCCAATGACGCCGACGATTGCGCCTCCTGGGAGAGCAAAGAGTGCCATGAGCGGAGCGGAGGCTGCGAAGGTCGCTCCTACCGAGGTCAAGAAGTTGCCGTTGGCCAGATCCTGGTCGCCGTCGCTGAAAGCCTTATTCATCGCGGTCACGCCCAGGTAAAGATCGACGATTCCGGAAACGAACCCCAAGACTCCCGCAAGCTTGTCGGCATTGCGAGAGAGAGAGGCGAGTGCGCTCGCGGCGTCGAGGCTCGATCCGATGAGACCGATAATCGCGAGTTCCTTATCCCGTCTGGAAGCGTTCTCGTTCTTCATCACGTCCATCGTCGCAGCCACTGCAAACAAGAGATTAACCGATTCGACGATCGCTCCGAGCTTTCTGGGCGAGCTGGCGAAGTGATGGATGGTATCGGACGAGTCCGGGACGATAAACTTAGCCGCCCTGATTGCAGAATTCACGCGATTGTATCGGTGAATGAGAATGGCCTGCTCGCTAAGGGTAGCCGCTCCCCCTTTCAGCGGTTGAAGCAACAACTGAAGCGAAAGGAAAATCTCCGCCGCTGCGCCCCGTTTAATCAGGATCTTTACCTCCGCGATTGCCTTCCACGCCTCAAGAACCGTCATTCCGGCCTTCCGAACGGATTGGACCTGGTCGTCCGAGAGCTTGGCTTGCGGCCACACGTAGCGGTGTACGAAGTGGCCCGAGTCATCGATTATCTTCTCCAGGTAGGCGCGACCCGACGGACTCTCGCCCAGTCGGGTGATCGCCTGGCACCAAGGGATGAGAAAACGAACCCACTCCGCTTTCGGCGAACCCGCAAATGCCGCCTCGGTGACCTTCATCGCGGCGGACGCATGCCAGGTGGAAAGAAACGTCGCCAGCCGATCCCGTCGGTCGACTCGCCACTGAACCGCGGCTTCGTAGTGCGTCAGGAACTGTTCGACCGGCCCCTGTCTGTCCTTCAGCTTTTGGACGACGGTATTGCTTGGGTCGCTATCCATGATCCCGCTGAGGATAGAAGCCAGGAGTTGCTTCTTTCGCCGACGTTCCACCTTTTTTCGTGGATTTTCCTTCGAGGCATCGTCGTGCGCGACGGTGTAGTCGATCACGTCGGAAGCGGCTGCGACGTACGCCGCGTGGAGGTGCAGCATCACCGTCACGGCGTCGACCACCGGGACGAGCAATTCGCCCTGCTTTTCGACCACGGAAGTATTGATCCCCGGCTCCAGGCTTGTGGCGGGCGCAAAGGTGGCGATCGATTTTTTGAGTTCCTTGATTTGCGCGATCGGCAGGCGCACTCGGCACGCAAAAAAACGATAAACCTGCGGAAACCCTTTAATGCGTCGCGGGAGACAAAGGCTCGTTCCGATCGAAACGGGGTTGCTGCGCTTGCCGTCTTTTTCGATCAGCTCGAAGGGAGTTGCGGCCATTTTCCCCTCGGCGCTTATCTGGATCTCCTCCTTGACCTCCGCATAGGTCTCCCCATTCGCATGGGCGAAGACATAAATCCACTTTTCGCGATCGATGTTCTTAATCGCTTTAAGCGGCGATTCGTTTTTGTCGCCAAATGGAAGCGAGCCGCTTGCGGATGCGATGATAAGTTTCCATTCGACGAACCGAAACGACCGCGAAAACACTGCAGCAGCGCTGTCGTAGTCCTTCTGCGTAAGGTGACTGACCATGGCTCAGAGCAGTGGATCTTCGACCGCGAGGTCGAGCAGGACCGGCGACTTGGCGACGAGATCGGCGTCCACCGCCTGCTCGCTGTAGTATTTGTCGGGTAATTTCGCCGGCACCCGGCTTGGCAGGGCAGCGAACGTATTTTTCGAGCCGATCGCATTCTTTCCCGCGTTGGTCATATCCTGCGGCCTCGTGTCGAGAAAGACGACCCTCGTCGCACCCTTGGAACGGTGGTGAATCAGTTTGTACTGCTTGTTGGCGTTGATGCCTTGGAAGCGCAAAACCTTCGCTCCCTCCACCAATTCTTTCGCGTCTTTTGCGCCCAGCACGATGGGTTCGCTCCCGCCCACGAGTTCGAAGGTGTCGTCGCCCTCGCCCGCCTGATCGAGGACGATCGTCAGTGCGAGGCCTTGCTTGATCGTATTGCCCGACGTACCGGTCGCGACCGTCCGCTTTAATTTCTTGGGTGCACTCATGCTAATTTCGTTCGTATTCGAGACGGAGACGGTCGCGCAGCGCGTCGTCGATCGCTTCACCCGGATGGAGGGCATGGTCTTCGCGAAAAGCCCGCACCGCGGCTTGCGCTGCCTCGCTCGTACTTTCGTCCGCCGCACATTCATACCCCAGGTTGTGTAGCCGCGCCATTACGCCCGTCAGGGTTTCGATCGGATCGAGATATCCGAGATCGAGATCGTGGCGTTCCTCACCGCCGCCTTCGCGGACGATAAGCTCCGCTTTGCGTGCGTGCGGAGGAATCGCCATCTCGACCAAGCCTGCCGCGGTCGTCTTTCCCGACCGGACAGTGCCATCGACCACGAGCAGGTAGTCAAGCAGTGCCCGGGGCCTGCCGGCCGAATCGAGGAGGACAATCCGAATCTTCCCAGGCACACCCTTTTTCACGAAACGGTGGCGCCGTTCGGAGACGCAAGACTCGAGTCGTTCCCTGCGTTCCGGCACGTGTACCCGATCGCCAGGCAGAAGGAGATTAGGATCTTTGCGGCACCGCTTGAGGACCGAATTTTCGGGGTGATTCCAAAGTGTCTCCCAAAAAAATCCGTTCTCGTACGCCACGCTCAAGATACACTCGCCCTGCTCGACCACGTGCGCGCCGTGCCCCACTCGAGCTCCAGCTTCGGCGTCACTTGGCAACGTGGGGGGCATTGGAGTTCGAATTTCGCCGGGGCGCGCTCATTCCGTTAGCTGGGTCAACCTTCTCGAAAGAGCACTCCCTTGGTCCGATTCAGCGGCTTTAAGCGAGACGATCAAGCCTGCCTTTCCTAAAACTTCCGGAACCGCCCTCTCGTTGGCATCCAGGCGTCTCCGTTCGTCGACGGCGAATCCATCCGGGTCGATCATGGATACGCGATCCGCCAAATTGCCAAGAGAGCGGCAAAGCTCGACGAACTGGGCGTGCGCGACAATACCCTCATCCTCCCGACAGGCGGACCTCGATCGCTACGCCCGTGCACGACCCGCAGGCCTCTCCAAACGGCCCAAAACAAGCGGGAACAAAGAGTGACCCGTATCGGCGGAATCCTCGGTGAGTCGAACGTGGGGTTCGGGCGGTTTTTTCCGAATCGCGATAACGGAAGAATGAATTGACCGTTTACGCTCGCCAGCGGTGCGGTCGACCTGCCGAATTCAGCCCGTGTTTCTGGCCTTTTTTTATCTCATCGTCGTCGTGCTGGGCATCCTCAGCATGGGATTTCAGCTGCTGGCCTCGCGCCTGCTCAATCCTTATTTCGGATCGTCGCTGATCGTGTGGGCGTGGTTAATCTCCACGTTCCTGGCTGCCTTCAGCTTGGGGTCGATCGTCGGAGGCGGCATTAGCAATGCGTTGCCGCAACCGCGCATGCGCGCGCAGCGCGCGGTTGCACTCTTGGCGATTTCTTCCCTCGCCTTCACGGCGTTCGCCGGACGCGCCGTGCTAGGACGAATCGAGGTCGCCTTCACCGACGTCACCTCCGGCTTGTTGGTGGCGTGCCTGGGCCTGTTTTTCCTTCCGGTGACCATGCTCTCGTCGTTCGGTCCCCAGTGCGTTCAACACCTCGCGTCGCTGGGAACGCCCCCGGGCAAAGCCTCGGGACTCGTCTATGGCGTAAGCACGCTCGGCAACATCGCTGGGGTGATGCTGACCGCATTTGTCCTCATCCCACACTTTGCCGTGTCGACCTTACTCTACGGCTGGCTCGGTGTGGCGATTGTGAGCGTGAGTGCGTTACTGTTTATCCTGCGATCGCGCCCAACTTGATGCTTTCCATGCACCGTCTTTCCTCGATCGCTCTCCTCGCTCTTTTCTTTCTCGGACCTGTCGCGTTTGGCGCGGAAGGCAACTTCACGGAGAGGTACGACACGCCGTATAACAACCTGACGATCGAAAAAATCGGCACGGTCGTGGAACTGCGCGCACGCTCGCGAGCGGGCGTCTATCTCGAATCTGCGGTCGATCTCGCCGATCCGTTGCGGCTCGTTGTGCCGTATACCCAGACTCTTTTTAGCGCAGCGTTCTTCGAACCCAAACCGAAGGCGGTTCTGATGATCGGATTGGGCGGTGCGGGATTTCATCGTGTCTTCGCCCATGGCTATCCCGACGCACTGCTCCAATCGGTCGAGCTGGACCCCAAGGTTTTCGAGCTGTCTCGGACGCACATGGCTTTTCAACCGACCGAAAAGACGCCCGTCGCCATGATGGATGGCCGCCTCTTCGTGAAGCGATCCAAGCAGACGTGGGATTGGATTATCCTCGATGCGTTTCGCTCGGGCTTCGTCCCCCCGCATCTCAAGACACAGGAATTTTATCGGGAATGCGCAGCCCGCCTCAGCGAGCGCGGCGTGTTCGTGAGCAATCTGCACGCGACAACGAAGCTCTACGAATCCGACCTCAAGACGATCCAATCGGTTTTTCCCCAGGTCGCCCTTTTCCAAACGACCGCTCGAATCAACGTGATCGCAGTCGCCGTCAAGTACCGCGCACCCCCGATCGCCCTTGGAAACGTCTTGTCCCGAGCCCCGCTCGACAACCCCGCCCTCGCCGCACGCGTCGATTTCAAGATGCTCGCCGGCGAACGAATCGAGCTTCCCCCGATCGCCGGCAAGTCCGTGCGGATCCTCACCGACGATTTCTCGCCGGTCGAATTCCTCGACGCGATGAAGGTGAACAACACCAAGGATCATTGAGCCGATGTGTTCCGCGACCTCGATCTCATCCGCACCTTTCGATTCCCGTGCGCGCGTCGGCTTTACGCTGCG
>Ga0105044_10004785_pt1 | contig 18607 bp, 16 predicted proteins | sample MAT01_FD_78092 | JGI IMG/M metagenome (GOLD analysis project Ga0105044, IMG submission 78092) | Freshwater microbial communities from Lake Fryxell liftoff mats and glacier meltwater in Antarctica - MAT-01 | ecosystem: Environmental > Aquatic > Freshwater > Ice > Liftoff microbial mat | place...
AGGGTGTAGGTCAGTCCGCCGGCGACACCGCCGAGCAGCAGCCGCTTGAAGGGAATTCCAATAAAGCCTTTCTCGTCGCGCATTAAAACATGCGATTTAAAATCGGCTGCCAAAATACATCTCCTCTCGTCAAGCTAGTAGCGCGAGGTATCTGGAGCGGTTGCCCGAACACTTCGCGCTATGATTTAGGTGAGGAATTAGGGGGTAAAAGTGATGAGGGTCGTAACGCTGGAAGCGAAAATAACGAAGAGCAAGCCGACGATGACCTGATTAGCGGCTTTGGGATTATCCTTCTTCCAGTCCCCGATAATCGGCCAGCTCGACCCCATATACATTAATCCGAGACCGAGAAACCCGATCACAGCGGCGATGGGCGCGATCACCTGCGCCACATCCCTCACATCATTGAACAACTGCTGAATGGCATCTGCTAAATTCAATGCTAACGTCCTCACTCAACTAAAAATGGATTTGGTAGCCGAGAAAGGGTGGGGCGCACGATAGTAAGGAGAAGTTCGCCTTTCCACCCGTACTGACTGTTCTCAACATAACAAAGTTAGGGGAGCGAACTCAGGAAAAAGGAGCATCTACAGGTGGTAATTTTGGCAGCGGGATGTTGAAATTTCACGGTTTGAGATAATCGGCTATCTGTGGACTTCCGCCCATATTGGCTAATCTCAGCGTAGCAAAGTGAGAGATTGCGACCTGACGAGGATTACAGTTTTGAATTAGCAGTTTGATAAGGGGCTTATCAAAATTTCAGTCAGGCAGAAAGGATATTTCACTTTAACCAGATTATTCTACCCACATTTTGGTGTTGTGTAGACGAATATTCTGTCAATATAATTATGTGCGTATATATAGACAAAACACTGTCATTTGAGTGTGGGTGTGAAGTGTTAAAGGATAATGGTTAGCGCTATTGCACAATATTGACCTTGTAATAGAAATAGGCTACTATTTTAAGTTAACCCAATATCCACTTATATATGGGTAATTCAATCGTACTTTTAAAGACATCTCGCATGCCTTGTCTCTAATTTTAGTCGGATGGTTTTATGCCTCAAACAATCAATGCCACTCAACTTCCCGTTGAAAAAATCTTTAGTGATGATTTCATTTTGAGTATCCCCATTTATCAGCGCCCGTATGCTTGGAAAGAAGAGCAGGCTGGCGATATGCTTGACGATTTTTTGGCGGCAATAAATGGATTGACAGGAATCACTGAAGAGGCCAACCCATATTTTTTGGGAAGCATAGTATTAATAAACAATACATTATCTCAGAAACATTACGACATTATTGATGGACAACAACGCCTTACAACCTTATCCATTCTGCTAGCAATATTGCGACATTTAGAGCCTGATTTTGGTGATGATATAACAGAACAAATTTATCAAAAAGCAAATAGGGCTAAACGTACAGAAGATCTTTTTCGTCTTACTTTGCGCGAAGATGACATGCATTTCTTTCGTGAATTTATCCAACGTGAGGGTGGTATTGAACGGTTATTACCTCCATTGGAGAATAATGAGCAAGGAAGAACTTTAACTGAGGTTAATCCCGAAGAATTACCTGAAAGTCAGCAGCGTATCTACTGCAATGCTAAATATTTGCGAGAGCGACTTATAAAGGTTTCAATAGAAAAAAGACAATTACTTGTTCAACTTATCGCCACACATTGTTTGATGGTTGTGATCACGGCGTCGGATCGAGAGTCAGCTTATAGAATTTTCTCTGTGTTAAATAACAGAGGATTAGAATTGTCTCATGCCGATATTTTCAAAGCGGAAATTCTTGGGGCGATAAATTCCATACAAGACCAACAAATATATAGTCGTAGTTGGGATAACTTTGAGAAAATGCTTGGACGAGAACATTTCCAAAATCTCTTTGCTCATATTCGGATGATTTACCGTCCTCAAAAGTTGCGAGGCACAATTCTTAGTGAGTTTTATCAATATGTAGAGCCAAAAACGAACCCCAAATCGTTCGTTGATAATATTCTCCGTCCGTTCGCGGAAGCTCTCGACACTGTTATAAGAGCAAACTATGATACCGATGCCTATCACACAGAAGTCAATGAACGATTGGAAATGCTTAATGAAATTGATGATTCGGACTGGATACCACCGGCAATTTATTATCTTGCAAAGAAGCGTGGTAATGCAGAAGCACTTCAGAAATTTTTCGCTGATCTGGAACGTTTAGCAGCTTATCTTACTTTAGTACGTTCGACTGTAAATGAACGAATTGAGCGTTATGGCAAGGTACTTATACTTTTACGATCAATTTTTGAACCAGCTACTGAAGAGCAACGAAAAAATGAAGTTTCATTATATGATGTTGATTCCCCTCTCCAACTAACATCAGAAGAATGTCTAGAAATGCTTAAAGTTCTTGATAGTGATCTTTATCTGCACCCTGATTGCTTGTATACTCTACTACGTTTAAATTATGAGTTTTCAGATGAACGGAACTTCGTTCGTCATAAATCTACTACTATTGAGCATGTACTTCCTCAAAATCCACCAAGCGGCAGTGAGTGGATACAATGGTATCCCGACGAGTCACATCGTAAAGGGTGGGTACACCGGATCGGAAATCTAGTACCTCTATCTGGACGGAAAAACTCAAATGCTTCTAATCGTCCATTTATGGAAAAAGTAAACAGCTACTTTCTAAACAGAAATCAGACGTCATCATACCCTCTAACAACCCAAGTAATTGCTCAGGCCATTGATTCACCAATTTGGACACCTGATGTATTGGAACGACGACAACAACTTTGCCTCCAGAAACTAACGGAGGCATGGCGGCTTAAATCGTAATGTACTAACATTATGTTACAATCCGGCATAGTTGCATTAATTTGTGCGATAACATCATTATCTTGTAATTTCGAGAGCGAAACGATACTCACCGATACCCATGCTGCCAAACGGTTCCCCGCCCCAGTACCACACCAGTGTCAGGTCTACCGCCTGTTCAGGCAGCAGGTCGAAGGGGGTTAATCCTTCGGCGGGATTGCGCGGCCCGGGAGGCTCAGGCGCATAGCCCAGTGCCAGCCAAATGTCATCCTGAGTGAAGGACAGCGTTTCTGCCCTTCCGTTGTAAATCCGCAGATGGGTCGTGATTTGCCCTTCGAGATAAGTCACACTCACCAGCCGTACATCCACGCCGTCGTAACGCAGGTCGAGCGGCGCGGCGGCAAATGAGAGCGCGAAGGACACGCCGTTGCCAGCGGTGTTGGTGATGATCCACCGTCCATTTTGCAGGGTATCTGGCACAATATAGCCCACTGATGCGGACAGAGACGAAAACGCCGGAATTTCGGTTGGCAGCACGTCAAAATCGGTGTAGGTCAGGGCGGCGCTGTTCGGCGTATAAACCTGCCCGCCTGTATCGACGAACTCCACCCTCCAGGTTGTGGTATCCAGCACCTCCGCGCCTGCCATCACTTCAAAATCCAGCAAGAGATATTGGCTATCGGCTGGCAGGTCGGGCTGGTCCGCCAGCAAACGAGCATCCTGCAAGGTGATGGACGCATCCCCTAGTGCAAGCTGATCGCCCACACCGCCTTCTGCAAGGCGCATATTCATGCCTAACGCCTGCCCATCGCGGGAGAGTTCCTGCTCTGGCGGATAGGTCGCCGTCACCAGCGTGCGGGTCGCAGTGGGCAGTCCATCAGCATCCGTTTCACCAATCAGCAGCAGTACCAATCCCGGACTCACCTGCCGGAAGATGCTCGTCTCGCTGCGGCGGACTTCGCGGCGGTCATCGAACTCGAAACGCAGTTCCGCGCCGGTATTCATCGTTAGGAGGAAGGTCGCTCCGGTGTCGATGTCGGCAAAAAACGCGGCGTTCTCTTCAGACCAGGGGATGCCAATCACCGGACGCACCGACATACCATTGACGAAGGTGGCCGTATCAGGATTGAGGTCGAAGCGCCACTCGGATGCCTGCACCCGGCGGCGCTGGACGACCCACACCCGCGGTGCATCCTCATCTGGTGGGATGATCTGCAAGTTAACCGGATAAGCCACTTCGCGCCCGCTGTCGCCGCCCTGAATCACGTCATCCTGCGCTTCCAAAGCTAACGGCGTTGGAGTCGGGCTGACCAGCGGTGTCGGCGTGGGGCTGACCTCTAGGGTGATTTCAACGTCCGCAGGTGCGTTTCTTCCTGGAAGTTGTGTGAACATAAAGCCGAAAAATACCAGCGCCGCCAGTCCTACTGCCAGTATGACTTTCGGCGATGGCTTAGTGGTGGCTGGTTTGATCTCATTCTCCGGTGCATCGACGACCACATTCTGCTTGGCTGCTTCCTGCACTCTGCCCGGCGTACGTGCCCAGCGCAATCCGATAGGGACAAGTGCAGCTTCGTCGTAACGTTTAAGCAGTTCGGCAGCAACGCGTCGCTCAAGCTCGTCCGAACCGACTGCGCCGGCTGTACGGACTTCCCGCTCATAAGCAGCTTTATAGGTCCGCTGGCGATCCGTCGGCACCAGTTCCCACAGGGCATGAAGGTCACTCAAGGACAGGCTACGCAGTTCTTCAAGCGTGTGATAACGCAGAATGTCCATTATGAACTGCCTCCGATCACGCCGCCGCTGCCACCGAGCGCCGCCTGCTTCCGCATGGCTTCGGTGTAGGCGGTATCGCCATCATCCGCTGGCGCTTCGACAGTCACATCGACCTGTGGCTCAACAGTGATGTCGGGTTCAACATCAACCTGCGGGCGCACTTCCAGCGGCGGTTGGACAGCCGCCTGTGGCACTGCCATCATGCCAAAGGCGGTGATTTCGTTGGGCAGCATCTGAGCACTGTGTTCCAGTCGATTAACTTCCTCGCGAGCACTGTCATAAGACCGATTGTCTTGAGAACGCACTTGCTCAACCAACACAGCGCGAGTTGGGTCAGTAAGACTACCATCTGGCGATGACTTAACCTCTCGAACAACCTGCTCAGCTTGCGTGCCTGAAATGCCGAGCCGCAGCGCTTGATCGGCAAATAAGCCGAAGCGAGAAAGGTCATTTTGCACAGGCGGACGGGCGTTATCTGCTGGCGTTACACCCATCGCTCGCGCCATCCTGTCTGCTACTGTCAGGTGATCTACGCCACCGACAACAGGCTGTCCATTTTGGACGCGTTCGGTCTGCATTCCCCGAATGACATCGCCCATCACACCACCGACATCTCCACCACCTGTGACTTTCAACTGTCCCAGCATGACCTGCATTTGAAGGCGGGCAGCATGGGCTAATGCCTCAGCACTGCCTTCCAATCGGGCTGTTACCTGGTTCAATCGGCTCATATCGGTCTGACCATCCCGTTCCATCGTCGTACCCAAGGCGGAACTTCTACCTGTTGCTGAACGCAGGGTATTGGAAACATGCTGTTCCATTTCTTCGCTGTTCATCTCGGCGGCATAGTCGCTGCGCTCACGCTGGCGGTTTGTTTCATCCGACGCACTAGACGTTGTTTCCGACACGACGGCAATTGGGGTAAACATCCCCGTCCGACGCGGGAGCGCAGGCGTAAAGCTGGAGATCATCTCGCCGTTCTCGTCCTCAAACCAATCGGCATCGTTCTGCGGACGTGCGCCGCGCTTGCGTTTGGCATCCTTTGGCAGTGACCAGCTTTCCAGCGCATCGCCGACTGCTGGAACCAGCATCGGACGAGAAAGCAACCGTCCGTACTCGTCATAGTCGGCATGATCGGGATGGCGGTCACTGAGGAGCATCGCACCTACCAGCGGTCCGGCGGCACGACCGACGACGGGTAATTGCCGTGCCACCTGCCGGGTGGCTGCGCCTTCGGTGAACTGCTCAGCGACTTCACCCAGCCCTGTCCCACGCACACTCGGCAGATGCGTTAACGTGCGGGCTGCACCACTCAAACTGCCAGAGCCGCCCAACATCAAGCCTGCCGCCTGGGCAGGAGTCGCGCCATTGTTGAGCGCACTCATCCCAGCAAGGGCGCTTGATCCCATGCTCGTCATCAGCGCTGCGCTCCCAGTCGCGGCGGCTGCTGAGCCAGTGACGGCAGCGGAGGTGATCGCACCAGGGGAGAGCAGCACATTACCTGTGACTTGACCCATCGCGTTAAACAGACGGTTGAAGCTGTTCCAAACAGCCTTCACCCCTGACCACATCGTAATCAGGATGAAAACCAGACAGATCAAGCCAATGCCGATAATGGCAGCGGCGCTGCCCGTCGCCGCCCCTGCCAGAAAGAAGCCCATCACCAGCGCCTGAATCAGGGCGATAATTGTCGTCTGGACGATGAGTTCAATCCACTGATTGATAATGCTGTGAGCGATGCTCTCGGTGCGTTTGAAGAAAGCAAACAAAATCGCCATGCCAAATGAGACGAAGGTGATCCCCATCGCAATCGTAATCAAAAGGTGGACAATTTGCTCAACTAAGCCGAACAACAAAAGCGGCCAAGCCGTCAGCGCTCGCTGCTGCGATGCGCCTGCCATCGATACCGCGCCATCCCTGACTGGCTCTTCTACCTCGTTCCAGGTAATGGGCGAAATGGCGCTGTCGAAGTAACCGCCTTCGAGGTTCCAGTCCATCGGCACGACTGAACTCCCTGCCACACTTGCCCAAGTCGAAGGATTGGGGTTTTGCAGATAGAGCGGGCAGCCAGGCGAATAGACCGGCTGGGGATATCCCATCACATCTTGAGCATGACCCCGCAAATACGCGAGCGCGATGTCCAGCCCATCAATCGGTCCGTGTCCTGTTGAGCCGGGAAGGTATACATCGAGGTAGTCGCACAACTCCCCTAAATCCAGATCATTGGAGTTGATTTGGGACAGCGAGGAGAAATCACCAGAATTAGCACTCAGTCCGTCGAGAACACTCAGATACATGACCTGACTGATATTCAGCCGAAAAGTGTTCATGCCCTGATAGAAACTGGGGCCAATCGTGAAAAACAGCACCCCTGCCACATACCACATCAGGGCGCTCCTGGGGTTGACGACTTCCAGCCGGATGAAGGCCGCCAGCAAATAAGTGATTCCCAGCACCAGCAGCGCGACAATGAAGACGTACCCTACCGCTAGGCGCAAACTATCATTTGTTTGCCCGATGATGGGCACGAAAGCACTGGTGATGAGCCAATCGTTAATCAGTTTGACGGTATAGCCTGCCATGAGCAGCGCTTTTTGTAATCCCCAATGGATGCTGGCGAGCATCACGATCAGGCTGTATTGCAGTTCGTCAAGCATCCGTGCGAAATCAGGCATGGTTCCTCCTCAATCGGCGACATCGCCGGAACAGTAGGGGTTAACGGCGTTGCGCCAGGTAATTTGGTTATTGCCAGCGCCATCTAGCAAGTAAGCTAATTGATCGACGGTACCGGGCAGGGTATAGGCCGCTAAACCAAAGACCCGCGTCTCACCGGGCTGTACCGGATCATACGATTGATCGACGATGCCAACGGCTTGCATTGCCATTTCGGAAGTCGGCCATGTGCCTTCAACAATGCCATTAGTTGTGTCAATGCTTAGGATAACCATCAAGGCGGGTGGCACGGTCTCATAAGGGATACTGCCTAGATTTTTGATCTCTAATGACCACGATTGGAGAATGCGCGGCTGACCACTTTGGGGAGAAGCAGGCTGCGTCTCTACATCCATTAGACGAAAGCGAAGCCGCAGCGCTGCACCTGGTTGACCAACGAATACCGCATCGTCCTTGTAGAAAGCCGCAGGGGCTTGAAGGATGTAAGGCGTTGTTATAGATGGCATCGGCGTGGGTATACCAGGTATCTGTGTTCCTGTAATTGTCGCGGCGGCTGTTGGACACGCATAATAAGCCATCTCATTCACAACAGTGCCACAGGCCAAAGCAGCGAACATCATGAATACCGGCGAAACGAGCAGATAAATGGCAGATTTGAGGTTCAATAAATTTCTCCACTCCAAAGAACAGCATACTAACCAGTAAAATAAAGCGGGTGGTTGTCGCTTAACGGGGGCATTTTAATGAGTACAAATGAAGAATGCTTAGCAAGGGCACGCCTATCACTTGAAGGATTGTCGGTTGGTGATGCATTTGGTGATCAGTTTTTTATGAATGCGGATGAAGCCAAAAAGCTGATTGACACGCACACATTGCCCGACGCACCTTGGCTATTTACTGACGATACCAACATGGCACTCTCGATCTACCATATACTCAAACAATACGGTGATATTCATCAAGATGCTCTAGCAGACAGTTTTGCAAACAACTATGACCTAAATCGCGGCTATGGTCCGGCCATGCACCGCCTGTTAGCACAAATTGGCGCAGGCCAATCTTGGAAAACAGTTTCCTCGCAGTTGTTTGAAGGACAAGGTTCTTACGGTAACGGTGCTGCGATGCGCGTTGCCCCCATCGGTGCGTATTTTGCAGATGATTTGGAGCAAGTTATCGAATACGCCCGTCGCTCGGGTGAAGTCACGCATACCCATCCCGAAGGAATTGCCGGAACCATTGCAGTTGCAGTTGCGGCTGCCTTGGCAGCCCGTATGCATGGCAGTACGCCTCAAAGTTCGATGCAAGCGGAGTTTCTTACAATGATTCTCCCCTATGTCCCAGAAAGTGAAGTGAAGAGTGGAATCATTCGTGCTCGCGATTTGCAATCGACTGCTATCGATCACGTCGTTGGTATGATTGGAAATGGCTATCGGATTTCGGCGCAAGATACAATTCCTTTCGCGTTATGGTGTGCGTCACATAGCTTAGACAATTTTGAAAATGCGCTTTGGCTCACGGCATCCGGTTTTGGTGACGTTGATACCAACTGTGCAATTGTAGGTGGCATCGTTGCGCTGTTTGTTGGCAGTCAAGGCCTTCCATCGGAATGGATTCAACGACGTGAACCTTTGCCTCTATGGGCGTTGGGTTAAGGAATGAGACCCGGTTGATTGCCGGGCGTGAGCAGTAGTGTGAAGCCGACATTTCCACCACGGCGGCTGTTGGGAATGTCCCACACTTCACTAAAATAAGGCACAACCAAACGCGCTTGCGCTGATGTCACGACTTGAAGCTGGGCAAAGCCGCGGCTATCCGTAAACGCTTGCGAGATCACTCGATTCGTCCCCACTTCTACCACCCGCACCGAAATACCAGATACCCCTTCCGCCGGATCGACGGCGCGATTGCCGTTCTCATCGTACGCAATCACAAGAGAAATGTTCACGACTGCGGGTGGAAGAGCCGTTATGGTCGGCTGCACAGTAGGCGGTGCCGCAACTAATTGGATACCTGCCGCAGGCTGTGGCTGCATGGTCGGAACGGAGGTGTCAACAGGTGGTGGCAAAATGAGCGTTGTCGCACTTCCCCGATAGATCTGAATAGCATCCAAACCGATCACCTGCCCCTCGCTGGCTGTGTTGCGCTGCCCTGTACCGCGCAGTTCGAGCCAGTGAGCACCGCGCGTCAAGATGTATACCTGCGTACCGGGATAGGACAGTTCTAGCGCATAGGCATCGATTGTGTCGATCACAACCCCATCGACAACGATCTGGAAGATGCCCATGTTTCGTGCCGCCACATAGCGGATCCGCAAGCCTTCACCCTCAAACGCAAATGACACCGAACTTGCGCCATCCATAGTGCGATGATACTGTCCCTGACTGGCCTCGACGACCTGTCGTGCCTCCCATGGGGTGGCATAGATTACATTGGGATGGTCGGACTCGAAGCTGATCCAGCCTTCATAGGGTGGGGGTTGACGGGTCGCATCCGGCAGCGGCTCAATCGGCTGTGGCGGCGCGGGAAGCAGCGTGATTCCGAAAGGAAAAGGTGTCAGCGTTGGCGCGACATAGACTCCTGGCATCACCGCCTGGATGGCCAGTACCCGTGTCGAAAGCGTTGGTGTGGCAGTCGCTGTTGAGGTCGCTGTCATTGTCGGCGTGAACGTCCCTGTCACCGTGGGAGTAGGTGTCGCAGTTGCAGGCGGTGATGCGGTCAGTGTCGCCGTCGCCGTAGGCAAAACAACCCGTGTTGGTAGGCTGAATGCAGGCGGATGCTTGACATCCAGCGCTAGGTACAGGGCTGTACTCCATGTTACCAAACTCAATACCATTAAGCTAAGCAAAAACCGTCGCATGACTCACCTTCTGCCTTTCTTCTCCTCGCAGAGTAGCAGAAATGGGGTGAGTCACCGCCGACAAACTTAGCAGTTCAGGGTGTCATTTTTGGCGGATAGGGGACAATTTTGTCAGTCCTTTAAGTAGGTGAAGCCTTCGGAGACGGCACGACTGATAAGATGTTCGTTGGTGACGGCACCGAAACGCCTCCGTAGTCTGCGCCGAATGCTGTAAACGCGTCGCACCGGTACGTGAAGTTCCAGCGCGATTTCACCAACATGCAGGCCGTGAGCTAGGAGCCGCAGCACGGTACGCGACTGCGAGTCGAGGTGCCAATCACGCTGATTAGACTGCATGGTGACCAGATATTCGGCATTGGCGGTAGGTGAGAGATAGGGACGATTGCGAAGCACCGTTTCTAATGCAGGGATGAAGGCAGGTGGTCAGATCATCACCCGTATACAGATAAGCCGATACTCCAGAGGCGAACAGATCACGCACCAGCAGTCCATCAATCAAATTGCCTGTGATGATGAGTTTTGATGTTAAGGTGAGTGTCTTAATGCGCTCAACCAGCAGCAGCACATCGACAAATGGATCGAGGCGTTCATTAAACAGCACGAGGTGGGGTTGGGTGGCTTGTATTTGTTTGAGGAGTGTATCCGCATCTCTGGCGATATCCACCAGTTTAAATTGTGGATACTCCTGTAAAATCGTACGGATGCCCAGCAGCATAAGATCGGCTTCGTCGGCAACAATGAGGCGTGTCATCAGGAAAATCCTCGTGAAATTGACTATTGCGCTCCAGCATATCGATAAATGCTCATGAGTCGTCAGTCAATTTTCGCGCCAAGACGAACAAAATTGAGTACTACTCAACTTTGTTCTTGCTGGTGTCCAACAAAAATGAAGATTTGAAAAGTAGAAATGCTTACTTGACAACGCAGAGATGTATTGGGGAGAGGCTTTCCTCAACGAGTCAGATTAGTCCTTTCTCGATGGCAACGGAGACGATTTGTTCGCTGGTCTGCACTTGGAGGATCTCACGGAGTTTGCGCCGGGAACGGTAGACAGCCTGATCGCTGATGCCCAATATTGCAGCGATCTCTTGCACGGTTAAACCATCGCGCATCAATCGGGTAATGCCCAGATCGCGGTGCGTCAACTGTTTGAGATCGACTTGAGGACGGCCTGGGTACACCAGCCGCGACGCTTTTTGGGACAAGTACAATTCACCGCGCTCAGCAGCCATAAGTGCTTGCAGAATACGATCGGCAAAACGATCAAATTTGTCAACAAACCCGGAAATGCCATGGAAGAACAGATCGTGAATATAGGCCACGTTGAGCTTATCGCTTAGAATGATAATCGATAAAGAGGGATGGTGATTTCTCAGCTGTTGCACCATTCGCACGGGGTCTAAACCGCCTAACAGCGTGTCATCCATCAGCAGAAAATGCGCCGGATGCACTTGTAGCCATGAAATGGAGTCGTCCATCGTGGCAAACGCGGCTGCAACCTCAAAAGGCATCTGTGATTTTTGTATCAGCGCTTCAATGCCATTGCGTCTCACATCATCGGCATCAACGATAATGACTAAATTTGTACGCATAATCTTTTTATTCCTCCTTTGTCCATTGCAGGGTTGCGACTCACGAACCCGCCCAAAGTATCTATAACCAGCATCGCAGCATTTCATCAAACCATCCATGAATACGAATCCATCGGATAGACTATTCGTATCCATAGATGCACAATCTATTTTGTGATATACAGAAGTTTTTTGCCCAGTGAGATCAGCTTAGTTTGCTCTTGGCAGAACCAAAATTAAACGAATGGGAGCAGAGTAAGAGGCAAACGGCGGTGATTTCTGAGTACTGTAGACTAAAACAACTGTTTATTGAGAATTCGTTTGTTATTCCTGAACAGGTCTCTTCGTCTTGAGCACACGGCGCAGCAGCAGCAGCCCGGATGCACGATCATCAGCAAAATAAATGAGCTTCCCAATCGGTGGATGAAGCATTTTCACCATCCCGCAGAAAGCCTTGATAACTGGATGCGCCTGAACCAGAACCACCGGACCCGCATTCGGCGGCTTCAGATTGAGTACTTGGCTGCCACGTTGCAGCGACCCGTGGGGAATACTGATAATCCCCCTCACTTCCAATAATGTACCAACTTCTTTTTCTGGCACAGCTTTTACCATAGTGATGGCCTGACTCAGCGATTGATTGAGTTCCTCCCACGTGAAAGGTGGTACAAGCCGATACAAAAGAATGCGGCTTTCTAACCAATTGACTTCGATGCTCATTAAGATATGCTTCTCCCTTAACTTTGATGATAAACTGACACTCGTTTTTTTGTTGTGAAAGTTGTAGATTTAAAGTATACTAAATCAACTTAAAGTTGACAACTGTCAAATTAAACACTTGATCTAATTGCGCTGCGAGTAGGCCTCGATATCTCGAATTTGTAAAATTTTCATAAGGCAGGCGGACTATGATTGAGCGTATGCTCCAACAGTTATCTCCCTATTATGGGCGCGTATACAACGAATGGTACGATGAAGAAAAAGGCATTCTACGGCAGGTTTTTATCGGACAATGGTCATGGATGGATTATTTCTGGGCACTCACCCATGAGCTTTTCCTTCTGACTAAAAGGAACGAACCAGTCACCATACTCTATGATCTTTCTGATAGCGAAACAATTCCAGAGGGTATCTGGTTGCTGGGGAAGTTCGAGTGGGTATGGAATCCTGATCTCTGGCCGCCTGCTATAAAGCGTATTGTCGTCATTGGTACAGATCCCCTTCTTAAAGAAGTGTTGAATGTACGCAGCAAAATTTCTCCCGAGTCGATACGCTACTTCACGCGTGTTGACACCCTGGAAGAGGCACGCGAACTGCTCGAAGTCTAGGAAATTTCTTGATCCTTTGGCTGGAAATAGTGAGTTCAAAATCCTCCTTTTTCAATTTATCGGTATACTCAGCATAGCTTTGGATAAATGAGCGATAGGGACAATGAATGCGTTCGGAACATTGGTTAAAACAGCGTCGAGACATTTTAGGGATCACCCAGGATCAGTTGGCGGAACGACTGACCTCAGGCGGGATGCAAATTACCAAAGCGGCAATTTCTAAATGGGAAAAAGGCAAAACACCGTTACCGCTCCAAACCCCCAACAACCGTCATCTGATTGCAACCGCACTCGAACTGGCGATTTCCGAACTCCTCGTGTTAGATGGCTATGAAATCGACATCGATTTTTCACGTGAAACGCGCCTGATAGCCACCTTGTGCGAGACGCTTTCCTCTCAGGATCGTGAGTTCATCCTTATTATGGTCAATCATCTCAAAACGAGGAATGATCAGGCCAAGGCTTCCTTACTCAAGAGCGCAGCGCGGGCAATTAGCTAATCACACGACGCTGCGCTTCTTCTCGATACCTCTTGACACCTCCGATTGTGCCAAAATTGGGCTTATCCAGAAGCATCAAATTTCATTTTCACCATGAAAGAAATCGTTACTATAAAACTATTTTCGTCGCCCTTCACCGATAAATTCATCGCGTTGTAACGCGAAAATTATTACCCCAAACCGTTCAATGCTCCGATAAGCTCACCCTAAATAAGTATTTGGGAGGTCTTGATGACACACTACCTGCGCTTTTCGCTTCGTGCCGCCTGGCATATGCTGTCCCACTTGAGGCTATTCCGCCTGACCTTCACGCGATGGGTGGCCTATCATAGCATTTACCAAACCTATCGTTATCTTCATAGTATTCCTCGTATTCCTCTTCATCCACGCCGTCGGTACTCTCAGCAATGAACGGCTTCATACTCACCGCGCACGACACTTACGTACTCGGACGGTTTCTGGTTGGGCTATCCCATACAGATGTAGAATGCAGTCCTGCTGTCTGTTTGTTGCTTGAACATTTAGATCCCCATCAGGCCGAAGATGTTCGTTTTCTTCGCAAAGTGCTGGGTCATGAACGCTTGCGACAAATTTTAGCCATCGACCCCAATGCTGCCCCACCTGAAAGCCCTGACCGTACACCTCGCCTCAATATTGTGCCTGACCTGCCAGACTCGGCAAAGCTGACGGCACAACAAATCGCACAAGCCGCCGATATTGGTCATTGGCTGAACGATTATGTCGCTTGGGCAGGTAGCGCCGCCAATGAAACACCGCTGGCATTCCATCAGGGCGCAGGTTTGTATCTCGCAGCCATCGCCGTTGGTCGCAGGCTCTACATCCATACGCCTTGGCGGCAGCAGGTCTTTCCCAATCTCTACCTGATGATCGTCGCCGTGTCTACCTACTACCGCAAATCAGCGGGCTTGAGCCTTGCTTCGGAAGTTGCTCGGTTGGCGATCCCACACATGCTCATGCCGCAGCCCGGATCGCCTGAGAACTTTATGTCGATGCTGGGCGGCATTCTTCCGCCGAACTTCGCCGATATTCCGCAGCAGGATCGGGCGCGTTTGGAGAAGGGTAATCGCTACGCCGCGCAGCGTGGGCTGCTGCGGGACGAGTTATCAGGGTTGTTCAAATCAATGGGCAGGGACTACATGGCGGGCTTAAAAGAACTCATCATGACGCTTTACGACTGCCCGCCCTATCTCGACAGCAACACCAACAATAAAGGACTGGTTGTCATTCGAGATGCCGCACTGTCCATCTTGGGTGCAGCTACTCCTGCCGAACTGTCATCAGCGCTCTCGTCGTCGGATTGGTTCAATGGCAATCTAGCGCGTTTCGGTTTGCTCACACCGGAACCGGATTATAAGGAAAGACCTGCGCCTAAAGACAGCCAGACACCCACTGAACTAGCGAATCGTCTGCGCCGCTTACATGAACGCCTGCCTGAGCCGCCGCGGCCCGATGCGCTCGGTGAGAAGAAAACCAGTGAAGCCTGGTCACTGTCAGCCGATATCTGGAGTGCCTGTCATGCTTATGAACAGGCGCTCCGTGCGATGACAGCACCCAGCTCCTCACTGGATGATCGTCTGCGTGCCGTTTACGGACGCTTGCATGTCCAGGCGATCAAGGTGGCGACGCTGCTGGCAGCGATGGACTGGGCGGACGAAGATTGTGGACTGCCGCATCCGAAGGTCACAGCCGCGCACTGGTATCGGGCGCAGCAGATCGTCGAAGACTGGCGCGCATCTGCTCACCGCCTGCTGGCGGATTTGGGCGAGAACGAAGAAGGACGACTGGAGCATCGCATCCTCGGCTTTCTACGCGCCTGTGGCGGTCTCGCAACTGTGCGGGACATTTATCGAGCGCTTCGCTCCGCGCGTAAGCCGGTGATTGAGGCGCTGCGGGCGTTGGAAGAAGACGGCTGCATCGAGCGCGTCGAACTCCCGCCGAAACCCGGTGTGAAGTCAGAAGCCTATCGACTGACCGACGGAGCAACTGTCGCGGGGTCGTGACAATTGCCAGTAATTGTCGAATTGTCAATTGACACAGCGCAGGTCAATTTGAAAGCCAGAGGAAGAAAACATGATTGATACCCAACACTTAAAAGAACACTGTGACCTGCGCCGCCTGGTCGAGCAGGATTTAGGACCCGCTCCGCTGCGGGGCGGACGCGCTTACTTATGGAAATGCCCTTTCCACAACGAACACAAGGGTTTCAGCCTGGCAGTCTGGGCAAACGGCTACCGCTGCTTTGGCGCGTGTGATACCAGTGGTGATGTGCTGGACTGGCTCACCAATTACCGCCACTTGAGCTTTGTCGAAGCGCTGCGGACATTGGGTGAGCGAATTGAAGATGCCGTTCCAGGAGAACGTATGTACCTGAAATCGCCAACAGAGCCGCCGGAATGGGACTGGCAGCGCCGGGGGGAAGCTGTCGTCAGCCAGGCGGAAGAAACGCTCTGGTCAGAAATTGGAGAACCAGCACTCAATTACCTGACAGGCAGAGGCTTGACCACCAGTACTATTCGCGCCGCTCGATTGGGGTATGTGCCGGGAGATTTCCGCAGTTGGCGGGTGATGGAAGGGATGGATGTCCCCTGTGGTATTACTATCCCCTGGTTTGCGGCGGATGCGTTATGGGCAGTCAAAGTCCGTCGCGCTTACGGTACACCGAAATACCAGCAGATCAAAGGTGGCAATACCAATGGTTTGTATAGCGCTGACGGGTTAGCAAATCGGGATGTCGCTTTATTCTGCGAAGGCGAGTTTGATGCACTGCTGGCACGACAGGAAGCCAGTGATCTGACATCTGCTGTGACCTTGAGCAGTGCCACCGCGATCCTCAGTTCGCGCTGGTATGCTGAACTCACCCATTGTCACACCATACTGGTCGCCTATGACCGTGATGCAGCAGGCGAAAAAGGTGCCAACCGCTTGCTTTCGCTCTCCCCGCGCTTTCGCCCCATTCAAGTGCCGCAAGGTAAGGATATAGGTGAGTTCTACCTGCAAGGCGGTGATGTTTACTTGTGGATTAAAAAGGAGTTGGCATCAGAACGAAAGGAGGTATTGGAAAATGGATACCCGTAATCAACCATCGCAGCCCCAAAGTGGTGAGGAAATGGTCAAAAGGATTCTGGCTGTCGCCGAACTGCTTGCTAAAGGCACCATCACTAAGCCAAATAATCTCGATGCCGAAATACCTCGAAAAACACAGGATACAAAACCTGGTGTATCGTCTTGAGAAAAATACTAGTCAATAAATGCTAAGGATCGTTTATGCCGCGACATCGGACTAAAAGTAAATCACCTGTCGCGCCACAACCTGGTTGGGCGGTTTACCTGCGAACGAGCAGCGATGAAAATCAGAAACCAGAGTTATCGCGGTCACGACAGCGATTTGTCATCGAGAAAAACGTGTTGGAAGGTTCTGAGATGGTCATCTTCCATGAATATGTGGATGTCCTGAGTGGCAAAACGTCCGAAAGAGCCGCCTACCAGCGCCTGTTAGGAGATGCTCGTCTGGGTAAGTTCTCGCATGTGGTGGTCGAGCGGGCAGATCGTTTTGGACGCAATGATACTGAAGCACTGCGTGCGATTGATGAACTCCATGAATTTGGGGTAACGGTTGTATTTGCAAATCAACCTGATCTTGACCCGATGGATCCCGATGACCGGGTGATTGTGACGCTCTCATTTACGCTGGCTCGTCGGGAATCATCCTTACTCGGTATACGAGTAAAAGGTGGTCTTCACGCGAAGCGACAAGAAGGAGGTTATATTGGGCGTGCGCCTGATGGTTATCTCAATGTTGAGGCACGTACAACTCAGGATGTCAAAAAGCTTCAAGGTCGCGTCGCTCATTGGATTGAACTGGACCCGGAACGCGCACCCATCTGGCGTTATGCCTGGGATTTGCTGCTTGAGGATCGTCTGACACTGGATGAAATTGCGGAAGCATTGCATAGCAAAGGCTATCGTCATCGCAGCGGTCGTCCGTTTGTGAATGTGTCAGCGACGGGCCGCCGCCGACCCAATATCAGTACCTTATCCAATGTATTTCACAACTGGACTTATGCGGGTTGGATTGTTAGCCAGAAAAACAACATCCTACCGAAAACCATGCGCGGGAATTGGGAGCCACTCGTAACCACCGAGGAATTTGAGCGGGGATTGGGAATTCTTGCTCACCGTAACCAGCATCGCAGCGTACGCCGCAAACAGGACTATCTGCTTAAAGGGATAATTTTCTATCGCAGTTATGCAGGGGATAGAGTAGCTCGTCTCTCAGGCTCAACGTCTAACGCGGGTCGGTCTGGTGGTGGTACACCCTATTATCGGGTGGCGAATGCAGGTGGTGTCAGTTTCTTATGCCGTGACATTGACGAACAAATCCCACTTGAACTGCTGCGGATTCAAATCGACCCTGAGCTAATTCCCTTGATCCGCATGAGTTACACGCATGAACTGGCGGAAAAATTGGGACACTTACGCCCTGACCAACGGCTTCAGCTTCAATCGGCATTGAAGGCTGTCGATGAAGAAGAAGCAAGGATGGCGCGCTTATTCGCGTCGGGAAAAATCACTGAGTCGGTTTGGGACAACCTCTGGGCGGAATGGCAAGATCGTCGGCACAAGCTGCGGTGGAGTCTGGAAACCGTTGATCAGGAACGAGAGATTCATATCAACAATTTGGATACAGCGCTCGGAATTATCGCAAACATTGGAGTGCTGTATAATAGTCTGGAACGCAGCGATCAAAAAGAACTTCTGCGTCAGGTCGTTGAACGAGTTATCGTGAACTCTGAGGGAACGATACTGTTGGAATTGCGGACACCATTCGCGTATCTACGAGAATTGACTGATGAGATACGCAGTGTGAACCGCCCCGAAGGTAACAGACCACAAATGAAAATCGGCGGAGATGTCTCCGCCGATCCTAAACCAAACTGTTCGCATTGGCTCCAAGTAAGCTGGGGGACCTGGATTCGAACCAAGATTAATGACTTCAGAGGCCACTGTTCTGCCGTTGAACTATCCCCCAATAGGATAGTTCGTATTTTACCTGAGCATTTAAGCGATTGTC
>Ga0105044_10004788_pt1 | contig 18602 bp, 18 predicted proteins | sample MAT01_FD_78092 | JGI IMG/M metagenome (GOLD analysis project Ga0105044, IMG submission 78092) | Freshwater microbial communities from Lake Fryxell liftoff mats and glacier meltwater in Antarctica - MAT-01 | ecosystem: Environmental > Aquatic > Freshwater > Ice > Liftoff microbial mat | place...
GAGGCGGCGGCTATCTGGGCGCCGCCGGATCACTGGAAGATTCCCTTCACGACGGTGATGAAGAACACGCCGACGTTTCTCAAGGTCTACGGGCTGCGGTTGATCCCGAACCTTGGGGTGCTGTCGATGATGGAGAAGACCCACGGCGAGGTCGACTTTCCGCACTACTACCTCGAGATCATCGGCACCGACCCGGTGCACCAGGGCAAAGGCTTCGGCGCTGCGCTGATGCGGCCGATGGTCGATCGCTCCGACGAGGAGGGTGTTGGCATGTATCTGGAGAGTTCGAAGGAATCGAACGTTGCGTTCTACGGACGCTTCGGCTTCGAAGTTCGCAAGGTGCTGCACCTGAAGAACGGCCCGGACATGTGGACGATGTGGCGCAAACCGCGCTGAGCCGCCAACCGGTCGTGCTCGCTGCTGTCGCTGCCTGGAGAACGACATCGGGAACGACGGAGGGTTTTGCCAGTGGCTGAATTACATGGTTCGTGTGATCCGCGTTTCGAGGCGATGCGGGCGGTGTTGGCCGCCGATCTCGCATCCGCTGACGATGTGAGTGCCTCTGTGGCCGTGATGCTCGAGGGCCAGATGGTCGTCGACCTGTGGGGTGGCTTCGCCGATGTGGCACGCACGATGCCGTGGCAGCAGGACACGATCACCAGCGTGTGGTCCAGCACGAAGACGATGATGGCTCTGAGCGTCGACCTGTCGAGGCGCGACGCCGCACTGGTTAGTGACCGGGGTCGAAGGTGACCGGCATGCGCGACGGCCCAAAAATGCCGACACCATCTGGCTTCCACTCGGTGGGGCCGTCGAGGCGCAGGTTGGGCATCCGCTGCGCGAGGAGCGGTAGCGCTTCCTGTAGCTCGGCGCGGGCCAGCGACTGGCCGAGGCAGTAGTGGATCCCTGAACCGAACGTGAGCTGCGGCTGGTCGCTTTTCTGCGCGGTGATGTCGAATACTTCCGGCTCGGCGAACACCTTTGTATCGCGGTTCGCTTCGGCGATGCCCACACCCATGAAGGTGCCTGCGGGGAAGAGCACGTTGCGGTACTCGATGTCGACGCTCGCGAAACGCGCAGTGCCGCGTACGGCACCGAAGTAGCGCATGGTCTCCTCGACCGCGCGCTGTGCCAAATCTGGCCGCTCAGCAAGGAGCGCCCACTGCTCGGGGTGTTGCGCGAAGAGGGCGAGTGCGCAGCCGAGTTGGTTCCGGGTGGTGTCGGTGCCGCCGATGATGACCGCGTTGACCATCATCACCAGTTCGTCGTTGCTCAGCCGGTCACCGGCCTCTTCCATCGCAATCAGGTCGGTGAGCAGATCGTCGGCGGGCTTGTCGCGCCGGTCAGCGATGAGGGCCCGCGTGTACTCGTCGAGCTCCTCCTGCGTGCGCACGATGAGGTCGAGCTTGCTGGCCATGTCGACGGAGAAGATTTCGAGGATGTCGTTCGCCCAGCGACTGAACAGCTGCCAGTCCTTCTTGGGCGCACCCAGCAGTTCGCAGATGATGGGGATCGGGTAGGGCTCACAGATGTCGGCGGCGATGTCGGCGCGCCCGGTGGGCGCAACGCGGTCGACGAGTTCGTTGATGACATTACGCATCGTTGGGCGCAGACGTTCGGTCTGTCGGGGTGAAAAGGCTGGGGCAACCAGGCGCCGCAGCCGCAGGTGCACGTCGCCCGCGGCGGAGAGAATGCTGACGTTCTGGCGCGCCAGGAAACGCTCGTCGGTGACGCCCATCATCTCGGGCAGGCGGCCGACTGCGCTGTGCCAACGCTTGTCACGCAGAATGGCGGTGGCGTCGTCGTAGCGCCACACGCTGAACCCGAACAGGCTGCGGGCAAGCCACGCATCGTCCGGGAAGTTCATCCGGCTCGCATGTCGCTGCTCGAACGACGTGTCGTCAGGGGTGATTGTCGGCAGTTCGAGCTCGTGTACCAGGGTGGCCATTTCCCAACGCTACGCGCGCCGCAGCCTTCCGGGCTCATCCGAGTAGGTACTCGCACCCCGGGGTGCCAGTACCCACTCCGATGGATGTGTGGCACTCGCATCGGTGGTGTGGCACACGAAGCTATGCGAGGGCGGTGGCAGGCTCGACGAAGGTGGTGGCCAGGAACTCGGCGACCGGCGCGTTGGTGATATGGCCGTTGTGGGTGTTGAGACCCAGCGCAAGTGCGTTGTCGCGAGCGCACGCGGCCGCGACTCCGTGCACGGCAAGATCGAGTTGGTACGGAAGTGTGGCGTTGGTGAGCGCATAGGTGCTGGTGTGAGGTACGGCGCCGGGCATGTTGCCGACGGCGTAGTGCAGCACGCCATGCAGCTCGTAGACCGGCGCCGCGTGGGTGGTCTCGTGGATGGTCTCGATGCAGCCACCCTGGTCGACCGCGACGTCGACGATGACCGCGCCGGGCTTCATCGTGCGCACCATGTCGTCGGTGACCACGATGGGGGCGCGACCGCCGGCGACCAGCACGGCTCCGATGACGAGGTCGGCGTCGGCGATGTTGCGCTCCAACGCACCGCGATTGGAGGCAAGGGTCACGATGCGACCCTTGTTGATCTGGTCGACCCAGCGCAGCCGGTCGAGGTTCTTGTCGAACAGTACGACCTCGGCTTCCATGCCGGCGGCAATCCACGCCGAGTTCCAACCGACGTTGCCAGCGCCCAGCACTACCACCTTCGCCGGCTGCACACCCGGGGCGCCGCCCATCAGCACACCGCGCCCGCCATTGTGGCGCTCCAGGTAGTGGGCGCCCATCTGCGGCGCCAGGCGGCCGGCAACTTCGCTCATCGGGGCCAACAGCGGCAATGCGCCGCTGGCCAATTGCACCGTTTCGTATGCGAGCGCCGTGGTGCCAGCGACGATGAGCGCCTTTGCCACCTCCGGGTACGCGGCCAGGTGCAGATACGTGAAGAGGGTGAGATCGGCGCGCAGAAAGGTGAACTCCTCGGCCTTGGGCTCCTTGACCTTGACGACCATCTCCTGGCCCCACGCATCGGCGGCAGTCGGCACGATGGTGGCGCCGGCGGCGCGATAGTCGTCGTCGCGGAAGCTGGCGCCTTCTCCTGCACCTGTCTCGACGAAAACCTCGATGCCGTGGCGCTCGAACTCGCGTACCCCGTCGGGCGTCATGGCCACGCGGTACTCCTGCGTCTTGATCTCCTTGGGCACACCCAACGTGCGAATCTTGGCGGTCTTGGTCATGACGTCATCCTCGCGCCATTGGCCCTGTGCCCCGTGCGCGTTCGATTGGCTACCATCTCTTTCGAGCGCATCGAGGCGCTCCCACACAAGAGGATTCGATCCACGTGAAGGCGTTCAAGAACTTCGTCAATGGTGAGCATGTCCCGGCGGCCGACGGCCGCACCACCAATGTGGTCAACCCGGTCACCGGCCAGGTGTACGCGACGGCGCCGCTCTCGGCCCAGGCCGATGTCGATGCAGCAATGGGTGCCGCGGCCACCGCCTACGAAAGCTGGCGTGAGACCACGCCCAGCGAACGCTCGCTGGCGCTGTTCCGTATTGCCGATGCCGTCGAGGCGCGAGCCGAGGAACTGATCGGGCTCGAAGTGGAGAACTGCGGCAAGCCGACTCACCTCGTACGCAGCGAAGAGATTCCGCCGATGGTGGATCAGCTTCGCTTCTTCGCTACCGCTGCCCGCCATCTCGAGGGCAAGAGCGCCGGCGAGTACATGCGCAACATGACCTCCATCATCCGTCGCGAATCCATCGGCGTGTGTGCCCAGGTGGCTCCTTGGAACTACCCGATGATGATGGCCGTCTGGAAGTTTGCGCCTGCACTAGCTGCCGGTAACACCGTCGTCCTCAAGCCCAGCGACACGACTCCTGCGACCACCGGTCTACTGGCCGAGATCGCCGCTGAGTTCTTGCCGGCAGGCGTGTTCAACGTGATCTGCGGTGACCGCGATACCGGGCGCCAGATGGTGCTGCACGACACCCCTGCGATGATCAGTATCACCGGCTCGGTGCGCGCTGGCATGCAGGTGGCCGAAGGCGCGTCGCACAGCCTGAAGCGAGTGCACCTCGAGCTCGGTGGCAAGGCGCCTGTCGTCGTGTTCGACGATGCGGACCTCGCTGCCGCGGCGGAGGGCATTGCGATCGCGGGCTACTTCAACGCCGGCCAGGATTGCACTGCGGCCACACGAGTCATTGCCTCGCCCGGCATCTACAAGGATTTGGTTGCGGCACTGGCCGAGCAGGCCAAGGGCACTCGCACCGGCAATCCCGACGATGAACAAGTGCTCTACGGGCCTGTCAACAATGCGAACCAGCTGGCTCATGTCAGCGGCCTCGTGGGGCGCACGCCGTCGCATGCGAACGTGGTTGCCGGCGGTAGTGCCGTCGGGGGCGACGGCTTCTTCTTCCAGCCAACAGTCATCGCCGACCTGCGCCAGGACGACGAGATGATCCAGAACGAGATCTTCGGCCCGGTCATCACCGTGCAGCAGTTCAGCGACGAAGACGAAGCAGTGCGTTGGGCCAACGGCGTCGATTACGCGTTGGCCAGCAGCGTGTGGACGAAGGACTTCGGCCGGGCAATGCGGATGGCGAAGCGTCTCGACTTCGGTTGCGTGTGGATCAACACCCACATCCCACTGGTCGCCGAGATGCCCCATGGTGGCTACAAGAAGTCGGGCTACGGCAAGGACCTGTCGTCGTACGCGCTCGAGGATTACACCCGCATCAAGCACGTCATGGCCAACCTCGACAGCTGAGGTCGGGAAGGTCTAGTGGGCGCCCCAGGTGAAGGTCTGCTTCACCAGATCGAGATAGATGAAGGTTTCGGTGCTCTTCACGCCCTCTACATTGCGAATACGGTTGGTCAGGTCCAACAGTTCGCCATCGTCGGCAACGACAACCTCTGCCATCAGGTCGAATGAACCGGCGCTGACCACCAGGTAGTCGATGTCGCGCATGGCCTGCAGTGTCTTGGCAATGTCGTCGGTCGGCCCCTCGGTTCGGACCCCGATCATCGCCATTCGGCGCTTACCGTGCGACAACGGGTTCGTCACAGCGACCACCTGCATCACGCCGCAGTCGATCAGCCGTTGAACACGCTGACGTGCCGCTGCTTCCGAGAGGCCCACAGCTGCGCCCAGCCGGGTGTAGGGCACCCTGCCGTCGCGCTGTAGCTCCTCGATGATCGCACGATCTGTCTCGTCGATCTGTGTTCCCATTCGATCCATCGCTACGGATACTGCCCCTCAGCGACAGATTTCGCAAGGGTTTCCATGGCGCACACGCTGTTCATCAACGGTTTCCTTGCGTGTCAGCTGCTGTCCATGACAGGGTGAGTCGGTGATGCCGACCGGTCCGATTCACGAGAACCTCGCGCGATGTGCATACAATCTGTCCCCGAAGGACAGGGATGCGGCCTCGAGCCGGGGTCACCTGTGGCAGGGTGGATGTGGGCAGATCGCCCACCTTGATTTCTCGGGGGAGACAGCGTGACGGTCACGGCAACAATGTCGGTCGGCAACGAGGGGCGGGGTGAGCGAGGCTCCGTCGAGCTGCAGAACGTCACCAAGCGCTTCGGGTCGATGGTGGCCGTCGATGGCTTGAACCTCGCGGTGCAACCCGGTGAGTTTCTTTCGCTGCTCGGTCCGTCCGGGTGTGGCAAGACCACCACGCTGCGCATGCTCGCCGGGTTCGAGCAGCCCGACGAAGGCCACATCCGTATCAGCGGCCAGTATGTGCAGGGCATTCCCCCGTACAAGCGCGACGTCAACACCGTCTTCCAGGCATACGCATTGTTCCCGCACATGTCAGTAGCCGAAAACGTTGGCTATGGCTTGCGCCAGAAGGGCGTTCCCAAGCACGAGATCGCCACCCGCGTGGCCGAGGCGCTCGACATGGTCAAGATGACCAAGCTGGCCGAGCGCAAGCCGCGCCAGATGTCTGGTGGCCAACAGCAACGCGTCGCAGTCGCCCGTGCGCTGGTCAACCGACCAAGCGTGCTGCTGCTCGACGAGCCGCTCGGTGCACTCGACCGCAAGCTGCGCGAGGAAATGCAGATCGAGCTGAAGCTGCTGCAGAGCCGCCTGGGCATCACGTTCATCTTCGTCACGCACGACCAAGAAGAAGCGATGAGCATGAGCGACCGCATCGCCATCATGCTCGACGGGCACGTCGAGCAGCTCGCCGACCCCGAGACGGTCTACGAGCACCCGACCTCGGCCTTCGTCGCCGGCTTCATCGGCCGCAACAACTTCTGGACCGGCAAGGCCACCCCCAATGGTGTACAGGCGGCCGACGGCACCGTGTTCGTGGTGTCCAAGCCCGAGGAACTGGTGCCCGTCGGGCAGGACTCGCTGGCAGCGGTGCGCCCCGAGTGTGTGGTGCTGCACTCCACCGATCCACGTGCTTCGCACAATGTGGTGGCTGGCGACATTGCCAGCGTCTCGCATTTCGGCGACGTGCTGCAGTACGTCGTCCGCACGCCCAGTCGTACCATCCTCGTGCTCACGCCGCGTGCCTCCGCTGTCCGTCTGCAAACCGGCGACGACGTGTGGTGCACGTGGAACGCCGACGACGTCTATATGTTCTCGGCCGATCAGGCCGAACTCGTGCTGGCAGAACCTGCCGCAGAGGGCGATTCGTGACCGCCCGCAACGTAAGTGCAAGCCAACATCCCGATCCGCACACCCCAGGGGGAGACCCGATGACCACCAACGAACAGCCACTCCGCATGCTCGCACCAGACAGCTTCCGTAGCGTCCTCTCGCGTCGCGCACTGTTGACCGCCGGCACCGCCGCAGCCGGCCTCGTCATTCTCGCCGCCTGTGGCGACGACAGCTCGTCGGACTCGACGGCAGCGCCCTCTGGCGACACCACGGGCGGCTCTGCCGGTGGCGAGGTCAGTGAGCTTCTCAGCCAGTTCAGCCGGGTCGTCAACAAGTCCAGCGGCACGCTGGCGATGTTCACATGGGGCGAGTACAACGACCCCGAGATCGTCGGCGCACTGGCCGAGGCCGACCTAGGCGTCACCATGAAGGTCGACTACTACCCCAGCAACGAAGAGCTGATCACGAAGCTGTCCGCAGCCAACGGCAACAGCGGCTTCGACATCGTGGTGCCCACCGGGTCCTACGTCCCTCAGATGGTCGAGAAGGGCTTGCTGCAGAAGCTCGACAAGAGCCTGCTGCCCAACATCAGCAACATCGACACGCAGTACATGGGTCGCGACTGGGACCCGACCAACGACTACACGGTGCCCAAGGACTGGGGTTCCACCGGGTTCATCTACGACACCACCAAGATCGACCGCGAGCTCACCTCGTGGGCCGACTACCTCGATGCCTGCATGAACGAATTCAGTGGCCGCTGCTCAGTGCTCGACTCGCCCAACAACGTGACGGGTGCCTACTTCTGGGCGAACGGTGTTGATTGGACCACGGAGAAGGCCGAGGACCTCGATGCCTGCGAGGCGTTCATCGTCGATGAGCTGGCACCACACCTGAAGGGTTTCGACAGCTACCCGTCCACCGCAATCGCGCAGGGCACCTACGACATCTCGATGGTGTGGAACGGCGACGCCCGTGCCACCTACGGTCGCCTGGTCGACGCGGGCCTCAACCCCGAAGATTGGAAGTGGGTACTCGGCACCCCCGACACGGAGCTGTGGATGGACAACTACTGCATTCCCACCGGTGCCCCCAATGCTGAAGCTGCACACGCCTGGATCAACTGGCTGCTGACGCCAGAGATCTCCATCAAGGACCTGTCCTACCACGGCTATCACAGCGGCATGAAGATGATCGACCAGCTGATTGCCGAGCTGGCACCAGAACTCACCTACCCGGAAATGATCTTCTTCACCGACGAGCAGGTGGCCACAATGCGTACGGGTGCGGTCAACAGCGCACAGGACCGCACCGTGGAGATCGTCGACAAGGCCAAGGCCAAGGCCGCCGGCTGAGCACAGTGTCCACTGCGGTTGCACCTCCCGCACACCGGAAACGGCGAGGCCCCAAGTGGGGCCTCGCCGTTCCGTCGTTCATCTGGTACACGCTGTTCTTCCTCGCGCCGATTGCGGTCATTGTCGTCTACTCGTTCGGTACGAAGGACTCCAGCAAGCTGGTGCCGGTCGACCTGGAGAACCCAACGCTGGACAACTACCGCCAGGTGTTCTCGGACCTGTTCTTCACCGTGTTCCAGGCCACCCTGGAGATCGCAGTCACGGCCACACTGCTCTGCGTCCTGATCGGCTTTCCGGTCGCGTACTTCATCGCGTTCAAGGTACGCGAGAAGTGGCGTGCCCTTCTGCTGGCGCTGGTGATCGTTCCCAGCTTCACCAGCTTCCTGATACGTACGCTGGCGTGGAAGATTCCGCTGTCGGCCAACGGCGAGCTGTCCAAGTGGCTGCAAGACATCGGCTGGCTCGACGGACCCTTCGACGTTCTTGGAACGCGCACGGCCGTCTTCATCGCCATCGTCTACAACTACATCGGTTTCATGGTGCTGCCGCTGTTCGTTGCGCTCGACCGCATTGACCCCGCATTGCGCGAGGCATCCAAGGACCTGGGCGCCAACCGGTCGTCCACGTTTGCATCGGTGACGATGCCGCTGTCGGGCCCCGGCATCGCAGCCGGCATTGTGCTGACGTTCATCCCGATGTGTGGCGACTACGTCACTGGCACCATCCTCGGTGGTGTCAAGGGCCTGATGGTGGGCACGCTCATCGACAGCCAGTTCAAGGGAGCCCAGAACTGGCCGCAGGGCTCGGCGATGGCGGTCTTGATGATCGTGATGGTGCTGCTCGCGCTCGCGGTGATGGCCGGCCTGTTCTACGGCGTGCGCGCACTGTTGCGACTGTGCCGCCCGCTGGTCGATTCGTATCGAGCACGATTGCGTAAGGCGCCCACGGCTCCCAGGTTCCCTGAGCTGCTACGCCCGGTGCTGACGGTCTGGACCGCTCTGGTCCTCGCATTCCTGTTCATACCCATCCTGTTGGTCATCCGCCACTCGTTCAACAGTGGCTCGGCGTTCGAGGTCTGGGGTGGGCGCTACAGCAGCGTGTGGTGGGGAGGCGAGCCTCAACGCTCGGCCTCGGGTCGGTTGAAGACCGGACTCTTCGACTTTGGCGAAGCGGGCCCGATGTTGTTCCGCTTTGTGGTGATCGTCGCGATTGGGCTGCTACTCCCTCGGATCGTGTCGAAGCTTCGTGGCCGTCCAGTTCGTGCGCTCAGCCGTTGGTCGGGTCCTGCTGCGTTCGGCATCGCGATCGTGGTCAACGGACTGATGACCGATTGGTACAGCTCCATTTTCCAGAACGCTGGGGTGGGCGACAGCCTGCGCGGGTCGTTCCTTGCCGCCTTCGGCGCCACCATCATCGCAGTCGTCCTGGGTGGGTTCAGCGGAGTGGCGCTTGCCCGTCACCCCGGCAAATGGGCCCGTGTGTTCATGGCGATCGTGTTCCTCATCCTGGTGACGCCCGAGATCATGGACGCCATTGCGCTGGCTGGTTGGATGCAATTCATCGGCGGCCCGTTCAACAGCGACTTCGGGCCGGTGCCCTTCGGAATGTTGCGGCTGTGGGTCGGCCAATCGCTCTACGCCAGTGCTGTGGTCACGCTGATCGTTCGGGCTCGGCTTGCGGGCTTGGACTCGGCGCTCGAGGAGGCTGCCGGTGATCTTGGTGCTCCACCAGGTCGCGCGTTCCGTCAGATCACGTTGCCGCTCATCAGCTCGGCGCTCATCGCCGGCGGTCTGCTGTCGTTCACGTTGTGCCTCGACAACACCATCATCTCCTCGCTGATCAGTGGTGCCTCATCCACGTTCCCGGTAGCACTCATCAGTGCGACCAAGAGTGAGATTGCTCCGTTCTGGGGCGTCGGAGCGGTGGTGCTGTTCGTGATGACGATGGGCCTCTTGGGCTTCCTTGCATCGGTGCTCAAGAAGTCGGGTGATTCGTCGTCGCAGATCGCCGCCACACTCGGCGGCGGCTGACACTTCCTCATGCGAGTCGTAGTTGTCGGTGCCGGCCTGGCTGGTCTGCGCGCCACCGAGGTGTTGCTGGCCGCTGGTTGCGACGTCACGTTGATCGAGGGTGGGCATCGGCCCGGCGGGCGGGTGCGTTCGGTGCGGGCACCGTTTGCAGCCGGGCAGGTTGTGGAGAGCGGCGCCGAGTGGATCGACTCGATACATACGCGCCTGTCGGAGCAATTGGATCGCTTCGGTATCGAGCGGTTGGGCGTCGGCGAGCAGTGGACCACCATCCGTCGCTGGATTCATCGCAACGGGGAGCTGCTGGGGCCCGAGCAGGTGCGCGCTGCCGAGCCCGGGGTGTACGACGAGCTCGATGAGTTCGACCGCATCGTGGACGCGGCGGCGCACGGCATCACCGACCCGTCTCGTCCGTGGCTGCACCCCGACGCAGCGGCACTGGATGCGCAATCGCTGGCCGATGTTGCGCAGCAAGCACAGCTTGGCGAGCTGGCACGACTGTTCAAGTCGCGCGACTCCCAGGGCGAGTTCGCCGAGGAGCCGGGGCGTGTGTCGCTGCTGTTCGTGGCACAGCAGAGGGCGTATCACGCACTGAACAGCCCAGGCGTCACCGTGAAGTCGCATCGGGTGGCAGGTGGCTTCAGCTCTGTCGCCCAAGGCATGGCAGCGCCCCTTGGCGAGGTGTTGGCCTTCGGCGAGCATCTCGTTGGTATCCAGCAGGATTCTGACGGCGTGGTTGTGTCGACCGATCTACGCACGCTGCGCGCCGACCACCTGTTGCTCGCGTGTTCCTTGGTGCCCCTCCGCAAGGTGGCCTTCCACACCGCCCCACCAGGGGCGCTGCGTGCGGCAATCGACGAGCTGGGCTATGGCACCGTCACCAAAACAGCGGTGCAGTGGCCGCAACGATCGTGGCCGGCGGGCTACGCAACCACATCCGGGCGTGCGCAGCGGGTCTACGAACCCACCGTTGACCAGCCCGGTGAACCGGGCGTGCTGATGGCGTACTGCGGCGGCGATGGTGGTCGTGAATGGGCTCGGCTGTCCGAAGCTGAGCGCATGTCGCTGGCCGCCAGCGAGATGACGGCCATGCACCACCTCGCCGATACACCGCTGGGCGGTTTCTCACGGGCGTGGAGCAACGAGTCCCGCTTCGGCGGGTCGTACGCGGTGTACGAACCAGGCCAGGTGACGGCGCATTGGCAGGTGCTGCGCGAGCCGTGGGGCAGGGTGCATCTGGCTGGCGAGCACGTTGCTGACTGCACCGGTTACATGGAGGGCGCGCTGGAGAGCGGAGAAACTGTCGCTGCCCGAATTGTGGCCGCCGGATAGCCTTTCATCACCATGTCGCTGCACCACCATGTCAAGTAGCACTGCGCCTCGCATCGCACTGGCGCCCGAGGGCGCACCCACATGGATGGCAGATGCCATCACGGCGGGTGGCGGTCAACTGGTGCCCGTGGCCGAGGCAGAGGCGTTGGTGTGGGGTGCGCCGCGCGACCCGGAAGCGTTACGTCACGCCTTACACGACGTGCCGAACCTGGTGTGGGTGCAGCTGCCATTTGCAGGCATCGAGACGTTCGTGGAAGTGGTTGACGATGAGCGCGTGTGGACGTGCGGCAAGGGTGTCTACGCGGAACCGGTCGCGGAGATGGCGCTGACGCTTGCACTGGCTGGTCTTCGCCACCTAGGAACGTACGTGCGGGCGACGCAATGGAAACGTCCGCACGGTCGCAACCTGATCGGTGCCAACGTCACCATCCTGGGCGGCGGCGGCATTACCCAGCATCTGCTGCAGTTGCTCGCCCCGTTCGGCTGCCACGTGACGGTGGTGCGCAATCGCGTCGCCGATATGAAGGGCGCCGACGATGTGTTGGAACCCGACCGCTATGTCGATTCGTTGGCCGGCGCCGACGTGGTGTTCCTCGCGCTAGCCCTCACGCCCGAGACCGAAGGAATGATCTCGCGGTCGGAGCTGGAGCAGATGTCGTCGCACGCCTGGATCGTCAACGTTGCCCGCGGTCGACACATCGTCACCGACGATCTGGTGTGGGCTCTGCAGAACGGCATCATCGGCGGCGCCGCACTCGACGTCACCGACCCCGAGCCGTTGCCGGCAGACCATCCGCTGTGGACGTTGCCGAACTGCATCATCACCCCGCACGTCGGTAACACACCTGAGATGGCCATCCCGTTGCTGTCCGAACGAATCACCATCAACGTCCGCCGTTTCGCTGCTGGCGAGCCGCTGGTCGGGTTGATCGACTTCGAACTCGGGTACTGAGCCCGATGAGCGTCGCAAGCGGATCGTCGAGCTGACCATCAATCCGAACGACAAGCCGAACGCCACGCACTACCACACGCTCGGTGTTGTCCGCAATGCGTCGTTCGACGAGATTCGTGCCGCGTATCGTCGGGCTGCCCGTGCCAACCATCCCGACACACACGGTGAGGCGAGCGCCGTTCGTATGGCCGCGATCAACGAGGCCTGGAGGGTGGTAGGTGATCCGCAACGGCGACGGATGTACGACCTGTCATTGGCCAGCCCCGTTGCACCCTGGGCCGCCAGAGATAACGACCCGATAGCGCCGGACTTCATCGAGCCGCGTCACAATCCACTCGCTGGCTATCAGGACCCGCCGCGGTTCCCGTGGCGGTTGATGGCCTGGTTGGCGGCGGGCGGAGTCGTGCTGGTGATGTTGGGTGTGCTGACCGCCGGCGATCCGGTGCCAGCGAAGGTGGACAACGTCCTCGATCCGGGCGACTGCGTGGTCATCGAGGCCAATGGTGATGCCGCCGAGCGGCTGTGCACGGACCCGCATGATGCGACCGTGAAGGTGCTGCTGACCCTGAATGAGCGCTGCCCTGCGGGCACTGAACCCCACCGCGATCGCCAAGGCCTCGGCACCGCCTGCCTGCTGATCGACTAGCTGCTGGAAGGTGCCACGTCAACGAGCAGTTTCACCGATCTCGGCGGTTGTCAGTAAGAGGTTGGCTGCTAGCCTTGCGCTGCCATTGAGGGCGATTAGCTCAGTCGGCTAGAGCGCTACGTTCACACCGTAGAGGTCATGGGTTCGAGCCCCGTATCGCCCACGAAAAAGGGCCCCGCCACGGCGGGGCCTTCGTCGTTTCAGGCTCGTCTGCCCCACCCGAGTGCAACGCTGCCGGTGGGAGTGCCCGGTGTCATCCGAGTGCTCACTCGCACCCCGGGGTGGGAGTACCCACTCCCACGGTGACGTGGCACTCGCACTGGTCGCGTGGCACTCGCACGTTGGTTTGTGGGCGCTTGTCCGCTGTGTGGGCAACTTTGACGAGTAGTTTTCGGCGCATGGCGCGATTGTGCGAGCGACCTGGCTGTTCGCAGCCAGCGGAGGTGATGTACGGCATCGATGCCGAACACCTCGTCGTCTGGATCGAATCACTCGACGGTACGCAGTCGTACCGGGCTGGAGTCCTGTGTCGTCGCCACGCCGATGCGATGGTCGTGCCACTGGGTTGGATGCTGGACGACCGTCGCGAGCCGGTGCCGCGCCTGTTCAAGACACGCGAGATCCCGACCCCGCCGAAGAGTCCTCGCCGCCACCGCGCTCACCCCACCCGCGACGAGACCGGCCAGCTGTCGCTGACCGATCCCGAACGTGTCGTTTCCCCGGAGGTGGCAGCCGCCGAACCGCTAGTCGGTACCGAGGTAGCGGCCCGGGTGGACGACTCGCCGTCGGCGCCATGGAAGCCGGTGTTCGATCAGCGCGACGACCTCGATGGTCTGCTCACTGCTCGCAGCCCGTTGCTGTCAAGGGCGTTCGGTAAACGCGACCAGCCACCGGCGACCTGACAACCAGCGAGGCAACTTGGGGCCGTATCAGGTGGCGCAGTGTGCGGCGGCCCAGGTATCCACCTTGGCCAGGCGCTCAGTGATGCGTGTGCTGACGTTCTCCAGCCGAGCAAGGCGACGGTCGATGCGATCCACCGTGTCGGTGTCGCCATTGGTCTCGGCCTCTGCGCGCCGTTCCTGCAGCACCGAGATGCGCTCGCTGATCCGCTGCTGAATCTCGGCGGCACGGGCCTTTACGTCGTCGACCTTGTCGCACTTCTCCTCCGTCGTGAGCTGCTTGCGGCCGCTACCGCCATCGCCGACCCCGGAAGCCGACGCAATGGCGCCGAAGGCGAGTGTGCTGCTGAGCACGATGGTGGTGAAGCCGACGATGAGCTTGTTGCGCTGTTGCATGTTGGGTCCTTTGTCCTGTCCGCCGAGATGGCGGGGTTGATGGCTTCACTGTGGCCGCAGGGTGTGATGAATCTGTGAGCGATTGGTCATCGATCAGCGATACTGCACGGATGGATGTGCATGTGTCGCTCGATGCCCCATGCAGCGCGGATCAATTGTTCGCGTACATCGACGATCTGGCGCAGTACCCGCTGTGGATGGACCTCTTACATCGCGTCGAGCCATCGGGCACCGGCGACCCTGCTTGGCACGTGGAACTACGCGCTCGGGTCGGGCCGTTCGCGCGCAGCAAACGGCTCCGCATGCGTCGCACGGTTCACGACCGTGCCGGTCACCGTGTGGTGTTCGAGCGCGCCGAGGCAGACGGCCGCGCGCACAGTCCGTGGATTCTGCGCGCAGAAGTGCTGGAGCACGACGGCATCAGCACGTTGCACATGCACCTTCATTACGGCGGCGCGCTGTGGACGGCCGGGGTGCTGGAGCGCGTACTGACGGACCAGATCACGAACGGGCGCGAGCGACTTACAGCGTTGGTGCGTTCCACGCACTGAAACGGCCATCGGCCCGACGTTCCAGTTGCAGCGGAAGGCCGAAACACTCGCTGAGCGACGCGCTGTTCAGGCCGTCATCCAAGGGACCCTTCGCAATCGCGTGGCCCTCGCGCAGCAGCAACACGTGGGTCATCCCCGGCGGAACTTCGTCGAGGTGATGGGTGACCAGCACCAGCGGTGGTGCGGCGGCGTCGAGGGTCAGCTCGCTGAGTGCTTGCACCAATTGCTCGCGCCCACCCAGGTCCAGTCGTGCGCTGGGCTCATCCAGCAGCACGATACCCGGCTCGTTCATCAGCGTGCGCGCCAGTAGCACTCGTTGCTGTTCACCGGACGAGACGGTACCGAGTGACCGCTGCGCCGTCCATGCCACACCCATTCGTGCCAGGCACTCCAGCGCGCGGGCTTCGTCGTCGGTGGTATAGCGGTGCCACCACGGTTCGAGCGCAGCGAATTTGGCCGTCATCACGACGTCCAGGCAGCGCAGCTCTGCGCGCAACTGTGCTGACAGCGATGCAGACAGATAGCCCACGCGGCGACGCAACTGGCGCACGTCGGTGCGACCCAAGCGCTCGCCGAGAAGGTCGACGGTGCCCGCTGATGGATGCTCGTACATCGAGGCAATGCGCAACAAGGTCGTCTTCCCCGATCCGTTGGCTCCCAGCACTAGCCAGCGCTCATCGCTCGCAACCTGCCACGACAGCGGAGCGAGGATGCTACGACCGTCACGGACGAAGGTCACATCAGAGAGATTCAGTACAGCGCCCATACAACCGATGACGATACGTGCACGGAATCCGCGAAAGAGGGTGAAGGGCGGGGTGACGGAAACGAAAGCGCTTCCACCAGTATCATCGCGAGCAATGCGACGCGCCATGGTCTTTCTTTTTGGACTGTGCGCGCTCGTGCAGGTCGTGCCTGGTGATGTCGTGCGCGCCGATGATTCGGCAGCACAGCAGGCAGCGGAAGAAATCGCTGATGCTCGTGAGCAGGCGAATGCTGCGGCAGATGCCTACTTCGACGCCGAGTCCAGGTTGGACTCGTTGGGGATCGACGCACAGGGCTTGGAGGCGGAGGTTGCCGACCTGCAAGGCCAGGTGGCAGCGCTACAAGAGCGTGTGCAGATCGTAGCCATCAACCGCTTCACCCGCTCGGACACCACCACTTCACCGCTTCTCAACGGCTTTGCCACTCCTGAGGAGCAGATGCAGCTGGAAGCGCTGTCGGAGGTCATCACCGACACGTCGGCACGCGACTTCGACCTCTTCGAATCGTTGAACCAGCAGTTGACCACGCAGCAGAAGGCCCTCGCCGACAAGCGTGAGGAAACGGAGCAGCAGAAGGCGACCGCCGCAAACCTTCGCGACGAGGCGACCGCCGAGGTCGAACAGTTGAAGGACGTGGAGGCCGACCGTCTTTCGGACGAAGCGGTCAAGAAGGCTCTGCAGGCCGAGGAGCGAGCCCGCGCCGCGGCGTTGGCCGTGCAGGCACCTGCGCCTGCCGCGACAGAAAACGACGACGGCGCCACCGACGTCGACGGCGGGAGTGGCGCACCGCAGACCACGGCATCGAACAACCAGGGCAGCGGCGGCCAAACCGGTTCCGGTGGCGCCGGCGGCCGCCCCGGTGGCGCCGGAGGCGATGACTATGGCGGCGTCGCCTGGGTCTGTCCCACCGGGGACTATCCAGTGGCGTTCGGCGACACGTGGGGTGCGCCGCGCAGCGGTGGGCGACGCCACGAAGGTGTCGACATGATTGGTCCCATCGGCGTGCCGATTCTTGCCGTGGTCGACGGCGTCGCCACTGCGCGAAGTGCCGAGCTGGGCGGGTTGGTGCTGTCGCTCGTCGGTGCCGACGGAAATCGATACTTCTACGGTCACCTCGACCACTACGGCAAGCTTGGTGCGGTCCAGGCCGGAGATGTCATGGCATACATGGGGCAGACCGGCAATGCACGGTTCAGCGTGCCGCACCTTCACTTCGAGATTCACCCCGCCGGCGGGGCGGCAGTCAACCCGTACCCGACGGTCCGAGCGCACTGCTAGCGCTTCGGTTCGGGCGCCCCGCGCCGAATCGGCAAGGCTGACGAAATGGCTGATGCGGCGTCGAACGATCTGGCGGCGGCACTGGCCGAAGTGCTGTCAGCCGATGTCGTCACCGACGTCGTCCGGCTCAGCGGTGGCGCCTCGCGCGACACGTTCCGCTTCGTCGCCGACGGCCGGGAGCTGATCCTGCAGCGGCAACGCAGTGGCGATGTGCGCGACATGGGCATCGAGGCGTCCGTTGTGCGTGCAGTGGGTGTGGCTGGCGCCCCGGTCGCTCAGCTCGTGGCATCGTCCGCAGCCGCCTCCGCACTGGGCAGCGCCTACATGATCATGACCGCCGTCGAGGGTGAGACCATCGCCCGCAAGATCCTGCGTGACGATCAATTCGCCCATGCCCGCGAGGTGCTGCCGGCACAGCTGGGGGCCGCGTTGGCGCAGGTGCACACGGTGGCCACCGGCAGATTGACAGCGCTGGCGATGCTCGACCAGGTGAATCAGTACCGCGAGGTGCTGGATCAGTTGGGCCAGCCGCACCCCACGTTCGAGTTGGTGTTCAAGTGGCTGGAGGCGAATCGACCGCCAGCACGGCCGCCGGTGCTGGTGCACGGCGACTTTCGGCTGGGCAACATCATCGTTGGTCAGGAAGGTTTGCGCGCCGTGCTCGACTGGGAGTTGGCACACCTTGGCGACCCTATGGAAGATCTCGGTTGGCTGTGTGTGAAGGCATGGCGTTTCGGGTCACGCTTGCCGGTCGCCGGCGTCGGCGAGTACGACCAACTGTTCGCAGCGTACGAGGCTGCTGGTGGGGGAGCCGTCGACCCCGATGTGGTGCGCTGGTGGGAAGTGCTGGGCACTCTGAAGTGGGGCATCATGTGTATCGGCCAGGCGAATACGCACATCATCGGCGCCGTCCGCAGCCACGAGTTGGCCGCTATTGGCCGACGGGTCTGCGAGAACGAGTACGACCTCTTTCTGGCATTGGAGGGGCGCTGGTGAACCCGCACGTGAACCCGCACGTGAACCCGCACGACACACCATCGGCAGAGCAACTCGTCGAGTCGGTTCGCGAGTGGTTGGAGCGCGACGTGCTGACGGGAACAACTGGCCGCCTGCAGTTCCACACACGAGTCGCGGTCAACGTGCTGGCGATGGTCGAGCGTGAGCTGCGGCTGGGCCAGGGGCAGGCTGCGGCGCATGCCGTGCGTCTCGCCCAATTGGGCTGCGCCGACGATGCGGAGCTGGCTGCACGAATTCGTGAGGGCGCGCTCGACGACCGACTCGATGAAGTTCGCGAACTCGTGCGAGACGACGTTCGCGAGAAACTGGCCGTTGCCAATCCGAAGTACCTGGCGAACGACGCCTAGAGCCTGCGAGCGCGTGCTAATCAGTAACGGGCTTGCGGCGCATGGTGACCGGCTGGCCGGCGGCGAGCTGGCCGCAGGCGGCGTCGATGTCGGTGCCCCGGTTGCGGCGCACGGTGGCGTTGACACCGAGATCGGTGAGCAGCGTGTGGAACTGCGCCACGCGGGTCTTCGATGAGCCGATGGTTGGGTAACCAGGCGTCGGATTCAGCGGAATGAGGTTGACGTGTGCCGGCAACCGGAAGCGGCGGCAGAGCTTGGCGAGTTCGGCGGCGTCTGAGTCGCGGTCGTTGACCCCTTCGATCATCGCCCACTCGAAGCTGAGCCGGCGGCCTTTGGCCTCCAGATAGTCGGCACATGCGCGCATCAGATCGTCCAGCGGATACCGCTTGTTGATCGGTACCAATTCGTCGCGCAGCGCGTCGTTGGCGGCGTGCAGCGAGACGGCGAGGTTGACC
>Ga0105044_10004790_pt1 | contig 18600 bp, 8 predicted proteins | sample MAT01_FD_78092 | JGI IMG/M metagenome (GOLD analysis project Ga0105044, IMG submission 78092) | Freshwater microbial communities from Lake Fryxell liftoff mats and glacier meltwater in Antarctica - MAT-01 | ecosystem: Environmental > Aquatic > Freshwater > Ice > Liftoff microbial mat | place...
GCCCCGCCGCTCCTCGGTTGACACAGACATCAGGATCTCCGATCACGCCCTCACATGGGAACCGCTGCACTGAAGCTGTCTCAGGTGATCTTGGCAGAGAGGGGTACTTCGCGGCGGCGTAGAGGCGGAGGCGACTGAAGATGTCCGCGGTCATCAGAGTGGCGAGAACCAGAGCGCGGGCAGCCTCGCCGGACAGCCAACCCATCCTTGCCCTGTGCATGTCTCGCAGGGCCTCCAGGAGCCGGCCTGTGCGCAGCAGCGTCATCGCACGGTCCCGGGCGTGGTCGGCGGTCGTGGCGGCACCGTCGACGGCTGCGCCACGTCGGTCGATCGCGGCGACGATCTCGTCGTAGCGGGGGTCCTCGACGAGGAGCTCGGCGTAGAGGACGAGGAGCTCGGCGAGCAGGTCCACGGGGAACAACGGAGCGCCATCCAACTCGCCGACCAGCCGGACGAGCGCAGCAAGTGCTCCGTCACAGTCCAGCGCGGGCAGCTGGCGCGGTGCCATCTCGCCGCTGAGGATCAGTCGTCGCAGTTCCCGATAGGGAAGCGTGGTGGCGGACCGATCGACTTCGTACCGGATGCTGGTTGCGCCGAGTGCGTCCAGGTCCGGCTGCAGCTTGAGGAACGCGAGCGTGGCGAGCAATGTGCAGGTTGGGTTGGGGCGGGGGCCCGCGGCGAGCAGTTCGACCACGCGCTCGGTGAGCGCAGCGTTCCACCGCATCAACTGCTCGACGCCGTGGGCCGTGGTGCCTGCGCCGTGCGCCACGATGACGAAGAGGAGCACGACCGCTGCGTCGTCGAGTTCGGTGGAGTCCGATGTCAATGCGGCGTCGTCGAGGAGGGCGGCCACGGCGTCGTCGACCGGCCGTAGGTCGCCGACGCCTCGGGCGTGAGCAATCACGATGTGGTGGCGGGCACGCCGCCGGATCGGGGCGGGCACGTCATCCTTGAGCAGGGGCTGCAACTGGTCCAGCCAGAACGGCAGGTCGACGGCCGCGTCCTCGTTCTCCAGCGCGTGACGCAGGCAGGTGGCCAGGTCGATGAGCTGGCCGAACGTGCAGGCCGGCTCGGTCTGTTCCCGCCACCGCGCGAGATCGGCCTCGTACCACTCGGGTACCTCGGACGGGAGCGTCCGGGCCGGGAGATGGAGATGCTCCGCTGCGATCCAGAACGTGTGCCGCTGCGCGAGCAGCTCTGCAATAGCCGTGCCGTCGAAGACCTCGAGGCGCACGCCGTGACGGGTGCGCACCCGTTCCTGGAGCCGGTGTCGTGCCGCGGTGGTCATGTTCGCCTCGCAGTAGGCGATCACGAGGCTGACGGCGGGTCCACTCGCAACGATGGTGGCGACGTCCGAGCTGATCTTGTTCGGTAGTCCGTCCTGCTGGAGGGTGCAGCAGAACCCGACGTCGTCGGCATCGCCAATGCCCAGCTCACGTCCAAGCCGGAGAACTTGACCTGGCAACTCGGAGGAGAAGGTCTCGAAATCCCGACCCTGGTCGCCGCCGCCGGCAACGGGGCCGGTCGCGGGGAGAAGACGACGAGTCACGGTCGCGCGGGCCAGGTCACGAGCGAGGTGTTCGAACTCGTGGTGACGGTTCTGGGCGGACAGCTGCCCGAGCGCGAACCGCACCTCGTGCCGAGTCTGCCCCACGTTCGTCAGGACGTCTCTCCTTGCGCTGGTGCTGCTCGGGCTCTCGACTCCAGGTACCTGGCGAGGCAGGCTACGTGTAGCTCCTCCAGAAGCTCGCCGAGGTTGGCCTGGAACGCAGGCCGGGCGGGCCGTTGCCATGCGGTGTATTTGTCGGAGATGTCATTGGTGGGTGAACGGTCGCGCGAGGCGCGAGTCGAGAGGATTGTCGGTCCATCAGGTCAGCAGCACCCGAAGAACAGCATCGTGCTCCTGGTAGACGGCTCGACCGTGCACGGACAGCAGCGCGGACAGCTCGGCCGGCACCCCGGCCGGTAGGACTCCGAGCGGCACCTCCGATGGGCACGACCCTGCGTTCGTGACCACGTCCTCACTCATTCCGACCAGCCTGGCTCCGTACAGCGCTTGGACCTGCCCAGCGATGATCAATCCGTCTCGGTCGATGTCGCCGCCGTACAATAGCTCGACTCGGCAGTCCGCTGCCCGTTGCATGAACGCGTGATCGACCGCTCGAAGGTGTCCGCTCGTGCACGCTAGCGGCCCGGTGTACCCGATCGCTAACGCCGCCTCCAGCACCGACGGGTTCTCCACCACCAGCAGCGACGGCTCGGCCATCAGGACGGGCGGATGAATCGTCAGGTCGTACAACGTCAGTGGCACCGGTCCGCCGCCGAGCCGCAGTCGCTCGTCGACTGGTCCGGCCCCGGAGGCCGACACGTTCAGGACGAGTACGGTCGATGACAGCCGGTCTGCGAGGACACCCGCTCTCGCGAGTAGCGCCCGCACCGAGTCGGGCCGGGTTGGCACGGCCTCACCCAATAGCTCCGCGACCGCTTCCACCAAGCGTTGGCCGCTGAGCCTGTCTAGGTCGAACTCGTGCGGATCACCAGCGCAGTCGTGTGCCAGCTTCGCCAACGTCACGGCCGCCACTCCGAGCTGGCGCAGCCTGCCGATCATGTTGAGCGCTGACCCGATCTGCCGGGCCTGCTGCGCAGCCGCGGGGATGTCGTCGTCCGCGACGCCAGCGGCCCGGATCCGGCTCGCAAGCCCCGGAACGGAAGCCAGATCCGACTCGACCTGCGACCACAGCGAGGCCCGGACGTCCAAGCCCGCACGACGCGCCGCCGACCGGTCCAGCACCGGTCTGTCCACCGCCAGCTCGGCGATCGCCGGCAGCTGGTCGACGGCCACGTCGAATCGACTCAGCAGTTCGCGCAGCGGCACTCGCGTCACCCCGGCGACAACCGGAACTGCCGAGCTACCGCGCCGTCGCCGCGTGCTGGTGTCCAGCCACATCCGGAGTACCGCAACACCGCCGGCCGACAACCCCATCACCTTCACCGTCGCGAGACGTGCGGGATCCGACCCCGCGCACAACCGTGCGTGCACTGCCTCCCACAGCGGCCGCAGGTCCGCGTCGCCGGCAAGTTCGCGCAATGCATGTGGAAGAGGCACGGGCGTCACGTGGTGGCGGCTGTCGTCCGGACCGCCGGACGGATCTGATCCGCGACGAGCATTGGTTGGCCCGAGCCGCTCCACAGCCAAGGCATCGCGACCCGCACCGCCCCCGAGTGCGTCACCTGCGCGATCATCACCTGCTCCGCCTCGGCTTTGAGCATTGCGCTCATCTCCGGCGCGGTCGACAGCACGTCGAAGTGCCACTCGCGCAACAGCGCCAGCAGCTTGCGCACGTTCTGGGGGTCGAACGCGGCGTTGACTTCGTCGATGAAGAGCAGCCGAGGGCCGCGGTACGCGGGTGCCTCGTACATCGACCATGCCGCAGCCAGCAGCGGCAGCATGGTCGCCAACCGCATCTCGCCCGTGCTGAACGACGCCAGCGGGTTCGATCGCGCGGTCAACGGCCGGAACACCTCGGTAGCGCCGTCCCCGAATGACGAGTGCGTCACCTTGATGTCCCATTCGTGCCAGACCCGGTAGTCGAAGGTATGCGCGACCCGGTCCTCCCAGGTGTCGCCCGCTGCGTCCTCCAACCGCTGCCGCAGCACCTCGTACATCTCCTCGAACAGCTCGTCCGACGGCAACGCACTGACGAGCTCGATCATGCGTTGAGCGTCGGGGTCGCCCTTGACCCTCCAGTCCACCTCGACACCGACCCGAGCCACACCGGTACGGACGCCGCCGAGGGTCGCCCGAATCTGCCGGACCAGATCCTGGGCCGCTGCCCGACGGGTGGCGATGTCGCGCCGCAACGCGGTGAACATGCTGGTCTTGAGCGTGACCTTCACGTCGTCACGTAGGTCGCTCTCCAACTGGGCGGCTGTCTGTTGCAGCATCACGACGGTGACGTGCAGATCCTCGCCGCCGAGAGCGTCCGGCGCGGCGACCACCGCCCGACGCCAATCGGTGCCGGGGATCGTCTGCAGCGTCACCTGTCGGTCGTAACGAGCCAAGTCGACACTGACCCCCCTGGCCGCAGCTTCGAGCCGCACGCGTCTGGTGTCGAGGATCTTGGCGAGCTCGTCGCGGCCTGTGCTGCTCGATTCCGTCGCCAGCATCCGCTTGCTCCACGCGAGCGCCGCCGTCAGAGTCGCGGGCCGCCCGGTCTCGTCGACGACCACACCGTCGTCGACCGTGGCGACCGCCTCGTCGACCAGTCGCATCATCTGAACGAGGCGTCGGTTGCGCAGGTCCTCTGCGGCCGACCGTTGCGGGGTGATGCCAGCAAGGGTGCTGGTGGCCGTGGCCGCCGCCAGGTCCGCATCGTGGTCCTCCGTCCGGATCCGGTCCTGCCTGCGGCGGGCGGCGGCGCACGCTTCCGCCGACTGCTTGTGCGTGACGCGGAGCTGCTCGTACGCGGTGCCGTGCAACTCCCACAGCTTGGCCACCGCAGCCTGCTCCTGCTCCGCCGCGGCACGGGCCGTCGTCGCCTCCTCGGCCAGCTTCCGAGCTCGATCGCTCGCCACGCCTTCCGCGCGGAGCGCTGCACGGCCCTGGCTCCGCAGGGCGATCGTTCGGTCCGTGGTGCGCTGCCATGAACGCACTTGCTCGCTCATGAGAGTGAGCTTCTGAGCGAACGACCTCAACGCGGCGGGTTCAGCAGGTAGTAGGCGACCGCCTCCCAGATCGACGGCCTTGTTCAGCGCGGTGAGCGCCTTCCTTACCCGGCTCTGCGCGGAGCGTGCCCGTTCGGTGGCGGCCACCACCAGGGCCTGGGCGGCGGTCAGGTGACGGGCAGCCTCGTCCTCGTCGGCGAGCGCGTCGATCAGCTCGGTCGGCGGCGGGAACAGCCGCCCCTGAGCATCAGCGAGCGCCTGCGCCTTCTCCGCCTCAGCGAGCATGTCTGCGGCCTGCTGAGCGAGTTCGGCGTCCTCCAGCGCCTCCTCCCGCGCCGTCTCCGCCGCCCGCTGGGCCTGCGCGGCCAGCGCGGTGACTGTGGCGAGGTCGGCGAGCAGCATGGCCAGCACCCGCTCGCGCTCGTGGCGCAGGTCGGCCAACCTCGCCCGGACGGCCTGCAGCGCCGCGTCGGCCTCCGCCTGCAGCTCTACCGCCGCACGGTCCGCGGCCCGGGCCGCGAGCTGCGCCTCGTGGGCCTCTGCCCGTGCCCGAAGCCAGATCGCCGATGAGGGGAACGTCTGGCTTTCGGCGGCTGCCGCGGCTCGATCTTCGCGGCGATCCTCCAGAGCGTCCAACGCCACAGCGTGCTCGGTGTCAAGCACCGCGAGCATCGCCTCAAGCTCGGCCACCAGCTTGAGACGGGCCCGCTCCCGGGCGGTCGTGCCGATGTAGCGCGACGTGTATCGGTCCGGCGCGGCGGCGGTCAGCACCCCAGACCGCACCGTTGTGCCGGTGGTGTGGTCGACAGCGATGCTGCGTAGCAACCGCCGTACCAGCGTTGTGTCGACCGGGCTGTCCGGCTCGACGACCAGGACGTCGGCCAGGCTCGCCCCGTCGGTCGGAACCTCGCCACTCAGAACGGCATCACCGGCACGGGCCCGGCCGTCGACGGTGACGACCGCGTCGAGCAACCCGGAGACCAGCAGCGCACCCTCGACACGGTGCCGGACCTCGTCGTCGACGTCGTGACGAAAGTCGACCAGCGACCACAGCGGGCTGCCGTCGTGGCGGGTCCGCCACTCCGGTGCGGGTGGCCGCGCGGGTGCTCGTCGCGCCTGTTGGAGGTCGGCGGCGACGATGTCAATCCGCACCAAGACCTCGCCCAGCGTGCCCTCGGCCGCAGCGATACCGCGGTCCAGCCGGGCGAACGCCCGCTGTCCGGCATCAGCCAAGGTCGCCCGCAGCGGGGCGTCGTCATAGCCGGCGAGCGCCTGTAGGGATCGTTCGGCGAGTGTGATCGACGGGTCGGTCGGTGTGAGTCCGTCGCCCGTCCGGATATCCGCTCCGTCGCGCTCGATCGTGGTGGCGAGGTCGCCCGCCATCCGCTCGACCTGCTCGGTCGCCTGTGCCGGCACGGTGAGGTCGGTGCCGTCGAGGTGAACCAGGGTGGCCTGCCAGCGCCGCACCTCCCCAACCCAGTCGGTGACGGCGCCGAGTGCCGCCGCGGTCTGGCCGAGCTGAGCGACGAGGTGCTGGTGCCGGTGCCAGCGGGCGGTGCCGCTCTGCCGGACGTGCTTATCCTGTGCTTGCCGTGCGGTCTCGGCATCCGAGTCGGCGGCAGCGAGATCTTGAGCGACCTGGGAGTCGTGGCGCGTCTGCGCCTCGTCGACCACGTCACGCGCGCGGTCCACCGCGAGCTGCTGTTCGGCCGCGGTGTCGCGGCTCCGCTCGGCTGTGCCGGCAGCGGCGTCCCTGCGCGCGACATGCCCCGGCACGTCCAGCCGCTCCCGGATCTCCGTGATCTGGCTGCGATGCCAGAGCACCAGCCTTGAAGGGTCGATGCGCCCGTCGACCGCGTCGGGTTCGACGAGCGTGTCGGGGACGGCGGGAAAGTGGGTGGCGCCCCGCTGCCAGTCGACGATCGCGGTGGCGAGCCGTCGCTCGACCTGCGTGCGCTCGCCGACGTGCTCGGTCAGCGTGTCGCTCCGCCGCCCGGCCTCGTCCTGGGCCTCGCGCTGCTGGTCGGCGGCCGCCGTGGCGATCCCGTTGGCTGTGTGCACCTCCGACAGCGCATCGGTGACGGTGCCGACGCTGCGATGGCGTGCCTCGATCCAGGCCAGCGGGGCAGCCGCGAGCTCGTCGACAGCCACCCCGGGCTCGTCGAAACCCGGGTCCAAAGGCGCCGTGCTGGTCAGCCCGCCGGTGGCCGAGAGGAGGTTCGTCAGTGCGCTGGCGGCGCTCACCGCGTCGGCCGTCGTCACGAGCTCTCGGGCGACCGTGGCCAGGCTCTGCTGGGCTGCGACGGCAGCCCGGGTGTCTTCTACGGCCTGGCTGGTCGCGGTGGTCGCGTCGCAGTCTGCCTGCTCGGCACGCCCCTCGGCGGCCGTGGCGGCGGTGTCCAAGTCCCGAGCGCGCTGTTCCCTGAGCGGCAGCTCGGCACCCGCGTGGTCCCGCAGCGCGGTCTCGGCCGCGCTCAGCTCACCGTCGAGGCGAGCCAGGTCGAGATTGATCTGCCGCAGGGCCTGCTGGGAGCTTTCCTTGGCGGATCTCGCCTCGGAAAGGCCCGCCTCCGCGGCGCGCTCCGACCGGGTGAGTCTGTCGAGCTCGTTGTCGGCTGAGCGCAGCGCGGCCGCGGTGTTCAGTGCGACCGCCCGTCGGTACAGCTCGTAGGCTCGGTCGGCGGAGGCCAGCTTCTTCGCCTGCTCGACCGTGTCGACGAGCTGCTTCTCGAGGGCGGCGATGCGCTGCATCGCCCCGGCGATCTCGCTGAGCTTGCTCTGGTCGAGCGCGGGCAGTGCGCCCGTGAGCACGTCCAGCATGTCGCGGGCGGAGATCTTCTCCGCCGTGCGGACGCTGCGCAACGTGCGCAGGACGCTCAACAGCGCGTCGTACTGAACCTCGTCGAGGGGGTCGAACAGCCGTGTGCGGACCGCCTGGCGGTAGCTACCCTCCGGGCTGACCGTGCTCAGATGTGCCCCGGCCTTGGGCTTGAGCCGCGGCGAGTCCGTGAACATCTCACCGTGGTCGGCGGCCAGCTGCGCAGCGAGGCCGTCGATGCCGATCGGGTTGCGATCGACGTGCAGAGTGAGCTGGTGACCCACCCGGCCCGGAGTGAGGAAGAACGCGCGTAGCAACGACTGGCTGGACGAGCGCAGCCATAGCCCGGACGTCATGTACTCGGTCTGCCCGGTGTCGGGATCGATGCAGCCGTACTCCAGCCACCACACTCCGGTCTTGTCGTCCTTCTCCCTGTTGTCGGTGTGACGGCTTAACAGTGTGCCCGCAGCTCGACCGGACACGCTCAACGCCGTCTGAGAGGTGTCGCCGTCGAGGAGGACCGTGACCAGTTGCGAGGCGGTCAAGGACTTCCCCGAGCCGTTGCGTCCGACGAATGCCAGCCAACCGTCGGCGAAGTGGAACTCCTCGTCCGCCCACTTCCAGCTGTTGAGCACCCCGGCGCGGGTCGGCTGCCAGCGGCCCACCACGCTCGGCCGCCCAGTCGGCGGCACCCCGTCGGATCGCTGCGGCCGGGGGTGGTCGAGAAAGGTCACGAGACTCCTTCGACGGACGAGGGCGGACGGCAGTGATCAGCACTCGAAGAGTTGGGGCGTTTCAGGTCGGTGACGTGCGCCCTCGTCGTGAGCGCCAGCGGTCTCCCGGGCCTGAGCAGCGTTGAGTTTCACCCGCCACATCCGCACCGCCGGGGTGGGTTGCCAGCGGCGCTCTCCGGCGCCGAGCTCCTGATCGCCCGGGTTCAGGTCTCTCAACAACCCGGCGCTGACGAGCTCCTCCGCAGCGGCCCGGGCCAGCGAGGCCAGCCGCTGGTCGTACGCCGCTGCCCAGCGCGGCAGCCTGACCCGCACCCGCTCCAGCAGCGCGAGGATCTCGTCCCCGGTCACCGGAGGTTCCTGCCCGTCCGGGGTCAGCCCGCGGCGACCAAGATGGTCGAGCAGCGCCAACGCGGCCTGCCGCTCGCTACGTCGTCCGTTGGGAAAGTCCAGGGCACTGCCGAGCCCGGACGGGTCACTGACCTGCCACCAGTCCCGCCTGACCGAAGCGGTCATCCCGAGCGCGTGCAGCACGTTGAGGCCGCGGTTCCGTCCGGTGGAGGTCTGCAGGTAGTCGTCGAGGATCGGGTCACAGCCCGGATCGTCGACAAGTCGCCGCATCGCCCTGTGACGGCGCAGAGTGGCGTCACCCCGCACTGCCGGGGAGGCCGGCGTGAACTCCTCGTCTCCAGCGGCCGCGGCGGACTCGTCGAGTAGCGAACCGCCATCGTCCAAGCGGCCGGTGCTCAGAGCATCGGCGTGAAGGTGAGGCTCCATCTGCGACAGCTTGAGCAGCGAAGGTGACAAGGAGGAGAACTTCGCTGCTAGGCGATCCCTGGACGCGGCGACAACAAGGTCGCTGGTGTCGTCTCCGGCCACCCGATCCAGGTCGTTGTCCACCTCGATTGTGCCGTCGGCCTGCAGCAGACGAAGCGCGTCGACGAGGTTCTGGCGACTCTGGTGCGCTTCCCGTCTACTGACCCCGTCCCCGGCGACCACCGTGAACCGCGGCAGCAGGCCCTGCTCGTTGTCGGCCGCGCAGACCTGCGCCACTGACTGCAACAGGTCGTTGAGGGTCATCCGGGGCCGCCGCCACAGCTGCTCGCACAACAACGCGGCAACAATCAACACAGCCCGCGGCGCCAGCGACACGTCCCGACCCTCGCGGCGTAGCCGCGGTCCACGGTCCGCTGGCACGTCCAGCCTGCGCTTGTGCAGGCGGACCATGTCGGACGACACGAGCACGTCGAGCGTCCAGCCAAGCTCAGTCGCGAAGAATGCCGCCAGCGCACCTTTGCCGCGAGTCGCGGCCCGGTACAGCTCAGGTTCCCGTTCGGCCAACAACCGAGCCCGCGCGATCAACACCCGAGCGCATTCGGCCAGATCCGGGTCGAGCAGCGAGTCCTGCCTCATGCCACCGTCCTTGCCCCAGTGATCGATATCTGCGGGCCCAACCCTGCCGCGACGATCGTCACCCGCAGATCCGGTCCGTACAGATGCCCTTCCGCCAGCGGCACCAGGACCCGCCGGGTCACGTCCACGACTCGGACGGTGACGAGAACTCCGGCGTCGTCGGCTTCGACCTGCCCGATCCCGGTAACCGGCTCGACGGTGTCCAACGCCAGTTGCACCGCATCGAACAGCACCGCGCTGGTCTCTCCGTCGAGCCCGGCGAAATGATCGAGGCCCACCTCGCCCGGGGTGAGGAGCGCTTGGGAGAACCGCTTCTGGGCTTCAGCATGGGCCCGAGCGTCCGCCAAGGCCCGCTCCCGCTCCGCCGACACGTCCGCGACCTTCTGCGGGCGTCCACCGACCGGTCCGTGCCGCTCGTGCTCGCGCAGCGTCAGCTCGACAGTGAACGGCGCAGCGCCAGCGGCGGCGCTGAGGGAGTACTCCACGTCCTCCTGCGCTGGGCCTGCTTCGACATGCCACGCGGGCCAGTCACCGAAGGCGGCCGCGTACACACGCCGAGCTTCGTCGTCGTCGGCCTGCTGATGCAGCGACTGCGCCAGCACCCGGAAGTCGACCGACAGGTCCGACCCGCGCAACCGCGCGTTGTACCGCCTGTCGACCGCGTTGAGCAGCGTGTTCACTGCGCCGTAAGCCGACTCGATGAGCCGGTGCACGCTACCTCGCGGGACGAACCATGCCTCGAGCGACGACAGGAGCAAACCCCGGTCGGTCAGCCACTGTTGCTGAGCGGCAGGCTCCAGCAAACCGGCATGGACCACTGCGCACTGCACGACGTGCTGATGGCCGACTCGTCGCAGCTCGGCGAGCGCCGCATCGACCCGTACCAGGGCCCGGTCGTACTCGCGGGCGAACTGCCGCAGCGCCTCGACGACCCGATCGCGGTTGTCGTCGAAGACATCGTCCTTGGTCACGTCGGACTGCACGAGCTGGCCAAGAGCGTCGTAGAAGTCGGCGGTGACGCGTTGCAGCTCGGCGATACGCGTTCCGAGGTTGCCCAGATCGGCGTCGAGGAGGCCGTGCTCGTTGGCATCTATCGCGTGCGCCAGCAGCGTCCGCAGCGTCTGTTCGACGCTGTCGAGAAGCCGACTCGGCAGCTGCAGCGCCCGGTCGGCCGAAGCGACCGCAGTCCGTACGGCGGTGACGATGGTGCGGCCTCGCCGGGTGAGGGCCCATCCTTCCTGCCGGCCGATGACTCCATGAAGATTGCGTATCGGAGCGGCGAAGTCGCGGAAAGGCTCGACGAACCCCCAGACCGCGAGCTGGTCGAGGAGCGTGCGCAGCTCGGTCTCCGAGAGCGGATCGTGGAAGTCGACAGCACGCAGCCGGTCCATGATCTCACCGAGGGTGGCCATCGGGCCACGGGTGCTCAGCTCGTCGAGCGCAGCGAGCAGCGCTGAATATCGCTCGCGGGCCATGTCCTCGGGCAGCGAAAAGACCGTCCAGTCGCCGGCGACGACATGTCGCCACCACCGCGGCGGCTGATCCGAAGCGCTCTTCATCCTGTCGACCCAGCGGGCTGACCTACCACACTGATGGAGAGCTCAACCTCGTTCCGCCAGTCAAGAATGATCAACTTGCTGATAGTGGTCAGGCGTGTTTCGTGGTGCGGCAGCAACTCGCCCCCCTTGGTTACCTGCTGTGTGCCGCCCACTGCAGCACCTGGCTGTGTCCACCGGCTCGACACCTTCCATGGCGTCGCGTCCAGTATGTGGCGGAGCACCGACAGTTCTAGTCGATGTGCCGCCTACCAGCGGAACCCCGGTTGGCTGAGCGCGGGAGCCGGGATCAAGCTCAGCGGCGCCAACATGATCAAGACGCGCGAGATGCCATCGGGCCCGTGCTGGTGGCCCAATCACGGCTCCCTCCGCGTCGGCTTCACTGTGTCATCCAGCCCCGACAGAACGGGGTGCGGACACGGCGACGTACAAGTTCTGCTCCACCGACCGCAGTTGTGCCTCGACGGCGTCGGCGAGGTTCGAGTCGTCGAGCAGCACACCGAGTTCGATGTTGCGGTACTCAGCACTCCACGAGAAGTTCGCGCTGGTCACCAGCAGGAAGCGGCGATCGACGGCAAGGAACTTGGCGTGGTTACGCACTCGTGCGCCGTCGAACGTCGACGTCCGAAGCACCGCGCCGGGATGCAGGTGAGCCGCCATCTCGGCTGGGGTCGGTGTGCCCGGTGCGGTAGCCGCTGTCGTGTCGACGTAGACGCGGACGGCGATGCCGGGGCGCCGGGCGGCGGCGGCGAGCGCGGACCACAGTCCAGAGCTGCGTTGGAAGTTGAACGTGGAGCAGGTGACGGAGCGGCGGGCGCCAGCGACGAGCCGGGCGACGGAGCTGTGCAGCGGTCCTCCACCGGCCATCGTGCCGGGCATGGTCCAGACCGGCTCGGTCGCGGTGCCGACCGAGCGGGCACCCTCCACCGCGCGGAGGAGCCCTACGGCGATGCCGAAGTCGGTGCCGACCGCTTCGATCAGGGCAGTACGCACCTCGACCCGGTGGCCCGCCGCGACGGCGCGCAGGGCGGCGGTCAGGCTATCGCCGTCGGCGAGGCGGTCGGCGACCTCACGGGCCTCGGTCGCGGTGAGCAGCACGCCGAGCCGGCGGGCCGCGTCAGGACGTGAAGAACCCGACATCGCTACCGGGGAGGTCGATGAGGAAGCGCCGGTCGATGAACCGGTTGGCCCGCTCGCACGAGGTCTCGGATGCCATGACGCAACAGTGGCAGGCGGCGCCGTGCAGAAAGTCCTCGGGAGCCTGCGGGGTGCGGGAGGCGCAGATGGGGTCGGACGAGCAGCGCTGGGCCCGGCGCAGTGCGGTCAGGACGGTGCGTTCGAGCCGGTCCGGCTCGCTCTGCTGCACGAGCCCACCGAGCGTGCCGTCGCTGTCGGACGCGGTGGTGCAGATCAGCAGCCCGGCCGCGGCGGGGCGCCCGTCGGCAGCGCGCCAGGCGTAGAGCCGCTCCGACAGGCTTGCCGCCGAGTAGCCGCAGCTCATCGCGAGCGTGCGGATGAGCACGTGGGCGAGGGTGTGGACGAGCCAGTAGCGCGGGGGGCGCAGCCGGGTGTCGGGGTCGACCTGTTCGGCGGACTCGGAGTGGCGGTTGGCGAAGTTGCGCCGGTGCGCGTCGCGGTGCGCGGTCCACAGGGGCGTGGTGAGGACGCGGGCCTCCCAATGCGCGACCGCGGCCTCGTCGAGCTGCAGGAAGATCCCCTCGCCGAAGTCCTCGGTCGCGACGGTCCAGGTGGGCCGGGTGAGGGTGAGCGGGACGAGCCGGGTGGACAGCTCGCCGACGCGGTCCAGGGCGTCGATGCGGGTGAAGCCGAACAGGGCGTTGACCTTGCGCAGGCTCTCCACGGCCAGCACCCGGCTGATCGGTGACGGCAGCTGCGGGCCGCGTTCACGGCGGGAGACGGTCAGCCCGCTGGGCTCGTCGTGCCCCGGTCCGAGCGGGTCGATCAGCAGGTGTTTCCACTCGGGCACCAACAGGTCGACGGGATCGAACGCGGCACGCATGCGTTCCTGCTCCTCGGCCGACTCGGGCGGCGCGGCCGCCGCGGCGAGCACCTTCGACAGCTCGGCGTCGGTCAGACCGGTGACGTCGATGCCCTTGGCGTCCAACAGGTCCCGGGCCATGTCGGGGTTGTCGACGTACTTCGCCAGCTTGTCCGCCAGCGCGATCCGGACTTGGGTGACGAGGTCCTCGGTCTGCTCCTGTGTGTTGGAGGGCATGACGATGACGGACTCGGTGGCCGCGAACCACAGGTTGGACGCGCCGACGAGGATCAGCTGGGTGTCGTTGCGGCAGCCGTGATCGTCGAACCAGTCCAAGTGCGGGTGCCGCGCCCGGCACATCGGCAGCTTGTCCCGCCCAGCCTGGCCCTGTGCCTCGTTCATGGGTCGCCGCAGGTCGCAGGCGGCGCAGGCGATGACGGCCGAGGCGCCCTTCCCGGCGGTGCGGTCGATCATCTTCAGTTCGGGGTTTTCCGCCTTCGCGCACGGCTGGCCGTGGTGCACCCACCAGTCGTAGGGGAACTCGTCGAGGTGCCCGTCCACGCAGGTGAGCAAGTAGCGGGCGGGGACGGCGGGTTGGCGGTGGGCCTTGCCGCGGCCGCTCTTGCCGTGGCATTCGGCGTGCTCGAAGCAGGCAAGGTCGCTGCGGAACGGGTGGGTATTGGTGTAGCCGAACCGGGGGAGCGGCCCGAGCAAGTCGCAGCCGGTGCAGCGCAGCCATTGTGGGAATACCCGCGCCGGTACGCCGAGGTTGTTGCCGTCGGTGGACCTCGCGAACTTCTTGGGCTGCCACGGGAACGGGCGCAGCTCCACGTCGCGCGACGTCAGCAGGGTGGCGACGGCGGCGCGCAGCCGGGGCGCGTGGATCGTCGGGGGTGGGCCGTCCGAGCGTGCCCAGATGCGGTTCCAGTCGGCGAGCCCGGCCGGCATGATCGTGAACTGCGGCAGGTCCATGACCGCGCCCGGGCCGTAGGTGTAGATCAGCGACGACGGTCGGCCGGCGCCGACCTTAGCTCGGTTATGCTTGAGCCCCTTGTCATCGGCCTCCTCGGCCTCGCCGAGTGGGTCCAGCTCGCGGGGCGCGATGTCCGGTGCGGCGGTCATGGCGAGTCCTCGTCGTTGGTGCGGGGCCGCCAGCCGGGAGCACCGGGCGGGTCGGGGAGGTAAAGGTTCTCCACGAGCGGACTGACCAGCAGGTTGATCTCCGGCTGCACCTCGCGCATCGAGTTCGCGACGATGAACGGCGGGAAGTCGGTGGTCCTGATCAGCTGCTTGGCGTGCTCGGGGCTGAGCATGAGGGCACCTGCGCTGCCCTGGTCGGTCACCCGGTCATACACCAATGCCCGACCCGAGGACGTGAGGAAGCTGCGCCGGTTCACCCACTGGTCGCGCCGGTTCTGCAACCCGGCGTGCGCCCGCGCGGCCATGTCATCACCCGACGCGATCCGTACCCGCTCGACGAGGGTGTCGATGAGCTTGTCCAGGAACGGGATCTCGTCACCGATGCGGCCGGCCCCGCCCTCCGGCGACAGCCCCAGGGGCGCTTGCAGCACCCGTGCTGCACTGACCAGCACGCCGTCGAGGCCACGGCGCAACGACGTCAGCGAGAACGGCGTCACCGACAGGGCTTCGACCTGGGCATAGAAGGTCTCGTGGTAGTGGCGGAACTGCTCGAAATGGGCCAGGTCACGGGGCCGCGCCCAGTTGCCCAGCGTCACCACGAGCCCGGGCTTGGACGCGCCGCGACCGACCCGTGAGGACGCCTGGATGTACTCGGCGGTGTTCTTCGGCTGCCCCACGACCAGCATCAAACCCAGCCGGGTGACGTCCACCCCGACCTGCAACATCGACGTCGCGAGCACCGCGTCGAACGGGTTCACCTCGCGGCGCGGCGGCTTCTTTCCCGCCTTGAGCAGCTCGATCAAGGTGCTGCGGCCCGCAGTGGAGTCGATGGCGGGGTCGAACGGCACGGCCATCTGGTCCAGCCTCGCGGCGATGTCGGCGCTCGCGATGCGGGAGGTCAGCTCGGCTACGTGCAACCCGAACTCGGTGCCGTACCGCTTCGGCAGCTTCGACCACCGCCGCCCCTTCTGCACCGCGGTCTGTACGTCGTCACCGAGGTAGCGGGCCATGCCGGCCAGCTCGCGGGTGGCGCTGAAGTAGCCGACCAGCGTCAGGTACGGGTCGGCGACCGCGCCGCAACGGTCGAGCAGTAGTTGGCCGCCGGCGAGCAGGATCTCCGACACCCGGATCTCGGCGGTCGTGAGCCGCACCCCGGTGGTGCTGATGCCAAGGTAGCGGCGGCCCGGGGATGCGGCCGTGATCGGCTGTTCGGTGCCGAAGAACGTCTTCCCGGCGTCGAGCACCTGCGGTGGGAAGATCGTGACGTTGCGGCCGTAGAGGCTGCGGACCTGGTCGGGGGCGTTGCGCGCGGTCGCGGTGGAGGCGACGAGCAGCGGGCGGACCGAGCGGCCCGCGGCGTCGGTCCACCCGGCCGCGACGTCGATCGCCACCTCGAACAGCCCGACGGTGGTGCCGAGCGAGCCGGTGATCAGGTGCAGCTCGTCCTGCACGACGAGGTCCGGGGGCCGCAGCCGCGCCACCTCCCGCACCGTGTCGGTCGACTTGGGGTGCTTGTTGCCCACCGCGATCGTGCAGTTCTTGTAGTCGGGATGGACGTAGCCGTGCCGGTCGCAGCGCCGCCGAACGTGGCCGAACAGCGCTGCGGCCTCGCCCTCACGCGCGAGCCGGGCGAACTTGTCGACCGTGGCGATCACGAAGGCGGGCGCGAGCCGGTAGATCTCCTCGTCGACGGTGAGCACCGGCAGGCCGCACTCGACCGTGCCACCCTGCGCGAACGGGCACTCGCCCAGCTCGTCGCCGCAGTAGATGTGGACGCGCCGGCGCTGGTCGTCGGTGCGCAGGTCGCGCGGCTCGATGCGGGTGCCACACCACGGGCAGCGCTGGATCTGCAGCACGGTCAACCGGTAGCCGCCGCCGCTGTTGGCGCGCTCGAGCTGCTGCTTGGCCTCATCGAATCGCTTGGGGCTCACGTCGGTACCGACCCACAGCCCGATGCGGAACGGCTCGTCGCCCCAGGTCGCCCGGTCGCGCCGGCGCTCCATCTCGGCCGCGCACACCAGGGTGGTGGCTCGCTGGAACTGCTGCGCGGTGAGCAATCGCAGCGTGTAGCGCATGAGCACGGCCAACCCGGCGCGGCCGTCGAGGGGGCCGTCGGCGCTGGTCATGACGCCCTGGCGGCGTCGGATCGCGAACGTGTACGCGGCGAGCCCGAGGTAGGCCTCGGTCTTGCCGCCGCCGGTGGGGAAGAACAGCAGCTGTGCCCGCGCCACCGTGCCGGACCGGCGTGGCGCAGCTGGGTCGGTGAGCATCGGCAGCTGCATGAGCACGAACGCGAGCTGGAAGGTCCGCCACGAGTGCGGCGGCTGGTCGGTGCGGGCCAGCACGGCGGCGCGCGCGTCCGCGAGGCTCTCGCCGGGCCCGGTGGTGCGCCGTTCCGCGACCTGGCTCTGGATCCGCTGGTCGGCCATGACAGTGTTCATGAACCGGAAGCAGCGCAGCGCCTCCGGGTCGGTGAGCAGGTGCTCCAGCCCACCGGCGAGCTGGGCCGCGACCTGTCGGGCCTCGTGCACCAGCTCCTCGGCATCGGCGTGCAGATGTTCGGGAAGGCCTGCGATCCGCTCCTGCTGCTCGTCGAGCCAGCCCGTGTAGGCGTCGACGATCGGGGCGAGACCGGCTCGCAGCTCCGCCGGCTCGGCTTTCGCCAGCTCGACCATGTCCAGCAGCGCGCCGGGCACTTCCTCGGCGGTGGTGGGCGGGGTCTCGCAGACCGGCAGCCAGGTCGTCCAGACCGTGGACGCGTGACGCGTGCCCGGCGCCTGCGTCCAGTCCACCGAGCAGGTGCGGCCGACGGCGAACTCCAGCCGGTCGCGGTACTGCAGCTCCAGCCGCCGCAGCTCCGGGTCCTCCTCGGGCGACGGCGCGGCGAGCACGTCGCGGACCGGGAGGAACACCGGCTGACCATCACCGGTGACGGTCAGCCTGGTCTGGTAGAGCCAGGCGTCGACGGGGATCACGCGCGGGGCAACCCGGTCGTTGCACAGCGCCAGCTCGACGATGCGCCGGTCCGGACCGTCTGCGCGCACGTCGACCCGCAACACCACGTCGTCGACCAGCGAAACGGTTGAGCGGCCGACCGCGAGTCGCAGCGTGACCGGTACCGCGACCGGGGTGCGCTGGTAGCGGCGGCGCCGTGCGGTGTTGTCCGTGTCGGGTTCGGCGCGGATCGACTTGTAGACGCCCCATTCGGCGAGCACTGTCAGCTCCGCGAGATCGGCGGGGACCTGGCAGCGCAGCCCCATCGACGCCGGGATCATGAGCCCGCGCTGCTGCGGCGCGTCCTCCAGCGCCGAGCTGCCCGCCGCGCCGGAGTCCTCGTCGGCGCCGGCCCCGGCGTCGTCGTTGTCGGCCACCGGAACCCCGCGCACTTGCCGTGCCGCCACTGCGTCACCGACATCCGTGGCTGCCTCGTCCGCGCCCTCCTCACCCGGGTCGCCGTCGCCGTCCAGCAGCCGAGCAGGAGCGATCCGGCCGATCAGGTAGGCGGCGTCCGGTGCGCCCTCCAGGATCTCCTCGGGCCCGTTCGCGGGGCCGAGCAGCTCGCGTTCGAGGATGTCGACGAGGTTCTCCCGCGCCGTCCACGACGTGCTGTCCGGTTCGTGCTCCAGCCGGTACCCGGTCTCGACGGTGGTCAAGGCTCGTCCCTCTCGCTCTGCTCGGTCTCGTCGGCGGGGGGCGGCGGCGGTGCCTCGCCCTGCGCAGACGCGCGCCGGTGGTTCTCCTCCAGCAGTCGGTCGAGGATCTCCACCCGCGCCGCCGGACTGACGGTCCACCGGCGCATCTGGCGATAGGTGTGGAATCCGTGGTCCAGCGGCACGTCCGACCAGCCGTAGGCGGTCATCACCGCCTCGTCCAGCTCCACGTGGATCTCCCGAAGCCGGGTCACGTCCCGGTCGTCGGTGACGTCGGGGTCGTTGACGAAGTTGTACAGCTTCGTCAGGCCGAGGTCGCGGCGAAGCATGGTCTCCCGGCGCTCCTCGTCGAGAGTGCGGCCGATCACGTCGAGGAAATCCGTCGAGCGCGGCAGGGGGTAGGTCTCGAAAACGTCGGTATGCGTGTATCGCGGATCGGATCGGATACCTGAGCCTCTGTTGATAGCCCAGACCTGGTGATGGCTGCTCGACAAGATGGCTAGTAGTGAGGGTTATTCAGCGGGCACATGAAGAAGTGTCGAGGCGTCGATTTCCGGCGTGTCGCGCATAGGTGACGGCCCGCTATGCGAGAGAATGGGTTTCCGACTCAACCTCAAGCAAACGGACC
>Ga0105044_10004792_pt1 | contig 18594 bp, 14 predicted proteins | sample MAT01_FD_78092 | JGI IMG/M metagenome (GOLD analysis project Ga0105044, IMG submission 78092) | Freshwater microbial communities from Lake Fryxell liftoff mats and glacier meltwater in Antarctica - MAT-01 | ecosystem: Environmental > Aquatic > Freshwater > Ice > Liftoff microbial mat | place...
GAGGTGCGCGGTCAGGAGTCGAAACCCAGGCCCGTGGCGTCGAGCGCCCGCAGCCAGAGGCCTCGGCGGCCCCGGTTTCGATCGGCCCGCGCCAGTTCCTTGCGGGTGATCGTCACCCCGACCCACCGGAACGGTTCCGGCGGGAACGCCATGGGCGCCTTGCGCACGAAGTCCATCCGGCACAGCTCACTGTCTGGTCGGTCCACCAGATCCAGGCACACCTGCGCCCCGAACCGTGTGGCGCCGACACCCAGGCCCGTGTAGCCCACGGCGTAGGAGACCCGGCCGTCGAACGCCGTGCCGAACCCCACGGCGAACCGGGTACTGGTGTCGATGACCCCGCCCCAGCGGTGACTGAACGACAGTCCTTCGAGTTGCGGGTAGGTCTCGAAGAACTGACGAGCCAGCACCTGGTGGGTGGCGTCGCGCTGCTCCAACGACACATCGATGGCGTTGCGCCAGTGGTAGACCGCGTCGTACCCGCCCCACAGGATGCGTCCGTCGTCGGTGATCCTGCTGTAATGGAAGAGGTTGGTGGTGTCCGAGATGCCCTGGCGACCGGACCAGCCGACGGCCGCACGCTGGGTGGCGCTGAGCGGCTCGGTCATCAGCACGTGGTCGTACACCGGGGCGATCCGACGGCGGACCGCGCGGATCGGGGAGGCGAAGGCGTTGGTGCCGAGCACCACCCGGCGGGCCCGGATCGACCCGAACTCGCACCGCACCATCACCGCCGCGCCATCGTCTTGGAGGCCGGTCATCGGCGTGTTCTCGAAGATCCGGACACCCAACTTCCGGCAGACCTCGGCCAGTCCCCAGCCCAGGCGGGCCGGATCGACCATGGCTTCGGACCCCTTTCGCCACATCCCGGCGCAGTAGGTCGGCGACACGATGTGGGTGGCCAGCTGATCAACGTCCAGCCATTCGACGTCCTCACCGTGCGCTCGGTCCAGCGCTGCCGCCTCGGCCAGCGGGGCCACCAGCCACGGAGCAACGGCCACCTCGAGGTTCCCCGTCCGCTCGAAGGAGCAGTCGATGCCGTGGCGGATCAGCGTGGCCTCCATGGCGTCGAGGTTCTCGTGACCCAGCCGCTGGAGCTGTTCCAACTCATCGGCGAAGCGCTCGATGCCGTTGGCGATCCCGTGGGTCAGTGACGCCGAGCAGAAGCCGCCGTTTCGACCCGAGGCCTGATCGACGATTCGCCGGGCCTCGATGAGCACGACCGTGCGACCGGGATCACGCTCCACAGCCTGCAAGGCGGCCCACAGACCGGTGTACCCGCCGCCGACGACCACCAGGTCCGCCTCCAACCTCTCGCTGAGCGGGGGTGAGGCCTCGGGGCGTTCCGGACGGTCGAGCCAGAAGACCCCTGGTCGGGCCTCGGCGAGCGCTGCGGACGGTGTCACTTCGTATCACCCACTCCAGATGCAGTTCGGCTCAAGCTACCGTCGCCGACGTGCGATGCGTTGTCTGTGCAGAAATCGGTCCGCCCGAGGCCCTCGTGCTCGAGGAACGCGATCCGCCCGCCTGCGGCGTCGACGGACTCCGTGTTGCGGTGGCGGCCGCAGGGCTCAACTTCGTGGACGGCCTGTTCGTCCAGGGGCACTACCAGATCAAACCACCGGTACCGTTCGTGCCGGGCTCGGAGCTGGCGGGCGTGGTGACCGAAGTCGGCTCGGCCGTCGGGGGCTGGGCCATCGGCGACACCCTCATGGCCAACATCGGGCTCGGCGGATTCGCCGACGAAGTGGTCATCCGCTCGTCGCAGGCCTTGCGAGTCCCGTCGAACCTGGACCTGGTGACCGCCGCCTCCGTCGGACAGTCCTATGCCACTGCCTGGTTCTCGCTCACCCGCCGGACCACCGTCGGCCCCGGCGACACCGTGCTGGTGCTGGGCGCGGCGGGAGGAGTCGGCCTGGCATGCATGGACGTGGCTCGTCATCTGGGGGCCTCGGTCATCGCCGTGGCGTCGACCGCAGAAAAACGTGCCCTCTGCCTGGCACGGGGAGCGACCGGCGTCATCGACCCGACCACCGAGTCGATCAAGGACCGCGCCCGCGAGCTGGCCGGTGGGAGCGTGTCGTTGGCGATCGACCCGGTGGGTGGGCCGCTGTCCGACCAAGCTCTTCGATCGCTGGGCTTCGACGGCGAGTTGCTCATCATCGGGTTTGCGTCCGGTGAGATCCCGAAACTGGCCGCCAATCAGATCCTGCTGCGCAACCGTCGGGTGATCGGCGTGGACTGGGGAGCGTGGGCCATGAGCGCCCCCGAGGAGAACGCGATGGTGATGACCGAGGTGCTCGACCTCATCGCAGCGGGCGGACTTTCCCCGGTCGAGCCGACGATCTACCCGCTGGCCGACGCCGGGCTGGCCCTGCGTGACCTGCTCGAGCGGCGAGTCACCGGCAAGGCCGTTCTGGTCCCCTGAGCCGCTGTGACCGGACGTCATCGGCGGACCGCGACCGACCACATCCGGCTGCGGGCGGGTGAGGGGTCGAAGTACGATGTCGCCCATGGCCACCACCGATCACCATCTGTCCGCTCTCGACGGCTCGCCCGACGTCCTCGCCGCCGCTCGGGGCAAGGTCGCCCTCTTCGTCAACGTCGCATCCCAGTGCGGACTCACCCCGCAGTACACCGGCATGCAGCAGCTCCAGGAGACCTACGGGCCGGACCGCTTCACCGTCATCGGCTTCCCGTGCAATCAGTTCGGCGCGCAGGAGCCTGGGACTGCCGAGGAGATCGGCACCTTCTGCGAGACCAACTACAACGTCACCTTTCCCATGACCGAGAAGATCGAGGTCAACGGCGACGCTCGGAGCGCGCTGTACGCCGAGCTGACCGAGGTCGCTGACCAAGAGGGCAAGATCGGCGACATCGGGTGGAACTTCGAGAAGTTCGTCATCGGCGCCGACGGTTCGGTCGTGGCCCGGTTCAGCCCCATGACGGCGCCCGACGATCCGGCGCTCGTTGCCGCCATCGAGGGCGCACTCGCCTGATCGCCGAGTTGCTTCGAGCATCTCCCGTAGAGCCGGCGCTCACCACCAGCGCTCGCCGCCGGCCCGCCCATCGGGCTGTCCGCCAGTGCCGGCTTCAGAACAACGGCCAGAGGTACAGGTCCTGGGCTGACATGCCGACACAACGGTGTGGGCTCTGGCGAGGAACGAATCGGGCTGTCGTCGGGCAGTAGTCGACGACACCTGATCGCCGTGGCCGGTGCGCTCGTGGCCGCCGGCTGTGTCAGCCCTCGTGGATCAGCGGGCGGAACCCCCGGTCCGACGGGGGCCGCGCCGAGCCGGCCTGGAACAGCGCCTGGCGCGCCGACGCCGACCGTGGCGCCGTTCCTGCCCGAACCGTCGGCCGAGCCCCCGGGGCGCACCGCACGGATGCTGGTCAACAAACTGACCTACGGCCCGACACCCGGCCTGGTCGAACAGGTCGCGGCCATGGGGACAGCCGCCTGGATCGACCAGCAGCTGGCGCCGTCGTCGCTCCCCGACGCCGAAGGCCTGCTCTTTCAGTACACGACGTTGGGCGCCGACAACGCGGCCAACGGCTTCACCCACCAGTTCGGTGACCAGAAGTGTGAGGAGGAACTGACCCACGCCGCGCTGCTGCGGGCGGTCCACAGTGAACGTCAACTCCACGAGATGATGTGCGCGTTCTGGGCAGACCACTTCAATGTGTTCCTGGACCCGCGCTACTACACGTGGTGGAAGAACCAGCACGTGCGCACAGTGGTCCGCAACCAGCCACTCGGCTCGTTCAGCGAGATGTTGATGGCGTCGGCCAGGAGCCCCGCCATGCTCTTGTACCTGGACAACTTCTCGTCCAACGCCTTCGCCGCCTCCGGGGTGAACGAGAACTACGCCCGCGAGCTCCTGGAGCTGCACACGCTCGGGATCGTCAACGGCGCACAGGTGTACGACGAGGCCGACGTTCGTGGCGTTGCGAAGATCATGACCGGCTGGGGATTCGGCACCACCAACCAACAGTTTCTTTTCACTGCGGCAGCCCACTCCCGCGACGCGGTGTCCGTCCTGGGTGGAGGCTGGAGCCGGGCGGCGCGCACCAACGGTGCCGGCCAGGCGGACGGCGAGTCCCTCCTCCGGTTCCTTGCTCGCCACCGGTCCACTGCACGACACCTGAGTTGGAAACTGGCCAAGAGGTTCGTGTCCGACGATCCCTCGGCCGCACTGGTCGAGCAGCTCGCGAACGTGTACCAGGCCAACGACACCGCCATCGGTCCCGTCCTTCGGGCGATCTTCGACCATGCCGAGTTCGCGTCGAGCACACACCGCAAGGTTCGTCGACCAGCGGAGCAACTGATCGCCGTCCTGCGGGCCACGACGGCATCGGTGGACACATCGTCATCCAACGAATCCGCTGACGCCATCCGGCTGGAGCTGGCCCGCCTCGATCACCGGATGTACGGGAGGGTGAGCCCCGACGGCTACCCGGATGGAGCGAGTCACTGGGTGAGCACCGATGCGTTGGTCCGTCGGTGGTCATTGGCCGGAGGTATCTGCGGCAACACCTTCACCGACCCGACCACAGGCCACGGAATCGGCGTGGACACCGTCGACCTCCTCCCGTCGCCACTGCCACCGACCGTCGAAGCGTTGCTCATCGATTTGGCCGACCGGGTCGCTGGCTACACGCTCACCCCCGCCGGTGCCGCGTCGATGTGCCGAGGCCTGCAATGCGGCCCCTCCGACCCACCGGCCGCCGTGTGCTCCGACCCGGCCCGACGGGCCCAGACCCTCGGACTCGTGCTGTCCCACCCGTCCTTCCAGCGGAGATGACCGTGATCCCCGAACCCACTCAACCCCTCGACTCACCCGTTTTCTCCAGCCGCCGAGCCATGATCAGCCGCCGAGCCATGATCAGCCGCCGGGCGGTGCTCGCCGGCGGCGCCGGCCTCGCCGGGGCGGCGGGCGCGGCCTACGTCGCTCCCCAGCTCGGGTTCGCCACCCCGGAGAATCCGGAACAAGGCGACGTCATCGTCCTCGTCTATCTGCGGGGCGGAGCGGACGGGCTGAACCTGGTGGCTCCCCACCGGATGCCGACCTACCGCGCCTTACGGCCCAACCTTCGTGTGCGCTCGCCCGAGGAGTTCGCCATGCCGAGCGCCAACGCGGGCATCCCGGTCATGTCGGGAGCCGCTGTGGCCCCCTTCCCGCTCAATGGGGTCTTCGCGTTGGCTCCGGGCATGGGCGGCCTGGCCGAGCTCTTCGCCCGGGGCCGTGTCGCCATTGTCCACGCCGTCGGTCTGCCGGCGTCGGAGAGCGCCGCTCGGAGCCATTTCGAGGCGCAGCGCTTCTGGGAGTGCGGTACCGCCAACCTGTCGTATGAGTCGGGCTGGATGAACCGGTTCCTCACCGCAGCGGGCGCAGAGGTCCGGGTCCCGGGCGTGGCTGTGGGCTCGGCCATGCCACGGGTGATGTCCGGCCCGAACCCGGCGGTGACCGTGGACTCGCTCCGCTCGGCCGGACTTCATGGCTTCGCCGACCCTTCCGGAGCCACGGCCGCGCTGACCGAACTGCACCGCCCACGATCGGCCGACGCCGTGAGACGAACGGGCGCGGTCGCCCTCGAGGCCATGGCCGAGATCGACCGGGTCCGCGCCGGCGGCCTCGCCCCTCGCAACGGGGCCGTCTACGCCAACGACGAAGTGGCCAGAGGTCTGGCCGACGTGGCGGCCCTCATCCGATCAGGCGTGGGGCTCCGCGCCGCCCAGGTCGACATGTGGGGCTGGGACCAGCACGTCGCCGCCGGAGCGCCGGGCGACCCGCAGGGATGGTTCCGACTCCAGGCCACCCAGTTGTCCGACGCCATCGCCACGTTCGCCCGGGACCTGGGTCCGAGCATGGGTGAAGTCACCGTTGTGGTGGCCTCGGAGTTCGGCCGGTGCATCGACGAGAACGGCTCGGGCGGGTTCGATCACGGACGCGGTGGGGTGATGTTCGTGGTCGGCGATCACGTTCGCGGTGGGGTGCACGGACCCTTTCCATCCAGCATCACCCAGGGCCCCGAAGGCGATCTGGCCGTGTTGACCGACTATCGAACGGTGCTGGCCGAGGTCCTCACGGTTCGCGGCGGGATCTCGTCGGCCACCTCATGCTTCCCGACGTGGGGACCCGTGGCTGGGCTGGGCGTCGTGACGCAGTGACCGTCTGACCGCGACCCATCACGGCTCAACAGGTCAAGCAGGGTGAACGCCGGTCATCGCCCCGACCGATCGAATATCAGCGTCAGCCGCCAACTTTGGTGATCACCGGGGCCTCGAGGGGTACCATCGCCCAGTTCGCGGACCGTTCGGCCCGTGGCAGGCTGTCGCGGCGATGGGCACACAACCTGGCCGCTCAGAGGGAGATCACGTGCGTACACCCCGGTCCATCAACGAACGAAGCCGTCCGGCCATCCGCTCGGCGCTCCGCTCGGCCCTGGCCATCGGGCTGATCGCCGCCGGCGCCGGCGCCATCGTTCTGCCGGGTGGAGCGGCGACGGGCCAGACAGTGTCGGGCACGACCTACGTGGACACCAACTCCAACGGCGCGCGCAACGGTGCCGACCCGGGCCTCGGAGGCATACAGATCCGGGTCACCTCGGCCGATGGCACCAACACCACCGGCACGTCGGGATCCACCGGCGCGTACTCGGTGAACCTCGACGGAATCGGCCCGGGGCCCTTCCGGGTCGAGTACAGCGGATGGGCCTCCAGCTACCGGCCCGGCCCGAACGGCACCGGCAACCCCACATCGGTCGTCGTGTCGGCTGCCGGTGGCAGCCAGGACTTCGGCGTCGTCGATCCGGACGGCTACTGCCAGGACAACCCCCAGTTGGTGGTGACCTGCTTCGTGGCCGGGACCGACGTCGGCACGACCAAGACGCTGGCCCAGTTCGGACAGGGAGGCGCGGTCGAGACCTCGGCGCACAACCAGTCGCTGCCGGGACCGGTCGGCTTCGATCAGCCGGACGAGGTCACCCAGGCCACCCTGACCCAGACCGGCGGCATCTACGGAGCCGGCTACCACCCGGTGTCGGGCTCGGTCTTCCTGGGCGCCTACGCCAAGAAGTACGTGCCGTTCGGCGGCGGCGGTTCGGGCGCCATCCTGGTGCGCCGCGCCAACGGCACCATTGCGCCGTTCTGGTCCTCCAACTCCCCGACCAACCGGGTCCCCACCAACCCGACCGACTGGTTCACCGACCCGTGGGTCGACCAGATCGGCAAGACCGGGTGGGGCGACCTGGATGTCATCGGCAACCGGCTCTACGCGGTGAACCTCGAGGACCGCAAGCTCTACGTCTTCCAACTGGACGCCGCCGGCGCCTTGGTGGGCAGCGGGCCCACTGCCACTTTCGACATCCCCTCGGGCGGCACCGTCGAGGGCGACAGCCGGCCCTTCGGTCTGGGCGTCGGGAACGGACTGCTCTACGTGGGCGGCGTCGACTCCAAGGAATCCACGAAGGGCACCCCCACCGCGTGGGTTCGTTCCTTCGACCCGGCCACCAACAACTTCGGGCCGATCGTGACCACCTTCTCCCTCGGGTTCAACCGGGGCTGCGCCTACGTGGCCAAGACAGCAATCAACCCGGGACGATGCACGGTCCTCGATGGCGGCGCCTCGTGGCGTCCGTGGGGTGCCGTCGCGTCGTCCGCCGACCAGCCCGAGTTCGGAGCGTTCCTCCAGGTCAACCGTGTGATCCGGACCGAGGTGAACCCCCAGCCCATGCTCTCGGACATTGCGTTCGACTCCGACGGATCGATGATCCTCGGGTTCCGCGACCGCTTCGGCGATCAGACTGGTCGGTACATCCCCGCCGGCACCGTGGCGAACCCGCTCGGCGCCTTCCTGCCCCCGGTCGGCTTGTGGCTGAACGGCTTTGCCTTCGGTGACACCCTCCGCGCAGCTCCGGCGAACGGTGGCGCCTTCACCATCGAGTCCGGCGGCACCTCCGGTGGCGTCACCGGGACCGCCGGCGGCCAGGGTCCGGGCGGCGGCGAGTTCTATGACGCCGACAACTCGCTCTACAACCTGACGACCCTCGGCGCGAACGTGCTCGAAGGGCACGACGAGAGCACCAGCGGCGCCGTTGCCTATCTGCCCGGAACCGACGAAGCAGCCACCACGGCCTACGACGTGTTCGGACGCTGGGACGTGCTCGGGATCAAGTACCTCACCGACAGCGGCACCGATGCGCCGAACGGCCTGGACTCCACCGACCTCAATCATCGGGCCCAGGCCCTGTACCAGGGGACACTGAGCCAGACCATCCCGTTCGGTAAGGCCAACGGTCTCGGCGACCTCGAGGCGCTGTGCCAGGAGGCCCCCCTCGAGCTGGGCAACTTCGTCTGGTACGACGCCGACGGCGACGGCGTCCAGGACCCGACCGAGCTGGCCATCGGCGGCGCCACGGTCAAGCTCCTCGACGAAGGTGGATCGGTGCTCGCCACCGCTGTCACCAATGCTGCGGGCAAGTACATCTTCGCCTCGGCCGGTGCACCGAACCTGCCCGTCTCGCCGGGACCGGATTTCGGGCTCGTCGCCGGCGGCATCACCCCCTCGACGCCGTACACGATCACGTTCGATCTGACGACCGCGAACCTCGCTCCGCTCGGTCCGCTGCCCGCGCCCTTGACCCCCACCACCGTCGGAGCAGCCGGTAACACCATCGACAACGACGCTGCCGTCGGCGGCACCGGTCTCCCCCAGGTGGCCCTGGTGACGGGCGGGCCCGGATCGAACGACCACACCCGCGACGCCGGCTTCCGCGCCCAGCCGCAACCCGGCCTCGTACTGGTGAAGTCGGTGAACGGCCAGAACGCCAATGCCGGGCCCGGTCCGGTGGTGGCCGTCGGATCGGCGCTCGCCTTCACCTACCTGGTGACCAACACCACGCCGACCGAGATCACCAACATCGCCCTGGTCGACGACAAACTCGGGTCCATCAGCTGCCCGAAGACCGTCCTGGCCGGCAGTGAGGCCATGACCTGCAACGCCCCCGACACGGCCAAGGCCGGTGAGCAGACCAACGTGGGGACCGTGACCGGCGACTACTGCCCGAAGACAGGAACGACGACGACGACCACCACCTCCACCACGACCACCACCACGAGCAGCACGACCACCACCACGATCGAGGGCCAGGAACCCGAGGTGACGGTCACCCTCCCACCGCCCCCGACGATCGTGGAGGAGTGCCGCAAGGTCACCTCCTCGGATCAGGCGGTCTACACCGGGCAGGTCCCCACTACGACGTCCACCACGACCACCGCTCCCCCGGTGTCGGTGGCAGCCTCCACCACCATCCGTTCAGAGACCACCGTGGCCACCGTCGTTCCGCCGGTCTCCGTGCGGGACGAGGCGCAGGATCGGTCACCCGACTCGTCCCCGTCGTCCGGCCTGGCGTTCAGTGGCAACAGTCGTTCCACGTCGGCGTTGTTCCTGGGCCTCGGCCTGATCCTCGCCGGGCTCGGCGTCATGATCGCCGGACGGCGCCGCCGCTGATCCGTTCCGCGTCGAGCGGACCCGCCTGTCGTGGGCGGGCCCGCTCAACGAGATCGTTCAGCGACCAACAGAGCAGCCAGCACGTCGGCGAAGCGGTCAGCCGCACTGCTGTCGGCGTCCAGGAACACCGACGGCTCGGTGAGCTCCACCTCGAGAAGCAACGTGGAGCCGTCGTCTCCCTCCACCAGATCGATCCGGACATACGGCGCAGGTGACAGCTCGTGGCCCACGGAGCCAAGGCCGGCGAGCGCTTCCAAGACCCGATCCCCCGCACCCCGTTCCGCCTTCGTCGCCGACGTCGGCGTGATCCGCTCCGGTGCGAACAGCGCACGGGACGGCTGCAGGGTGGACGGATCGCCGGGATCCCGCCTGGCCAGCAACGGGCCCTTGTTGATGGCGTGCGAGAACGAACCCCCGAAGTAGAGCAACGCCGTCTCACCCCGCTCATCCACCGAACGTTGATAGGGCTGGATCATCACGGTTCTGCCCTCCGCCAGCAGGGCTGCGGCGTGCGCCATGGCCGGCTCCGGGTCGGCGGCGTCGAATCGGCCGGCGTCGCGGCTCCCGGCCCCCACCGTCGGTTTCACCACGAACTCTCCCGACGACGGCAGGACGACGGGGTCGCTCGGTTGAAGGAAGCGCGACGGGACGATCTCGACTCCAGCTACCTCCAACTCGGCCAGGTAGACCTTGTCGGTGTTCCAGGCGATCACGGCCGGCGAGTTCACCAGTCGCGACTGGCTGGCCACCACGCGACTCCAAGCCAGGAACTCCGGGCGACGGGTGCTGTAGTCCCAGGTGGAGCGGACAACGGTCAGAGCGGCGGCCGACCAGTCCACACCGGGGTCGTCCCACACCACGACCGATGGGACCAGGTCACGTCGCCCCAGCGCGTCGAGGAGTCCCGGAAGGTCCTCGTCGAGCTCGCGCGCTTCGGCCGCAGTGACCAGCGCTCTGTCCGCCACGTGCTCAGCCCTTCGTGAAGCCGATGCTCACGTCGATGAACCCGCTGTCTGTGATCTGGGCGAACGAGTTCGACGGATTCTTGATCCCGAACTCGGTGTAGGTGACCGGTATCAGGGCCTTCACGTCGATCCGGTTACCGCCCCGGACCGCCGTGGCAGTGAACGTGACGGCATTGGTCGACCCCCTCAGGGTCAGCTCGCCGATGACCTCGATCTTGGTCTCGACGTTCTCGTCGGGAAAGGCGGCCAGGCCGATCGGCTCGGTCATCTCGAACGAGGCGGTGGGGAACTCGTCTGCTGCCAACACCTCGCGAAAGGCGTTGTCGCGGCGAGCGAAACCGTCGCTGGTGATGGACGGCACGTCGATCGTGAAGGACGCCTCGGTGATGGCCGCGCCGCCGTCGGTCAGGGTCATCGACCCCGACAGGTCCGAGGTGTACCCGGTGGCGGTAACGGTGGCCCCCTGAAGTATCTCGTTCTCGACCCGGTAGCCACCCTGGGAGCCTTCGGCCACAGCCCACCTCCCGTCGGGGGACCCGGCCAGATCCGGTGCGGCATCACGCTCTGCGCCGGTGTCAGCGAGGCTCGTCTCGTCCTGCTCGGTGCTGTTGGTATAGATCACGAAGCCGACCACGGCTCCGACTGCCAACACCACCACCACCGCTACCGGAATCAGGATCTTCTTCACGGCGCCAGTCTGGCCGAGGCGCGCCGGTTGTTGCAGCGCGAGGCGCGCCGGCTCCTCCCGTCGGTCCTCAGCTGGTGGCCCGGCGGGCACTGAAGATCGACGTCACCACCAGGACCGCCACACTGAAGACCAGGATGATCGTGGCCAGCACGTTGATCTGGGGCGACACCTGGACCCGGGCCGAATCGAAGATCTGCAGCGGGAACGTCCGAGTCGAACCTGCGTTGAACGACGTGATGATGTAGTCGTCGATCGACAGAGCGAAGCTCAGCAAGGCGGCGGCCAGGATTCCGGGCAGGATGAGCGGCAACGTGACCTTGGTGAACGTCCGCCACGGGGACGCGCCGAGGTCCAGGGCGGCATCCTCCAACGACCAGTCGAACCCGCGTATTCGAGCCTTGACCGTGAGGGCCACGAAGCTCAAACAGAACAGGATGTGGGCGATCGCCACGGTCCAGAAACCCCGTTCGGTTCCGGTGTCCACGAACAACGTGAGCAACGAGGCACCCAGGACGATCTCCGGCGTGGTGAGCGGGAGCACCATGAAGATGTCCACCGCGGAGGACCCTCGAAACCGGTACTTGGCCAAGGCCATGGCGATGAGCGCGCCGAGCACCGTGGCCACGCTCACGGCCACCACCGCCAGCTTGAGCGAAGTCCAGAACGCCTGGGTCAATCCCTGGTCCTTGAACGGATCTGCCCAGTTGTCCAGGGTGAAGCGCTCCCACAGGTAGTTGAACTTGCCCTTCGGCGCGTTGAACGAAAAGACGACGATCCAGATGATCGGGGCGAACAGGTAGAGGAAGCCGAGGACGGTCACCCCGGTCAACACCCTGGATCCGATGCCGGAGCCCGCCCTCCGCGCCCGGTCGCTCGTCGGCGCGACCATCAGGCTGCCAACCCGTCGGTTCCGAACAACTTGGAGTACACCAGTACCAGAGCCGTGATGATCCCCATGAGGACCAACGACAGCGCGGAGGCCACCGGGAAGTTCGATTGGACCAGGAACTGGTTCTGCACCACTGAGCCGATCATGGTCGTCTTCGGGCTCCCCAGGAGTGTGGCGTTGATGAAGTCGCCGGCGGCCGGGATGAACACCAGAAGGCTCCCGGCGAATACCCCGGGGAGCGACAATGGGAGGATCACCTTGCGGAAGGTGGCGAGTGGCGTGGCGTAGAGATCACCTGCGGCGTCGGCCAGGCCGAAGTCGATCTTCTCCAGACTCACGTAGATGGGCAGGATCATGAAGGGCAGGAAGTTGTAGGTCAGGCCTCCGACCACCGCCATGGGCGTCGAGAGGATCCGTGCGTCGGCACCGAGGAACACACGCCAGAGCCCGACCGCCGGCCCGTCGTCTTGAAGGATGGCCTTCCAGGCAATGGTCCGGATCAGGAAACTGGTGAAGAAGGGAACCACCACCAGTCCGATCAGCAGGTCCTTCCAGCGACCACCCTTCGTGGCGATGAAGTAGGCGATCGGATAGCCGATGGCCAGGGCCAGCAGGGTGGCGATTCCGGCGTAGACGAACGACCGCGTGAACTGCGGGCCGTAGTCGCTCAGGGCCGTACCGAAGTTCGACCACTCCCAGCTGAACTGAGCGGGAACGAATCGCGACGGCTTCGACGACAGGGCCTGGCGGATCAACGTGAGAAGAGGAACCAGGAAGAACAGCACCAACCACAACGTGCCGGGGCTCAGCAACGCCCACGGAACGAACCGGCCAGGTCGACGACCGTCGACGTCGGTCGCCATCAGTTACCGGTGATCTCGGCGAACCGGGCGTCGAACTTCGCCTCCTCGTCCTCGCTCAGATTGCCCCACGACTGCAGCAGGGCCGAGGTCGTCTCGTCGGGGAACAGCAGTGGGCTGTCTGCTGCGACAGCCGCGTCTCCACCCATCTTGCGCAGTTCGTCCTGGACACCCTGGACCGGGCTGATGAACTGCACGAAGGCGGCGATGCGCGCCGCGTTGACGGGGTCGTAACAGAAGTCCATCCAGCTCGCCGCGTTGTCGAGCTGCGTCGCCCCCTTCGGGACCACCATGGTGTCCGACCACAACGTGCCGCCGGACTCCGGGATCACGAACTTGACGTCCGGGTTGTCCTTGGACAGTTGCACCACGTCGCCGGACCAACCGAAGCACATGGCGAAGTTTCCGGCCGAGAGGTCATCCATGTAGTCGTTGCCGTGGAAGCGACGGACCTGACCGTCCGAGACCGCCTTGTCCAGGACATCGAACACCGGTGCGAACCCGTCGAAGGTCGGCTTGTCCAGGGCAATGCCCTGGGCCAGGGCCAGGAGTCCGAGGGTGTCACGCATCTCGGTCAGCATGCCGATCTGCCCCTTGAACTCCGGGTCGAGCAGGTCGTCGATCGACTTGATCTCGCGCCCCGTCACCTTGGCGTTGTAGGCGATGCCCGCCATTCCGGACTGCCAGGGCAGGGTGTACTCGCCGGTCGGGTCCCAGGACGGCTTCACCAGGCTGGTCACCAGGTTCTTGGCATTGGGAACCCGGTCGACGGGGAGCTTCTCCAGCCATCCCAGGTTGATCAGCCGCCCGGCCATCCAGAACGTCGGGGTGATGATGTCCGGCTTGATGGGATTGCCCTGACCGAGCTCCGGCGAGATCTTGGCGAAGTACTCGTTGTTGTCGTTGAACTCCTCGGAGTAGAAGAGCTTCTTGCCCGATGACTTCTCCCACAGCCCGGCCGACTCCTCGTCGAGGTAGGCCGTCCAGTTGGCGTGGTAGAGGTCGTTGTTGTCAGCGGAACCAGAGCCTTTGGCAGTCGTGGTCTCGGACTCGCCACCGCCTGCGTCGCCGCCTGCGCCGCTGTCCTTGGAGTCGTCGCCGCAGGCGGCCAGGAACGCCGGTCCAGCAGCCATCAGGCCGGCGCCCAGGCCGGCGTTGCGCAGGAAGCGCCGACGGGTCAGCGCCCTGCTGTGCGCGATGGCCTGGCGGAGCATCTCGTCATCGTTCATGGTTCGTCTCCTCGGGGTGGGGTGGGGTGGTACGTGGTGGGCGGTTGAACGTTTCGACGTGCTCAGGCAGAGACGGATTCGTCCTCGGAGATCTCGGTGACCCCGGCCTCGGCGTGGGAGATGGCTTCGGGGACCAGGTAGGCCGCGTCGGGATCCCAGCCGAGGGTCACGTCACTGCCCGGCAGGCATCCCTCGGGGATCTCGTGTGGCGCCAGGTGGGCAACCAGGTTGGTCCCCTGGTGGGTCACCGCCTCGATACGCAGCACCGGGCCCTGGAACACCATGGCCTGCACCACCGCCTCGAGGCCGGCCGCCCCGTGATCGGCGAAACGAAGTCGTTCAGGGCGAACCATGAGCGTGGCGCTCTGGCCGACCCGGGCGCGCCCATCGCTCGCCACCTGGAACGATCCACCGCCGCGGGTCGTGACCGTGGCGGTGTCGCCGTCCACGCCGGCGACGTCGACACTGAGGAGGTTGGCCGTGCCGATGAACCCCGCCACGAAGACGCTCTGCGGACGGTGGTAGATGTCCGTGGGGGTCCCGATCTGATCGACGCGACCCTGTGTCATGACCGCAATGCGGTCGGACATGGTCAGCGCCTCCTCCTGGTCGTGGGTGACGAACACGAAGGTGATGCCGAGTTCCTGCTGGATCCGCTTCAGCTCGAGTTGCATGTTCTGCCGCAGCTTGAGATCCAAGGCGCCCAACGGCTCATCCAGCAGCAACGCCTTGGGCCTATTGACCAACGCCCGGGCCAATGCGATCCGCTGACGCTGGCCTCCGGAGAGCTGGGCGGGCTTGCGCTGCGCCATGTCCGGGAGCCGGACGATCTCCAGCATCTCATGAACCCGTTGGGTGACCTCAGCCTTGTCCGGGCGTTTCCCCGCCCGATTCCGCAGGCCGAAGGCAACGTTGTCGAACACCGTCATGTGGGGGAACAACGCGTAGTTCTGAAAGACAGTGTTGACGTCGCGCTTGTACGGCGGCGTGCGGGACACGTCGTCACCGCCGAGCAGGATCCGCCCGGTGGTCGGTTGCTCGAACCCCGCGATCATGCGCAGGGTGGTGGTCTTTCCGCAGCCGGACGGACCGAGCATGGAGAAGAACTCGCCTTCCTCGATGGCGAAATCGGCTTCCTCCACCGCCACGTACGTGCCGAACCGCTTCGACACGTGATCGATCACCACTCCAGCCGTCACGACACCCCTTTCCGGCGGGGCTTCGCCGGTTGTGGAACACTGCCACGCGGATCGGGTCCGCTCAAGCCTCGTCTGTGACGGGTCTGTGAACATGCTCGTCGGGCTCGGAAAGCCGTGGCGGCTCCGGTTGGCCTCAGCGTCCGGCCGCCAGACGCCGGTGGATGGGTTTGGTCGCCTTGTAGATGGCCCGGAACTCCTCGAACAGCGAGTCGTACAAGACCCGGTTCGCCGGGTCGGGCCGGTACACCGCTTTCACCGGAACCAACGAGCCGATCTCATCTGGGGTCAGACGACCGAGGGCCACGGCGGCCAGCAGCGCCGCGCCGCGGGCGTTGGCGCGGATGGGATGTTCGACCTGGCGGATCTCGCGATCCATCACGTCGGCATGGATCTGGCACCACAGGTCCGAGTTGGCCCCGCCGCCGATGAAATTGAGGTGACCGAACGGAGCTTTGATGAACCCCTCGACCGCTTCGAGCAGCCACCGGCTGTTCAGCGCCACCCCTTCCAGAACCGAGCGGACCAGGTCGGCCCGATTCGTGCCGAGGCCCAACTGGTGCCATCCGGCGCGGATGGTGTGATCGTCGATCGGGGTCCGCTCGCCGTTCAACCACGGCGTGAAGATCACGCCGTTCGAGCCGGCCGGCACGGTGGCCGCCAAGGCGTCCATCTGCGCCAACGCGTCATCCGGCGGCGGACCGCCGCCCAGCGCGTCCTGGGGCCAGATCACGTTGTCTCGCAACCAGGTCAAGGCCTTTCCGGCACACTCCTGTTCGTTGGCCACGAAGTAGCGCCCTGGGAGTGGCGCGGGGAGCGACGCAACGCCGGACATCAGGTTGGTCCGCTTGAAGGGCACGTGACAGGTCAGCCACGAGGACGTCCCGATGTAGAGATGCCCGGCGAAGTCGTCGACTGCCCCCGACCCGATGGTGGCCGACTGCACGTCGGGCGTGCCGCCGATCACTGGCGTGTCGACCGGCAGTCCGAGTGCCTCGGCCGCCTCGGCGGTGAGTCCACCGACGATGTCCGTGGCGGCGATCAGGTCCGGGAGCTTCGACCGATCCAGGCCGGCCGCCTCGAGCAACGACGCCGAGTAGTCGATTCTCATCGTGTCCCGGTTGTCCGTCACCCAGTGCAACGCGATCGAGTCGTACGTCGCCACCGCACGGCCGGTCAGGCGGAGGTTCACCCAGTCTTTTGGCTCCAGGTAGACCACGGTGGCCTCCGCAACCTCAGGGAGCTCCTCCTCGATGAACAGGATGTGGCTGATCGGGTCCTTGCCGCTGTGCGACGGCGCACCGCCGGTCAACGAGATCCACTCCCGGAGACGACGCGGGTCATAGCCGGCGACCTTGATCCGCGAGGCCAACTGGCGACGGGTCACGTCCGCACCCCGCGCGTCCATCCAGATGATGGCGTTGTGCAGGTGATGCCCCTCGGCATCGACGGCCACGGTGCCCGACCACTGACTGGTGACCGACACTGCGGCGACACTGCCCGGATCCACGTCGAGCCGCGACCACAGGCGCTGGGCCGCCCCGGCGATGCCGGACCACCAGTCGTCGCACCGCTGCTCGACTCCGCCGGGTTCGATCAGCACCAGGTCCACCGGACTGAACTCGCCGTCCAGGTACCGGCCATCGAGGGTGAACATGGCGACCTTGGGACCCGAGGTGCCCAGGTCGATCGTCAAGACGTGTTCGCCGCTCATGGCGACGAAACCTAGAAGGTCATTTCAGGCCAGGTCGATACGACCCAATGCGATCGCTGTCCCGGCCAGTGAGCCCAGAGCCACCATGGACACGGCCACGATCGACACCGGAACCGAGAACATCGAGGCATCAACCCCCCGGATGCCGTCGTACACCGCCAATCCGTGAGCTCGCAGCGAGAGCCACGCCAGCGGGCGCCCACTCCTGGCCACGAACTGGTCGACGATCGCGGCGTAGCCCACCACCCACCCGATGGCGTGGGTCGACACCGAACCGACCAGGACCGCCACCGAGCACATGGCCCAGGCCACGAGGCCGACCGCCACGCCTGCGGCCACCACGGCGCGCCCCGAGCCCCCCGACGCCAGGACGCACAGCACGGTGCCAACCGCGGCGACAGGAACGGCGATCATCGCGGCGGCACTCTGCGCGGCAACGGCCAGCGAGCCCCGGCCGATCGGGCGGGCCCACCAGGTCGCCAACCGGCCGTCGGCCCGTGGTTCACCCACGACGGCGCAACCCGACATGATCGACACGAACGGGACCAGGGCCGAGAGGCCCACCAGATCGACGATGGCCCGGGTCGGGTCGGCCGAGCCCGCCACCAGGCCCAACACCGCGCCCAACGCCAACACCATCCCGCAGACGCCGACCGCTGTGCCCACCCTCGTCGGTGTTGCGGTCACCCCGGCGAACCCTCGCCATACGGCCACTTCGGGACTCACGAGGCGCCCCACTCACCACGTCGCGAGGCCGGGTCGCGACCCGTGAGGTCCGCCTCGGCCGAGATGACTTCGACGCTGCGGAGGGTCGATCCGACATCTCGGGCGATGGGCGCCAGTGATCCGGCCATCTCGTCGAGGTCAGTCGTCACCACTCTGATCCGGCCCGATTCGGTCACGTCGACGGCGGTCACCAGTCCGCTGGCCACCAGCGCAGCAGACAGGTCGAGACACCTCGTGGCCTCGAGCACCACCACCGAACCGGAGTCGAGCTGACGGCCCACGTCGGCTGGTGCGCCGAGCGCCACGACCCGCCCACCCTCCAGGAGAACGACCTGATCCGCCACCGCTGCCTCCCGGAGATCGTGGGCCGTGATGATGACGCATCGACCTTGCGATGCCAGCTCGACGAAGAGGTCGCGGAGCGACTGGCGACCGGACGGATCGATCGAGGCCAGCGGCTCATCGGCGAACAACACCGATGGACCGGTGACCAACGACGAGGCCACGGCGATTCGGCGGCTGGTACCCAACGACACCTCGGCAACCGGTGTCCGGTCATCTGGTTCCACACCGACTGCCAGCAGCGACGAGCAGACTGCTCGATCCGGCTCGGCCACTCCTCCCAGGAGTGCCGCGTGTCGGACCACATCTGCGGCGGTCTCGTGCGGTTGGCCGACCACCATCGTGGGGACGATGCCGACCGCCCCGAAGACGCCCGGGTGCCGTCGCGGATCCCGACCACCGATTCGAACAGCGCCGGATCGGACCCGGAGCAAACCACACAGCGCTCCGAGCAACGTCGACTTGCCGGACCC
>Ga0105044_10004794_pt1 | contig 18592 bp, 14 predicted proteins | sample MAT01_FD_78092 | JGI IMG/M metagenome (GOLD analysis project Ga0105044, IMG submission 78092) | Freshwater microbial communities from Lake Fryxell liftoff mats and glacier meltwater in Antarctica - MAT-01 | ecosystem: Environmental > Aquatic > Freshwater > Ice > Liftoff microbial mat | place...
GCGACCGGGCGGCGACCGTCAGCGGACGCAGACAGGTGCTCTCAGAACGAGTGGTAGCCACCGTCGATGGTGATGACGTCGCCGGTGTGATAGCTGCTGGCGCGGCTGGCGAGATAGACGGCGAGGCCCGCGAAATCCTCCGGCTTGCCCCACCGGCGCATTGGCACACGCGGCAGCACGTTGGCAACGAACTTGTCCCAGCTGAGGGCGTCAGCGGTCATGTCGCTCTCGATCCAGCCCGGCAGGATTGCGTTACAGCGGATTCCATAGCGCGCGTGCTCGACGGCGATGCCCTTCATCATCGAGATCAGCGCGCCCTTCGAGCCGCCGTAATGCTGCCCGCGCTGCTGGCCGTACTTGGCAGATCCCGACGTGGTGAACACCACCGAGCCGCCCTGCGGGGACTGCGCGACCATCTGCTTCACGGCCTCTTGCGCAGTGAAAAACGCGCCGTCGAGATTCACCCGCATGACGCGGTTCCACTCGTCCTCGCTCATCCCCACGAAGCTGGGCGCCTGCCCGCCGACGCCTGCATTCACGAAGCACGAATCGACGCGACCCAACGCTGCGACCGTCGCGGCCATCGAGTCGATCACAGCTTGATGATCACCGACGTCGCAGACCAGTTCCAGTACCGGATTGCCCAGCATGCGCAGTCGTTCAGCCGCGGCCGCGTTCTTCGCCGGGTTGGTGCCCCAGATTGCGACCGATGCACCCTGGCCAGCCAGCGCTTCGGCCATACCCAGGCCAATGCCGCCATTGCCACCGGTGATGAGGGCGACATGCCCGGTCAGATCGAAGAATGCAGTCATGAGAGCGCCTTTCAGTGACGACGTGCCGTTCAGGAACGAGATTCAGGAACGAGATTCAGGAACGAGATTCAACAACGAGATTCAACAACAACGTTCAGCAACAACGTTCAGCAACAAGGTCCAGCAACAAGGTCCAGTGACGAGGTTTCGATAACGAGGTTTCGATAACGAGGTTTCAGCGATCAGTGGGGATGAGCGTCGGCGCCCATCACCATTTCCATCAGGGGGGTGAGGTTGGGGCCGCGGCGCAGGTGGTGGCCGCCGTCGGTGCTGATGCACTGGCCGGTGATCCAACTGCTCTCCTCGCCCAGTAAGAAGCGCACCGAGTTCGCTATGTCGTCGACGGTGCCGAGGCGACCCAGCGGCATTTGGTCGAGGTAGTCGGCCACGATCTCGGGGCTGCCGGTCAGCCCCAGGGAGATGTCGGTGGGCACCAGACTGGGGCGAACAGCGTTGGCCCGAATGCCGACCGAGCCGAGCTCATCGGCCGCCTGCTGCACGAGCATTTCCAGCCCAGCCTTACTGACGCAGTACGGCGTCATGTAGCGGTGCGTGCGCGGTGCAGCGATGGAGGAGATCGCCACAATCGCTCCCCCACCCGAGTGTGCCAGGTGTGATGCTGAGTGCTTGATGGTGAGGAACGCTCCCGTGAGGTTGGCGCCCAGCACCCCGTTCCAGTCCTCCAACGTCGTCAGGTGTAGCGGGGCAGCCGATCCGGTGCCAGCGTTGGCGACCACCATGGTGAAGCGACCGACCTCGGCTGCCAGCGCACACGCCGCCTGCACCTGGGCTTCGTCGGTGACATCACAGACGATGATGTGCACACTCGCCCCAGCAGCCGAGAGCCCCGCCGCCGCCCCCGCCAGTTTCTCGGCGTTGCGCCCAGCCAACACGACCGTCGCACCATCGCGAGCGAGCTGCGTGGCGCACGCCAAACCAATTCCGCTGCCGCCACCGGTGATCAACGCGGACTGCCCATCAAGACGTGTCATGGTCATTTCATATCCGATTGCCCACGCTGTCGACGTGGCGGACGGACGCGACCACCACCCGTACTTCGCCGGAACCGGAGGGGCACACTGACCAGCACCGACTTGTTGCGGGGCTGTGGTGTGCATCACGTCTCCTTGATACCGCCGTGAGTCACCATCAGCGATAGCGTGGCGGAGCCATGGCCCTGCAGCAGATACGGCAACCGTCCGACCTTCGCGAACTGAGCTACCCGGAGCTGGACGATCTCGCCGGCGAGATTCGCGACTTCATCGTGCAGGCAGTGGCTGAGCACGCCGGTCACCTGGGTAGCAATCTCGGAGCTGTGGAGCTGACGCTGGCATTGCACCGCGTGTTCGAGTCCCCCACCGACGCAATTCTGTGGGACACCGGCCATCAGGCGTATGTCCACAAGATCGTGACCGGGCGCCAGGCACAGTTCGAGCAGTTGCGCCAGGCCGGCGGCATGTCCGGCTACCCGAACCGTGAGGAGAGCCCTCACGACTACATCGAGAACAGCCACGCCAGCACGGTGCTGTCCTACGCCTACGGGATGGCGGTAGCCCGCGACGCGGGCACCGACCCACATCGCCACATCGTCGCGGTCATCGGCGACGGCAGCATGACCGGCGGCATGGCATACGAAGCGCTGAACAACATTGGCCACAGCGCACAGCGCGTCATCATCGTCCTCAACGACAATGGCCGCAGTTACGCCCCCACCATCAGCAACTTGACTGCCGGCATCACCACCCGCGAGCAGGCCATCGCCGACCATCCCAGCTTGGGCGACCGCATCACCGGCCGCCTCTCGCACAGCCTCACCAGTATTCGCCTCAACCCGGTGTACGTGCGCCGCCAGCGCAAACTGGAGAGCTTCCTGCGCGATTTGCCGTATGTCGGGCCGCAAGCGGAGAAGAGCGTTGAAGCATTCAAGGCTGCGGTGCGCGAGTTCTTGCAGCCACCCTCGTTCTTCGAGGCCCTCGGCGTGCGGTACGTCGGCCCGGTGGACGGCCACGACGTCGAGGCGCTCGAACACTCGTTGCGCAACGCCATCCAGCTGTCGGCAGAAGGCCCGATCGTTGTCCACGTTCTGACGCAGAAGGGCCGTGGCTATCCGCCGGCCGAGGACGACGACGAGAAGCATCTTCACGATGCACCGGTGTTCGACCCGATGGTTGGCCCTCCCGCTGCCGTGGTCACCGGCTATACACAGTCGTTCGCCGAGGCCATCATCAAGGAGGCCGAAGCCGATTCGCGGGTGGTGGCCATCACCGCAGCGATGCCTGGGCCCACTGGACTGCTGCCCTTCCAGACCCGCTTCCCTGACCGGTTCTTCGATGTCGGAATTGCCGAACAGCATGCTGTCACTGGTGCTGCCGGCATGGCGATGGGCGGTCTGCGCCCAATCGTTGCGATCTACTCGACGTTTCTCAACCGTGCGTGGGACCAGGTGGTGTACGACGTTGCGATGCACCGGCTGCCAGTGATCTTCTGCCTCGATCGCGCCGGTATCACGGGGCCGGATGGTGCCAGCCACCACGGCGTCTACGACATGGCGTTGCTGGCGAAAGTTCCCGGCATGCGCGTGCTCGCTCCGTCCAGCGCAGAGGAACTGCAGTCGATGTTGCACGACGCCATCGCCCTTGCCGATGAGGGGCCGGTTGCCATCCGCTGGCCGCGCGGCGCGGCGGTACATGTCACCGAACACGAGGTGGGCTCGGGTTTGCATGCCCGGCAGGTCCGCAAGGGTGACGGTTCGCTGTGCATCTTGGCCATCGGCAAGATGCTGGCCGACGCGCAGAAGGCCGCTGCCGACCTGGCCGTCCGTGGGGTTGACACAACGGTGTGGGACGTACGTTCATGCGCCCCACTCGACCCGGCGATGATCGCCGATGCAGCGGCGCACACCGCCGTGATCACGGCGGAAGACGGCATTCGTGACGGAGGAATCGGCATGACCATTGCCGACCAGGTTCACGCAATTGCATGCGCGGTGCCGGTACGTGTGCTGGGCATTCCTGCGAAGTTCATTCCGCAAGGCGCGGCTGACCGCATCCTCGCACAGCTGGGTCTCGATGCCGATGGCATCGTTGCCGCCGCCAACGAGCTACTCGCCTAGCTCAACACGCAGACATCGACCGCAACGCTCGGCATAGATCCGGGCGTCGGGAAACCGCAAGCGCACCGATACGAGTGGTCAGGACACCCCGCCAGTCGATCGTCTCCAAGTTGTCGAACGTAGCGACGCACTCGACAGACAGACCCTCCTCAGGGCCGAGTGCCAACTCGGTGGGAATCTCGCGGATCGTGCGGGTGACCGGTGCAACGACAATCGTCGCGAGTACTGGGACGATTGCTGAACGAGTGACCACGAGCACGGGTCGACGCTTGTCGAGCCCCTCCGCCCACCACACTTCGCCCTGGTGAGGCACCATGCGACGTTGAGAGCCAGACCGCTCCACCCCAGAGCGCTCCACTCCCGACTGCTCCACCCCAGACTGCTCTACCACGGCTCAGCGGCGATCATCCGCAATGCCGCCTGATGCGCCCGGTCGATCTCTGCTCGGGCCTGCGGCTGCGCCTGATAGGCAGCGATCATCTGTCGCTCGACTTCGGCCTGCTGAGTCCGTTCGATGAGTTCGCTGAGAGCGATTCGCACGATCTCACTGCGGTTCGACGCCAGTCCGAGATTGATCAACGAATCCACACCCAGCAGCAGCGACTCATCAACTCGGGCGATCAACTGAGACGTCATACGATTTGTACTCTACCGCGCACTACAGCTCGGTTGTGCGTAGCCTCGCGTCGTGACGATCCCCGACTTCGATGCCGCTGGCGAGCTGGCGTTTGCCCTCGAATTGGCCGACCTGGCCACCGCCATTTCACTGCCGCACTACGTGAACCGCACGTTCAACCTCGATTGGAAGGCCAATCGCACCGAGGTGACCGAGGCCGACCGGGAGGCGGAGTTGGCGATCTCGGCGCAAGTGCTGCGCGAGCGTCCACACCACGGTTTGTTCGGCGAGGAGCACGGATTGGTCGGCGACGTCGAGAGCCCGTGGCGGTGGATCATCGACCCCATCGACGGCACCAGCAACTTCGTGCGCGGCATCCCGGTGTGGGCATCGCTGGTGGCGCTCACGCACGCCGAGCACGGTGCGGTTGTAGGTGTGGTGGCCGCGCCGGCGATGGGTCGAACATGGTGGGCGGCGAAGGGTCTCGGTGCGTTCGCCGACGGCAAGCGTTGCCAGGTGTCCACAGTTTCAGCATTGGAGGAGGCGCAAGTCTGCGTGACGTTCTCGTCGGGTTGGGACGAGCTCGGTCTCACCAGCGAGTTGGTGCGTTTGCAACAAGGCGCTTACCGCGCTCGCGGGTTTGGCGACTTCTGGCAGCACATGCTGGTGGCTGAGGGCGCAGTTGATCTGGCCGTCGATGCCGTCGGCGTACAGCCGTACGACCTGGCGGCGGTGATGGTGGTGGTCGAAGAAGCGGGTGGCACCTTCACTGATCGCCATGGCGAACGCACCTTCATGAGCGACTCGGCCGTCTCTTCGAACGGCCTGTTGCATGGTTGCGCGAAGATGCTTGGTTGAGGGGGCTGTATGACGCACGACTTGGTGATTCGGAACGCATTCTTGGTTGACGGCACTGGCACGCCGGGCCGGATGGCCGACGTTGCTGTCGATGGGGCGCTGATCACAGCGGTCGAGCCTGCTGGAACCATTGTCGGGGGCACTCATGTTGTCGAGGCCGACGGCCTGCTCTTGACGCCTGGGTTCGTCGACGTCCACACGCACTACGACGCGCAGGTGACATGGGATCCGTTCGTGACTCCATCCGGCTGGCATGGCGTGACGACTGCGTTGATGGGCAACTGCGGCGTCGGTTTCGCTCCCGCCGCACCAGACAGTCATGAGTGGTTGATCCAGCTGATGGAGGGCGTCGAAGACATCCCGGGCGCAGCACTGACGGAGGGCATCAAGTGGGGGTGGGAGAGTTACCCCGAATACCTCGATGTGCTCGAGCAGTTGCCACGGGTGATGGACATCGGCTCCTCGATCGCGCACGGTCCGCTGCGCGCCTATGTCATGGGTCGGCGCGGTGGCGCCAACGGAGAACCGACCGAGGCGGAGGTCGTCGAAATGTCGCGGCTGGTGGAGGAGGCGCTGCGGGCAGGCGCCTTTGGTTTCACCACCTCACGTACGCCGATTCACAAGGCAAGGGACGGCGAACTGGTGCCGGGCACCCACGCCGACGAGCACGAACTGCTGGGCATTGCGGCGGCGATCGCACGCGTTGGGCGTGGCGTGTTCGGGTTCGCCCCGGATCACGCGCTGGTTCCCGTGCAAGAGTGGCCATGGATGCGCAAGGTCGCCGCGCTCACCGGGCAGCCGATCTGCGTCAACCTGAACCAGTCGGACAAGGCGCCCGAGATCTGGCGGGAAGTGCTGCGGCTACTCGATCAGGCCCATGCCGACGGGCTGCCCATCATCGCCCAGGTGGCCGGTCGCAGTATCGGCATTCTCTATTGCCTGCAGGGCTCCGTACACCCACTGCTGTTCCACCCGGCTTACCAGGAGATCGCAGCACTGCCCTTGGCCGCACAGTTGGTGGCGCTTGCAGAACCCGAGCGTCGACGACGAATCATCGAAGACATTCCCGATGACGGGGGTTTCTTTCAGTCGGCAGTGCTCAACGGTCTCAGCCGCATTTGGCTGGTGGACGACCAGAACATCGACTACGAGCCGGCGGAGATCGACAGCGTGGCTGCTGTCGCATCTCGCGCCGGCGTGCCGCCGATGCAACTCGTACTCGACCAGCTGGTCGCGCGCGAGGGCAACGGAATGCTCTACGCACCGTTCTTCAACTACACGTACGGCGACCTTTCGTTCACCGAGGCTGTGACGCGGCACCCGCACACGCGCATGGGCTTGTCCGATGGGGGCGCTCACTGCGGCGCGATCTGCGATGGCGGCATGCCGACGTTCATGCTCACCCATTGGACGCGCGACCGCACTCGCGGCGAGAAGCTGCCGTTGGAGTACATCGTGCGGCGGCAGACCTCGCAGACCGCCGAGCTGTACGGCATCACGGATCGCGGCGTCGTAGCGACGGGCATGCGGGCAGATCTCAACCTGATCGACTACGACCGACTCGGGTTCGACGTACCACGCATGGCCTACGACCTCCCCGCAGGCGGCCGTCGCATCGTGCAGAAGGCCCGCGGCTACGTCGGCACATGGGTGGCCGGCGTGCAGACCGTCGCCAACGATCAGTTCACCGGCGCCACCCCCGGCAAACTCCTCCGCGCCGGCCGCTAGACAGGGCCTGTTCATCGGTCGAAAGTACTCTGTGACACCCCTTGAGTACTGTTGTTCGTATGGACCTGGCGGCGTTGCGACCTTTGATTTCGGGCACTGAGTTGTCCGACGTCTCGTTGTGTCGCGCTGAGCTGGTCGCTATCGGGGTTGCCCGTGGGCTGCTCGATGCGCGTGAGGTCGACGTCGTGCGCCGGCTCGACGAGTTGGCTGCATCCGATTCGTCGTTGTTCCCCCAGGATGTGGTCGCGAAGGCTTCGAAGACGTCGTTGCTGTACGCGGAGCGGCTACGTGAACGCGCTGGTGCGTGTTCGTCGATCCCTGAGCTGGGTGAGGCACTCTTTGCCGGGTCGACCACTGGTGACCGTGTCGACATTGTGGTGCGCGCGATTGCGGGGTTGTGTGCGTCGGAACGTGCTGTGGTGGCGGCGCGCGGGCCGCGGTTGGCGTTGGCCGCAGGCGAGCAGACCGCGTCGGGGTTCCGCAAGACCGTCGATGATGTTGTTGCCCAGGCCCGCAAGGATGATGGGTTGGCACGCTTGGAACGTCAACGCCGTCAATCACGGCTGCGGTGGTGGTTGGACGCGGACGGGATGTGGAACCTTGCCGGCCGGTTCGACCCTGCAACGGGGGCGCGGATGGAAGGCCGGTTACGGAACCGGATCAACCGCATCCGCGCCGGCGGGCTCCCCGACACCAGCCCCACCGACCCGGTCGACATGCAACAACACCTCGCTGCGCTCGCACTCGCCGAACTGACGGGCGTACGCGACACTGGCGCCTCACCCGACACCGACGCGTCGCACGACACTTCCGACGGAAACGGCAACGATGTCGGGACAGTTGCAGACAGTTCCGACATGCGTCCATCGGGTGGCGGCAGTGGCGACCATGGCGGCGGTGAGGGTGGCGGCAACCACAGGGGTGGCGGTGAGCGTGAAGCAGCTGCGGGCAGTTCAGAGAGTCGCCCATCGGGCAGTGGAAGCAGCGAACGCTCATCAGGCAGCGGGGGCGGGGGCGGGAGCGGGAGCGATGGTTCGGGTGGTGGTGTGCCGGATGTGACGGTCATCATCGATGAGCGCACCCTGCGTGAAGGTCGCGCTCGCGAAGGCAGCGTGTGCGACATCGGGCTGGGCAAGTTCGGGCTACCGATCGAAACAATCAGACGCTGGGCCTGCATCGGCACCATCACACCCGTGGTTGTTTCCGCCGACGGCACACGACTTCTACTGGGCCGCGAAACACGACTCGCGAATGCCGTCCAACGACGCGCACTGCGGGTGCTCTACCGGTCATGTGCGCTGTGTGAGACAGCGTTCGACCTGTGCCAGATCCATCACGTCGGCTGGTACTCGCTGGGCGGGTTCACCGACATTGGCAACCTCCTCCCTTTGTGCTCACGGCATCACCATCTGGTCCACGAGGGCGGCTGGGTGCTCCACCTCGCACCCGACCGAACACTCACCATCACCAAACCCGGCGACAACATCTCCACCCACCCGCCACCCAACACATGGGCCGCCTGACGGCGGGCGAGTACGGTCCGGACATGGCCGATGATGTGACCCACTACGATGCCGTCGAGGCATACTGCGATCAGCTCAGCTACCTGCCCGGCGAAGGTGTAGGTCTGCACGTCTGGTGCTCCACCGACCTCTTCGACGTCGAAGTGCGCAGGTGGAGCAGCATCGGCAGCGAGTCGGCCGGCGAGGCTGGCGGCAACGGCAACGACAACGGCGACGCTGACGGCAACGACAACGGCAACGGCAGCGGCGACGCTGACGGCAACGACAACGGCAACGGCAACGGCAACGGCAACGGCGGGCTCCTGTGGGCTCGCCGGGGGCTGGTTGGCGAGGCGCATCAGACTCCGGCGGATGCTGACTCGAATGGGTGTGGGTGGCCGGTCGCTCTGACGATTCCGGTGGGCGATGACTGGGTGAGCGGCATGTACCTCGTCACGCTGCGCGCTCACGGAGCACCGCCGGAACGAGCGACCGGGTATGCCATGTTCGTTGTCCGCGCCAACAGCGCTGCTCGCGCATCGGGCAACCCGCTACTCGTGATCGCCACCAATACCTACAACGCGTACAACAACTGGGGCGGCCGCAGTTTGTACACGGGCGGGCATCAGGTGAGCTTCAGCCGACCATTCGGGCGCGGCATGTTGCTGCGCGAGCGCACCGAACGTGATGACCGCAAGAGCCGGCCGACGCGCCCGGGGGAAGAACCCGACATGGACGGCGAGGTGTATCAGGCCTACCGCCGGGCGCGCGGCTACCCCGGCTACATGAGCTCGGCGGGCTGGTTCACGTACGAGCGCCGATTCGTGGAGTGGGCAGACGCGAAGGGCATCGCCCTCGACTTCGCCGTGTCGAGCGACCTGGAACGCGACCCATCGGTGGTGGACGGATACCGGCTGGTGATGGGCGTCGGCCACGACGAGTACTGGTCGGCGGCGCAGCGCGACACGATCGAGGCACACGTCGCCGGTGGCGGCAACTTCGCCAGCCTGTCGGGCAACACCATGTTCTGGCAGGTTCGGCTCACCGACGATGGCCGCACGATGACGGCACACAAATATTTGGCGCACCGCAACGACCCCGTGCTGGGCACCGACCGCGAAGGCGAGATGACCGGCATGTGGTGCGACCCGGTGGTGGGCCGACCCGAGTGGCGCTTCCTCGGCGCCGGCTCCGCGTACGGCCTGTACAGCCGGTTCGGCCAGGCCACACCCCGTGCCAGCGGTGGCTTCACCGTCTACCGCGACGATCACTGGCTGTTCGAAGGCACGGGCCTGCGCTACGGCGACCAGCTGGGCTCGTCGTTGGGCGCAGTCGGGTACGAAACAGTCGGCGTGCGGCTGGGAATCGATGAGTTCGGGCTGCCAGTGGCCACACAGTCTGACGTGGCGCCGTCTACCGAGGTGGTCGCCTTCGCGCCCGCATCGAGCCTGGGCGAGGGCGAGTATCCGGCCTCAGTTGCCGCCAGTTCCGACCAGTGCGATCTGGAGTTCGTCGCCGAGCGCCTGTACGGCGACATCAGCGCAGACTCCATCGCGAGGGTGCGCCATGGCAACGCCGTCATGCTGACGTGCAAGCCGGCAGGCGACGCCGGTGGAACCGTCGCTACCATCGGCACCACCGATTGGGTGTACGCACTCGATGACCCTGCCGTCAGCCAAGTCACCACCAACGTCATCACGCGACTCAACGTCTGGACATCACCGCCATGACATCACCAGCCAGACCTCAACGCCAAAAACTCACCGACCAGATGTCGACGCCCAGATGTCAACGTCCAGATGTCAACTGCCGGACCTCAACGGCGCGACAGCGGCGGCCAGAACGGACAGCTAGTCCGGCATCGTGTCGCCGAAGTTGATGGCCATGTCTCGGGCCGTCAACATCGTGTCGCAATCCAGCGGCACCGTCTTCTGGCGGGAGCTGATCTGGCTGAGGGGCACGTACTTCACCGTCGGCGAATCGAGCGCGACCATGACGCCGTTCTCCCCCTCGTCCAACGCCCGCACCGCCGCCGCTCCGAAGCGCAGACCGAGCAGTCGATCAAACGAGGTGGGCGTGCCGCCGCGCAACAGGTGACCCAAGACGACTGTGCGAGATTCCTTGCCGGTCAGCAACTCCAGCTCGGCGGCCACCTTCTCGCCGACGCCACCCAACCGCTCGGCCTGGCCGACCGCCTTGCCCAACACCGACACACTACCGCCAACACGGCGAGCGCCTTCAGCGACAACGACGATGGAGAACTTCGCGCCACGCTCCTCGCGCTGGCTGATGGTGGCGGCCACAGGCTCCAGCTCGTACGGGATCTCCGGAATCAGAATCGCATGCGCCCCACAGGCGACACCGGCATTGAGCGCAATCCATCCGGCGTAGCGACCCATCACTTCCACCACGATCACGCGGCCGTGTGATGTCGCCGTCGAGAACAGGCGGTCGATGCACTCCGAAGCGAAGCTGACTGCGGTGTCAAAGCCGAAGGTGGCGTCGGTGTCTTCCAGATCGTTATCGATGGTCTTGGGCACCCCGATGACCCGCAGCCCGGCCTGATGCAGGTGATTGCCGATGGTCAACGAACCGTCACCGCCGATCGTGATCAGCGCGTCGATGCCGTGCTGCTCGAACATGGTCAGTAGCTCAGGGGTGCGGTCGACCTCCATCCAGCTACCATCGGGCTGCTGTGTGGGGTAAGCAGTCGGGTTGCCGCGATTGGTGGTTCCGAGAATGGTGCCGCCGAGGTGCACGATGCCGCGAACGTCCTCGCGGCCGAGATTCATCAAGCCTCCCTTGGGGTACAAGTCAGGGTGGAACAGACCGTTGAAACCATCCCGAATGCCGACGACTTCCCATCCACGATTCAACGAAGCCAACGTGGCCGCCCGAATGACGGCGTTGAGCCCAGGCGCGTCGCCACCCCCGGTGGAGAGGGCGATACGGCGGATCGATGAACTCACGCCTGCGACCCTAATTGCCGGCGGTGAGCGCTCGGCCTGATTCGTAACCGTCAGGCCGTGATTGCAGTCGGTCCGCTGATCAGGCAGAACTCGTTGCCTTCTGGATCGGCCATCACCTGGAACCCGCCCAACTCGTCGTACACGACCTCGCCAACTCGAGTGCCACCGGCGGCGATCGTTGCGATCGCGGCCTCCTCCAGGTCGCCGACGTCGACATCGAGATGCACCCGATTCTTCACCGACTTCGCTTCGGGGACCAACTGAAACGAAACGGTGAGGCCCGTGGGTGGTTCGAGCGCGACCCATTCATGGCTCTGACGAACGATGTAGCCACCGAGCACACGCTGCCAGAACCCGGCCAGCCGAACCGGGTCGTGACAGTCGATGACTATCTCGTCGAGACGGCCGATCATGCGCGCCCACCCAACGACGATTCACCTAGGACTGATTCGCCCAGTGAGGTTTCGGCCCGGCCAAAAATGAAGAACGAATCGAGGAACGGCGCCGGATCAGCCGACCAGGGGTAGGCACTCACCTCGGCCACGGTGCGCCGACCGAGGCGAGCCCGAAACCATTCGAAGTCGCTTGCCATGACCTCGACAGTCGGCAACCCAGCGGTGGCGACGGCCTCGGCAAAGCTGCCACGCATCGACGACCCTGCCCACGCTAGGAACTCGGCGGGCACCGCGGCCGGCAAGCCCAGCGCATGTCGCAGGTCGGCCTCGTGAGTGTGAATGTCCATCACGGCGGCTGAAGCCGTACTGCCGGCGGGCGACGACAGGAAGCCTTCGATCATCGGGCCTGTCTGCTCCCACTCGGCGACCATCTCGGCCAGGGTTCGGCCCGCGCCGCGTGCGACCTGGGCTGCCGTCCACGCCTCACCCGGTGCGCCCTCCATGTTGCCGGTACTGGCATCACTGGCGATTCCCGACAGGTGCGCGATCACGCACTGCACGTTCCACTCCGGAGTCGCGGCCACTGGCAGCGCCGGATCGACAGTTTCACTGGCAACGAGCTGCGAGATTCGAATGCGTGCCGCCCTGTATGCGTCACCGAGATCAATTGTCATGCGGGGCAGCGTAGAACGGTGCCGTAGTCTTCGCTAGATGCCGGACGATGTCTCGCCTACACCCACGACAACACCCACGACAACACCCACGACAACACCCACGACAACACCCACGACAACACCCACGACAACACCCACGACAGCGCCTCCGAAAGCGCCTCCGCAACAGCCGGCCACTCGTGCCATCACGGCTGGGCGCGGGCATAGCGGCCGCTCACTTGCCCCAGCACTGTGGGCCAGCAGCGTGTGGGAATCCACCGACATGCACGATGCTCGCCGCCGCGCCACCGGCGTGCGCTCGGGTGAGTTCTACGGACGTTACGCCAACCCCACCGTCGCCTCCTTCGAGGACGCCATGGCCGCGCTCGAAGGCGCCGAGTCGTCATTGGCCTTCGCCAGTGGCATGGGCGCGATCAGCACCATCGTGCTCGCACTGTGCGGTCAGGGAAGCCACATCGTGGCGCAGCGCCAGCTGTACTCGGCCACCCTCGCATTTCTTCAGGGCCCGTGCGCGCGGTTTGGTATCGAGGTCACCTTTGTCGACGGCACCGAACCCGGCGCGTTTGCCGCAGCGGTACAGCCCGGACGCACGATGCTGGCCATCGCCGAGACCCCCTCGAACCCGCTGCTCCAACTGGTTGATCTCGACGAGTTGGCCGCCCTACGCGGCCCCATCACGCTGGTCGACTCCACGTTTGCCACACCGCTCGGCCAGCAACCGTTGACACATGGTGTACACCTTTCGCTGCACTCCGCCACCAAAGGCATTGCCGGCCACAACGACGCCACCCTTGGCGTGGTCAGCGGTGAGCGCGACCTGCTCGACGAGATCTGGGGCTACAGCGTGTTGCACGGTGCCACGCCTTCGCCGTTCGATGCCCTCAATGCCTTGCGCGGCATCCGCACACTCGGCGTACGCACCAACCATCAGTCTGCCAGCGCGCTGCATCTCGCCGAAGAACTGCAGCGCCATCCGGCGGTCGCCGCTGTGCACTATCCGGGTCTTTCCACCCACCCGCAGCACGACCTGGCCAAGCGACAGATGCGGCAGTTCGGCACGGTGTTGGCCATCGATCTGGCCGGCGGTATCGCTGCCGTCGACCACCTGCTCGGCCATCTCACCCTGGTCCGCGTGGCCACGTCGTTGGGTGGCCCCGAGACGCTGGTGTGCCACCCGCGCACCACCACCCACGCCAGCCTCACCGACGGGGAAGCAGCCCAGCAGGGCGTCTCGGGTGGCCTACTGCGTGTGTCCGTCGGCCTGGAAGATCCATCGGACCTGCTGGCCGATCTGCTCGTTGCGCTGCCCGTCTGACAGACACCGCTCGGCACCGTCTTGGCTCGCATCCTGCTCCTTCATGGTCTCGGCGGCACGTCGGCCACGATGCAGCCCTTGGTCGAGGGTCTCAACTCACGTGGCCATGTCATCCATGCCCCAACCCTGCCTGGCCACGGCGCGGTGGTGGAAGCGTTGGAGAACGTCGGTTGGGTGGATTGGATCAGCGCCGGGCGACAGTGGCCCGCTGACGTGATCGTCGGTCAGTCGATGGGTGCCTCGCTCGCACTCGCCATCGCCGCGCACAGCGGTTGCGTGGCGGTGGTGGCGATCAACCCGCCCGCACCCGATCCCGATGCAGTCGATGGGCTGGAATGGCGCCAGTCGCGAGGCCATGACTGGGTGGACGGGCCGCCACTTGCCCACGGCGAGATCGGCTACGAACGCCTCCCCATCACGGCACTGTTGGCGATGACCAACGGCATACTTGCGACCGATCTCAGCGCAGTGACCTGTCCGGTGCTGCTCGTCAGCAGCGCACTCGATGAGGTCGTCGATCCGGCCGGAGCAGACGTAGTAGCTGCACTGGTCAACGGGCCGGTCGGGCGGCTCACACTGGCCAACAGCGGGCACGTCGCCACACTTGGCCCGGACCTCGATGAGCTGCTCACTGCCGTGGTCGGGTTCATTGCCGCTCACGTCACGAACTGAGACCATGCTCTTGAAGGGCAGGGCGCGTGCTCATCCTGATCGGCGCCGACTGGCCCCAGCACACCACTTTGGTTTCGCCCAGCGACAACTTCTCTTACACCTTGCGCAACGAAAGTTGTCGCTGCGCAAATCCAGTAGTGCATGCCCAGACGCCACCGACCCACGACCAGCCGCAACCCATGTGCTGAGGTGCGCACGCTGCCATCAAGAGCATGGATCTCGCCGCTCGAGCCGCGCTCTACAGTCGCGGCATGCGCAATCGTTCACGGGTCTGCCTCGCCGCCATCCTGCTCATCGCCGCGTGCAGTGACGACGGTTCGTCGTCGTCGGAGACCACTGCCGACACACCGACCGTGGCGACTGATGCGGCGACCACGACCACGACCACCGAAGCGGTGCCGGGCTACTCGGCCGACATCACCCGCACAGAGTTCGGTATCCCCCACATCGTCGCCGATGACTGGGGCAGCCTCGGCTTCGGTCAGGGCTACGCCTACTCGCAGGATCGTGCCTGCACGCTCCTGGATCAGATCATCAAGGTGCGCGGTGAGCGGGCGAAGTGGTTCGGCCCCGGCGAGAACGGCGCCAACATCGACTCCGACTTCGCCTATCGCCATCTTCATTTGTGGGACGATGCCGACGAGCGCTTCGGCAACCAGTCGGAAAGGGTCAGCGAGATGGTCACCGGCTATGTCGCCGGCTTCAACGCTTCGCTCGCCGCCGAGGGTGCCCACGGTTGGTGCGAAGGCGAAGACTGGGTACAGCCGATCTCCACCACCGATCTGTACGCCAACCTCAACGACATCACGCTCTTCGCCAGCGCGGGCAACCTGATCGACCCCATCGCCACTGCCCAACCACCCGACACGAGTGCCGTGGCGACGACCGATCCCGCCACCATCGACACCGTTCTTCCGACCGACACGACAACCGACACGACAACCGACACGACAACAACGCTGGGCAGCAACGGCTGGGCCATCGGCAGCGCCGGTAGCGAGACCGGCGGCGGCATGTTGATCGCCAACCCTCACTTCCCGTGGGAGGGCGAGAAGCGCCTGTGGGAGAGCCAACTGACCCTGACCACCGGCGAGCTCAATGTCTACGGCGTGGGCCTCACCGGCGTGCCCGGAGTGCTGATCGGCTTCAACGACGCAGTTGCATGGACCCACACGGTCAGCGCGGGCTACCGCATGACGCTGTACCAACTGACACTCGCGCCGGGTGACCCGACCAGCTTCCTTTACGGCACCACTGCCGAGATCGCCGCCGGTACTGCCACCACAGAGCAGATGACATCCGAAGAGATCGACGTGGACGTACTGCAAACCGACGGCACGTACGACACACGAACCCGCACGATGTACAACAGCCGCTACGGCCCGATGTTGAACCTGCCCTTCGGCTGGACCGACACCACGGCGTACACCATGCGCGACGCCAACATCGACAACACCGACATCCTCGATCAATTCTTGGGGATGGACACGGCCACCAGCATGGACGAGTTCATCGACGCCCATCGCACTGCAAACGGCGTCCCGTGGGTGAACACGATCGCTACCTCCGCCGATGGTCGCGCCTGGTACGCCGACACAGCAGCGACACCCAACCTGTCGCCCGAGGCGATCGCTGCGTGGCAGACCGAGGTGTTCGTCGGAGGTCTGGCCAAGACGGTTCTCGACAATGGTGCCATCCTGTTGAACGGCAGCGATTCGATGAACGAGTGGGTCGACGACCCGGCGGCGACGCGCCCGGGCATCCTGCCGTTCGACCAACAACCGCAGCTCGAGCGCGACGACTACGTGTTCAACGCCAACGACTCGCATTGGCTGGCCAACCCAGCCGAATTGCTGACCGGCTATTCACCGCTGACCGGCCCCGAGGATGTTGCGCAATCGAGCCGCACACGCCAGAACGCAATGCTGCTGGCCGACCCGTCGCTGCGTGGCGACGACGGCACCTTCAACCTGGAGGAGCTACAGGCAGCATGGTTCAGCAACCGCGGGCTGCACGCCGACTTGCTCCGCGACCAGGTGGTCACGGCGTGCGATGCACAGAAGGTGGTGTTGGTCGAGGGTCTGCCATTCGACATCACGCCCGCCTGCGACACGCTGCGCAGCTGGGACGGCCGGCTGAACAACGACTCAAAGGGTGCCGTGCTGTGGCGCGAGTTCTTGATCGGGTTCACTCAGGAAGACCGCACCACCGCTGGCAACCTCTACTCGGTGCCGTTCGATCCGGCAGACCCGGTGGGCACGCCCAACACGATTGCAGAGAAGACAGTCACCATCAACAACAACCTGGCTGCGGCGATGATGGCGCTGGAGTCGCAGGGTTGGGCTCTCGACATCGCACTGGGCGACGTGCAGTACGACGGCCGCGCCATCGACGAGCGAATTCCCATTCCCGGTGGGACCAATCTTGAGGGCGCCATCTCCATCGTCGACTGCTGCAGCGGCGCCAACACGCCAGCGCCCAGGGGCGACCCCGGTGACAACATCGACGGTCGCTACTTCACCAGCACCGGCTATCCGGTGACGTTCGGCAACAGCTTCGTGATGGCGCTGGAGTTCGGCCCCGACGGCCCGCAAGCCCGAGCAATTCTCACGTACGGCCAACCCGACGACCCAGCAAACCCCAACTTCACCTCGCAGACCAAGGTCTATTCCGGTAAGACCCTGCGCGATGTGCTGTTCACACCCGACGAAGTGGCGGCAGGAGCGGTGGGGCCCACGGTCACCGTGTCAGGGGAACGTCGCTGACCTGTAGCCCGCGTCGCCTTTGACCCGCGACGAGCCAGCTGGTTCGGGGGTCTCAGATCGTCCCTTGGTCGAACACGAACACATCCGAGCGCGCGTTGGTATCAGCGGCTACCAGGTTGCCGGCAGGCGAGTAGAAGGTGATGTAGCGCCCGTCCCCAGAGATTGCTGCGGACTCGGAGTAGTCATTGGACTGGACGCCGGCGGGGCCGACACTGACACGGCTCGTAACACCGGTAGTGCGGTCGAACACGAACACGTCGTATTTCATGTTGGTGTCACCAGCGGCCAGATTGCTGGCATCCGACTCGAAGGTGATGTAACGCCCATCCGTGGAAATCGCCGGATTGAACGAACCGCCGTTGCCTTGGATGCCGGCGGGGCCGACACTGACACGGGTGGTGGTACTGGTGGTGCGATCGAACACGAACACATCGGATTTCGTGTTGGTATCACCAGCGACCAGGTTGCTGGCCGACGAGTGGAAGGTGATGTAACGCCCGTCACCAGAAACCACCGGATCCCTGGATCTGTTGTTGGCTTGAACACCGGCGGGGCCGACACTGACACGGGTCGTGGTACTGGTGGTGCGGTCGAACACGAACACATCGGATTCCGTGTTGGTATCACCAGCGACCAGGTTGCTGGCATCCGAGACGAAGGTGATGTAACGCCCGTCAGCAGAAACCGCCGGACTATATGACTCGTCATTCGCTTGGAGGCCGGCCGGGCCGACACTGACACGGGTGGTGGTACTGGTCGTGCGGTCGAACACGAACACATCGTAAACCCCGTTGGTATCACCAGCGACCAAGTTGCTGGCCAACGAGTGGAAGGTGATGTAACGCCCGTCAGCAGAAATCGCCGGATCGTAGGAACTGTTGTTGGCTTGGATGCTGGCAGGCCCGACACTCACGCGGGTCGTAGTACTGGTGGTGCGGTCGAACACGAACACATCGGATTTCGTGTTGGTATCACCAGCGACCAGGTTGCTGGCCAACGACTCGAAGGTGATGTAACGCCCGTCAGCCGAAATCGCCGGACTGTAGGAATCGCCCATGGCTTGGATGCCGGCAGGGCCGACACTGACACGGGTGGTGGTACTGGTAGTGCGGTCGAACACGAACACATCGGAATTCGTGTTGGTGTCACCAGTAACCAGGTTGCTGGCAAACGA